>JGI2171J19970_10000865_pt1 | contig 16677 bp, 15 predicted proteins | sample DeeMarSWOR324_28_FD_19970 | JGI IMG/M metagenome (IMG submission 19970) | reverse complement strand
ATGCACAAGCGCAGAATGGGGTCGTGGTGCAGTTGGTTAGCACATCGGCCTGTCAAGCCGAAGGTCGCGGGTTCGAGTCCCGTCGGCCCCGCTAAAACAAAGGGCTATCATATTTGATAGCCCTTTGTTTATTGGCTCAACTGTTTTACTAACACAATTGGGAAAGCGGGTAATTAGGCAATTGGGTAATTAGGTTATATGTTTTCATGGACCAAGATGAATATTTTACAATTGATCAGCAATATTCCGCAGAAATAAAAGTAAAAGGCTCTCGTTTTATTGGAACTGCATACCCCGTCAGTACTGAAGTCCAGGCAAACGAATTCATCCATCGTATTTCAGTGAAGTTTCGTGATGCAACCCACAATTGTTATGCCTATCTTATCGGGCATCAACCTTCAATCATAACACGTTATAGTGATGCAGGAGAGCCTGCTGGTACTGCTGGACCGCCTATTTTAAATGTAATTAGAGGTAGGGGGCTAACCAATGTTGCCGTTGTTATTACCAGGTATTTCGGTGGCATAAAATTAGGTAAAGGTGGTTTGGTTCGAGCTTATTCAGAGTGTACTCAAAAGGTTATCGGACGGTGTACCATAATAAAAAAATATATTTATGAAAGAATTCAGTTAGAATTTGAATATGCTTTAACCGGCCCAATCATGAGATTGATTTCATTGTTTCAGGCAAAAATTGATGAATCGATACATGGTCAAACGACAGAATTAATTTTATTTATTCGAAAAAGCAAGGTTGAAGATTTAAAATCAAGGTTAATTGAGGCAACTTCAGGGAAGATAAATTTTGATTGAAATTGTTTTAGCAATATTGGCAATAATCTTGGCAGGTTTTTTTGCTGGTTCCGAGACCGTATTTTTATCTGCTAGCAGAATTAGAATTGAGATCCTTCATCGTAGGAGAGCCAAGGGGATAAAAGCGGTTTATAAATTTATTAAAAATCCTGAGACTTTTATTGTGACTTCATTAGTTGGGACAAATTTATCCCATGTTATATTTTCTTCTATGATTGTCCTAATTCTTAAAGAGTCTCTCCAAGATTTTTTAATTGTCTTATTTTCTTCAACTCTGCTTCTTATTTTCTCTGAAATTATTCCGAAAGCCCTTGGATGGGAATTTGCTAATAATTTGATAATCAGGTCAGCCCAACTTCTAAATTTGTTTAAAATTATTTTTTATCCAATCAATATTTTATTAACATCTACTTCGAATTTCTTATTGAGACGGTTTCATGTTCCTGCTGAACAAAAAATGAAGAACATTCTCACACGAAGCGATCTTCAGAAATATATTCACGAGAGCGAGAAATTTGGTGTAATTGAATCCAAAGAAAAAGAAATTATTACACGCATTTTTAATTTAAGACACACACCTGTGAAAGAAACAATGATACCAAGAACTGATATTATTGCTGTGAAAAGTGAGGTGTCAGTTGATGAATTGAAGGAAAAATTCAATGAATCAGGGATTTCAAGAATTCCTGTATATGAAGACAATCTTGATAATATCATTGCAGTGGTTTATGCAAAAGATTTGTTTCTCAGTCCTATAAAATTGAGTGATATTAGTCAGGAAATTTTCTATGTGCCCGAGACAAAATCTGCTTTCGAGTTATTACAGGAGTTTCGTGACAAAAAAATGAGTATTGCAGTTGTGTTGGACGAATATGGTGGCACAGCAGGTCTGGTTACGCTGGAAGATTTAGTTGAAGAGTTGTTTGGTGAAATTTATGATGAGTTCGACATCGATCATGAATCTATGTATATAATTGAGAATGAGCGAACAATTAAAATTATTGCCAGGGCAGAAGTCGATGAGATCAATCAGAAATTTAACCTGAATATCCCTGAAGGCAATTATACCACACTTGGCGGATTTATTATTGAACAGCTTGGACATATTCCTAAGGTGAAAGAAGAAATTGAATTATTAGATTGTAAGATAATTATTGAAAACGCGAGTCGTAAACGAGTGATTCTCGTGAAGCTGATTTTAAATGAGCCAATTTTAAGTGAACAATTATCGATGCAACATTAATATTATTTTAAAGCGAAACTGCCGTCTCCCGTATGTCTGAGATTCACCAGTTGTCTGAAAACCATGTAAGAAAATATTCTCATTATCGCCCTAAAATTGTTCTACTAGTTTATAGGCTTCGATTTCAATATTATCTGCCATTTGATTGTTTCCAAAATTTGGCCATACAAATGGAAATTCCTCTCTAAATTTATACCTAACTTTTAAAATGATCATCTCGTTTGAATGTTTCAAGCAATTTATTAAATTCAAATAGATGATTAATATCCCGATCAAATTTCTAAGCTAATCCCTCCATCCGGTAATTTTGAACACTCTGTCTCTAATGGATACATAAAAACGCTTTTGATTATTTGGCATTTAATTTCATAAGATAGCTATAAAGTTAACGTTGTACATTTTGCAGCATCTAAAAAAATCATATATTGTCAAAAAAAATAATATATTAATTTGATATCATTTTTAGTCACAGTGTAATTATTACATAATTTATTCGTTATGCTAATTTCTGCATACTTTTATAGATAGAAGATATTGTTCTATAACATTCAATAATATAATAGATTAGATAATTAGTGAATTATTTAAAATCGATTACAAATCATGGCATTCGTTTTGCATAAAATAAATTTAAAGGGAGGAAAATTAAATTATTAATTGGAGGTAATCATTCATGAAAAGGCTAATTTCTCTTGTATTATTGGCAATAGGAATTTTAATAGCTCTCAATAAAGATACTGGTTCATGGGTAAAACGGATTTTTGTCTCTAACCCAACACCTTATTATCAACAAAGAACTGAATTCTTTCAGAAATTATCTAAAGAATATTATGGTGTTGCAGATTATGGTTCAGAGCTTGAGGCGATTAATAGAGTTCTTCATCTTAATGAATCGAGTTCAAATCGAGTAGAACTGATTATTCCGAGCTTAGACGCAATTAGGCGATTAAAGCAAAGACAAACAGTAGTATCCTTAGAAGATGATCCGTACACTAAAATTGTAAATAAAAATACAAAACAATTAAAAATCCCTTCAACAAATGAAAATACGAATACATTAATAGAAAAAGCTGATTTCAAAAAGAGTTCGACAATTGTAATCGTACTTGGAATACTTATCTTTTCTGCTATTATTAGCTTAATCAGTTATTTACATTATCGTCGAAAAATCAGACGCTCGAGCTGGCTCTGGCTCCCTGATGAAAGTGAATCTGTTATTTCTGATGACCGTATTCTTTTAGATTTTGATTTTTCTTCATTTGAGGAAAATAAAGATCAAGCATATTCTTAATTTTTATAATTCTACTTATTTATAATTCTACTTAGACAAATTCGAAATATAAACTTTTTCACCAAAGCAAAATCTCACTTCTGCTGATCATTTTTTTATTTAATCCACTTTTGATGGATTTTACTCCGAGAGTTGATCTGTTGGATGTTTAAATTAAACAGTTTCCATTTAGTCATTTTACAAACCTGGACTATTTTTTAGGTTCAGGTTTTTTATTTTAATTTAGTTCGGAACTTTTCGAATTAAAATAAGTTGAAATTGAGTGATAAGACATAATTTATCTAAGTTATACCATTTGAAATTTTGAAATTAGAGCTATTTGTTATCTGATATCAGATTTTCCTTAAATTCAAATTTAATCCACTTATTAAAAATTAAGCACAATTGATAAAGAATTTTAAAAGTTTAATTATTTAGGAGACGAGAAGTATGAATCGTTTTGCTTCTTCAGTATTGATACTTTGGGCAGTTTTATTTTTCATCAGCAGTTGCGGACCAAAAAAGACAAAAGAGCAACTTTATGCAGAAGCATTACAGTACGAGAGAGAGGAAAATTTTAAAGAAGCAATAAAAACCTATCAAATAATTGTTGATGAATATCCTCAAGCAAAATTTGCAGATTCAGTCTTATTTAATATTGGGCAAATTTATTCTAACAATTTAACGGATTTTGAAAGCTCGATTGAGGCACATAAAAGTCTTATTAAAAAATTTCCTAAAAGCAAAATTCGAGCTCAATCGCTATTTATGATTGGTTATCATTATGCTAATAATATAAATGACTTAGAAAAAGCACGTGAATATTACCAAAAGTTTCTAGAAACATATCCCGATAATGAACTCAGTACATCGGTTCAGTGGGAGTTAGACCACCTGGGACAGGATATCAATGAAATAGAATTTTTAAAAAATGAACCAGTAGAAGAAGTGAAACAAGAATCAACCACCTCCGATATTAAAAACACAAATTGATTTATTGAATCAGTTAAGAATTAAACGAATGGAGAGTTTTGATCAAATAAATTTTAAATTTCTTTATCAATGATGATGCTGCAGTTAAGGGAGTGAGATAAAATAAGTCACAGAGTATAGTTTTATAATTCTTTATTTTTTCAAGATCGACAATTTACAAATGGGAAAGTTATTTAATCTCACTCACTAAAGTTATTCATTTTTTTAACAATACAATGTTTAAAGCCGATTGTTTATTTGGGAGATAACTTACCATAATTAATTCTCGGCTTTTTTCTTTATATCTTCCATCTAAAACTTTTATTTCGCCAATTCAGTCTATTTACTAAATAACAGTTTGAGGATTAAATGCGTTGTTTACTCTATTATTTTCTTGTATTGTTATTTCTTATCATCTTGACATTTAATGATAATGTTACGGCTCAAGATACAACCCAGGTAGATTTTGAAACAAATATAAAAGTTACTGCCACAGTATCTGCCAAAGAAGTGCCTTTGAATCGCACCTTAAAATTTTCTGTTATAATAGAATGGACGGGTGATTTTAAACGTTATCAAATTAGCGAGCTTGAAAACCCTGTTATTGAAAATTTTGAGATTCTTTCAACTTCCACCACCGATCGTCGTTCAAGTGAGGGAGGAGTGGAAAAAGCTGCCAAGATTTATGATTTTGGTTTAAAACCAGAATCATTGGGCATGGGTTATATTGAGAGCGCATTTGTTAAATATATTGATATCGAAACAGGTGAAGGATATTCATTAATAACAAATCGATTAGATGTGAAAGTAACTGATCCAGTAGCAGAGCCAGGTTCAAAAAAGTGGTTGATTAAATGGATCATTTTAGCGTTTGTAATGGCGGTAATATTCATTGTACTTTTGAGCTGGCAAAGAAAAATTAAAGAACAGAAAAGAAAAGAAGCGGAAAGTTTGAAGGTTGTCCCACTGGAGGAAGAGTATTTATCAATGCTTCGTGAAAGTCTGGATTTAAATTCACCAGAGATCAGCATAAATGAATCATTTGCAAAACTTTCAAAGATCATACGAAAATATTTGTCACAAAAATATCAAATTCCAGCCTTAGAATCTACAACAGAAGAGGTTATTTCCAATCTATCAGAATTTGAATTGGATCAAACAGTTATTAATAATATACAAGAAATTTTAAAGGTTAGTGACCTGGCCAAATTTGCTGGCAGTGATGGAAATCGAAACGAATTGGATCGAACCTATACATTGATTGAAGCTATTTTAGAAAAAAATTTATCAGAAATAAGGTCTGAACAACAATCAGCCGATAAAAAATAATTCAGGTTAAAGTTATGAATCAGTTGAAAAAAGTTATTAGTAAAATGGTTAGCGATGAGGAGGTAAGATGAACGTAGATATTCAAGCGTTAAACAAACGGATCGAAAAGGAAAGTGAATTTATAGATAAAATTACAACAGAAGTAGGCAGAGTGATTGTCGGGCAAAAATATATGATCGATAGATTGTTGATTGGATTGCTATGTAATGGACACATTCATTTAGAAGGTGTGCCAGGCCTGGCAAAAACTATGGCAGTTAAAACACTATCCAGTACGATTCAGACGAAGTTTCAACGCATTCAATTTACACCAGATTTATTACCAGCCGATTTGATTGGTACCTTGATTTTTGATCAGAGCGATGGAAAATTCACAACAAAAAAAGGGCCAATTTTTGCCAATTTAATTTTAGCAGATGAGATTAACCGATCTCCAGCAAAAGTGCAGTCCGCATTATTGGAAGCAATGCAAGAACGACAGGTTACGATTGGTGACACCACTTTTCCTTTGGATGATCCTTTCCTTGTGTTAGCAACTCAGAATCCAATAGAACAGGAGGGGACATATCCTCTTCCAGAAGCTCAAATTGATCGATTTACGCTTAAGCTTTCTATTGGCTATCCAAACAAAGAGGAAGAACTGGAAATTATGCGCCGAATGACACAAAAACAGATTCCCAGAGCAAATCCAGTGGTTTCTCCAGAAGAGATTATTAACGCACGAGAAGTTGTCCATGATATTTATATTGATGAAAAAATCGAAAAATATATTATTGACATCGTTTTTGCCACAAGAAATCCCAAAGAATATGGATTGGAAGATTTAACTGAATTAATCCAGTATGGGGCATCACCTCGTGCGTCCATTTATTTATCAATGGCAGCAAAGGCTCATGCATTCCTGAGACATCGTGGTTATGTCACACCCGAAGATGTTCGATCTATTGGAATGGATGTATTAAGGCATCGAATTATTGTAACTTATGAGGCAGAAGCGGAAGAGGTTGCTGCTGAGGATATAGTGAGGAAGATTATTAATAAGATTGAAGTACCATAGTTAGTGGTAATTGGGTAAACTGGGTAATTAGGTGATTAGTTCATAGATCAACAATCAATAAGTTTTTGAAATGAAAAGCAATGTGAAATCAAAAAGTTAAATTGAAAAAGTCCAGAAATGATTCCAAAGGAAATTTTAAAAAAAGTTAAGCGAATAGAAATCACGACCAGGGGAATGGTGAATGATGTTTTTTCCGGTGAATATCATTCCGTGTTCAAGGGTAGGGGTATGGAGTTTTCAGAGGTAAGGGAATACCAGATTGGAGATGATATTCGAACTATTGATTGGAATGTGACTGCACGGATGGGGCATCCTTATGTCAAAGTGTTTGAAGAAGAACGCGAACTAACAGTGATGCTTCTTGTTGATGTTAGCTCTTCAGGAAACTTTGGTACGTACGAACGTATGAAAGGTGAAATCGCAATTGAAATCTGTGCGCTGCTTGCATTCTCAGCAATAAAGAACAATGATAAAGTTGGGTTGATTATTTTTACAGATGGAATTGAAAAATTTATACCACCCAAAAAAGGAAAGTCTCATGTGTTAAGAGTATTGAGAGAATTATTATATCATAAACCCCAGGGAACTCAGACGGACATCGCTAACGCACTTGAGTATTTGAATCGTCTTACAAAACGAAGAAGCGTTGTTTTTTTAGTTTCCGATTTCATTAATACTGGCTATGAAAAAGCGCTTCAGATTGCCAATCGTCGTCACGATATCGTAGCGATAACAGTCACCGATCCCCGCGAAAAGGAATTGCCAGATGTGGGTTTTATTGAACTGGAGGACGCTGAAACTGGAGAAATGATATTAGTCGATACTTCATATTCGGAGGTCAGAAGTCTGTATTCCAGACAGTCAACAGATGACATTCAATATCGAAATAAGCTTTTCAAATCGATCAATGTCGATCATATTGATATTCAAACCGATAAACCTTATGTAGAGCCCCTGATCAGATTTTTTAGAATCAGGGCAAAACGTTTTCGTTAATTAATATAAAATTAAAAAATAAGTGGTAATATGATAAATTGACCACGGAGGATGTAGTAATGAGGAAATCCTTGATCTTATTAACGAACTTGACAATGATTTTGATAATTGGCTGCGCACAACAACAGGAACCCAATCTCAGCAAGCAGCAAGCTCGTAATTTCGCAAATGAACTATATAACCGACAGTTATTTAAGCAATCTGTACTAGAATATGAACGGTACCTGAATGCTTATCAATTAGATGAGACTGAACAGGCTAACATCAGCTATACGATCGGAGATATTTATTTTGAACGGTTAAAAGATTATGAGAATGCGTTAGCCTATTATATCCGAATAAAATACCTGCATCCCACCGAAGAGTTGAGGAAAGAAGTTGATAAAAAAATGATCGCCTGTCTTGAACGACTTGAACGCACGGAGGATGCGGAACAGACTTTAAAAGAATCCACAAGTTTAGAGCCTGAGACAATTCAGAAAAAAAGACCTGGCAGTGTTGTCGCACGCATCGGATCTCGAGAAATTACTCAGGGCGATATCGATTTTGAACTGAGTCAATTACCACCAGCCATTCGTTCTCAATATAATTCTAAAGAAAAAAAGTTAGAATTCTTGAATCAATACATATTGACTGAGCTGCTTTATAAGTCTGCTAAAAATATGGGATTGGAAAAGGATTCCGAGGTGATTGAAGCAGCTTTTCAAGCTAAAAAGAGTATTATGGTTCAAAAATATCTTCAAGATCAAATTATTAAAGAAGTTAAAATAGAACCTGAGGATGTGGAGTTATATTATAGGGCAAACAAAGATAAGTATATGGAAAAGGATAAGGAGGGCAAGGTAATCGGTGAGAAGCCCTTTCAAGAGATTCAACAGCATGTAGCACAGGATTTATTAATGGAGAGACAACGTGAGGTTTATGAGAGAACAGCTCAACGGTTAATGCGTGCTGAGGGTGTTCAAATTTATGATGATGTTTTGAAGTAAGGAATTAATTGAGAATATCGCACTCTAATAGAGGTTGATGTGGATGATTGATAGTAGAGGATTAGCCATCAAATTAATTTTTAAGACTGTAATCTTTATAGGTTTGCTCGCAACTCAACTTGTTGCAGCCAATGGCAAAATTTCATTAGAAGCAAAAGTCGACAAGAACAGAATAAAAATTGGTGATTTAATTAAATATTCAATAGTTGTGACACGTGATGAAAATGTAAATGTTGAAATGCCTGGCTTGGGAGCGAATCTCGGTGCCTTTGAAATCCATAATTATGATGATCCCGAACCGGAAAAAAGCAAAGGAGAGATCATTCAACGCCGGGAATATACTATCTCCACGTATGATATTGGTGATTATGAAATTCCGTCAGTGACTGTGCGGTATAGTGTTGGGGAAGATTCGCTGTGGAAAGAATTAACAACTGAAAAGATTAAAATCACTGTGGAGAGCTTGAAACCGAGTGAGGCAGGAGACATTCGCGATATTAAGTCGCCACTGGAAATCGAACGGGATTGGATAAGGGTTATTCGATTTGTAGCGGCAGGAGTTATCATTGTTCTTATCGGAGTGCTGGTATTTTTATATATTAAACGTCGCAAAGAAGGCAAGTCGTTAATTCCTCGAAGTGATAAACCAAAGCGACCACCCCACGAAATTGCACTTGAAGAATTGGAACAATTATTACAGGAAGAATTGGTTGAAAAAGGTGAGATAAAACAATTTTATATTAGAATTTCAGAAATCATTCGTAGCTATATCGAGGGACGGTTTTTCATTATTGCCATTGAGATGACGACGACACAATTGATCGATACAATGAGAGATGCGGAGGTCGACGATGAACATGTCCAATTTGTGGAAGATTTTCTTATTCAGTGCGATTTGGTCAAATTTGCAAAATACATTCCAACTCCTGAAGAGAACCAGAAAGTTATCGATCAAGCTTTTGAAATCATAAATACGACGAAAATAATCCTTGAACCTGAAACTCCAGAAGTCGAAGAAACGGAACCTGGTTTAAAAGAAGAAAGTGAGATAAACGAGACATCAGATGAGATTGTAGAAGTAGAGAAGGAGGTAGGATAACCAATGCTCCGATTTGTCAATCCAGAATTTTTGATTTTATTATTAATTATACCATACATGATTTTTTGGTATCTTCGGAGTCATGTGAAAGCTGGTGGAACATTACGTTTTTCCAATCTGGGAGTCATAAAAAATATCAGTCGAACACCTTCAAAACGATACCGACATATCCTGTTTATATTTAGATTGATTGTAATTATACTTCTGATAATTGGTTTTGCTCGTCCACAATCGGGGACTAAAGAAGAAGAAATTATTACAGAAGGAATTGATATTATTCTGGCGATGGACATTTCTGGCAGTATGCAGGCTGAGGATTTAGCTCGTCATAAAAATCGGTTGGATGTTACAAAAGAGGTTGCTACTCAATTTATTAAAAATCGGACCAATGATCGCATTGGCATGGTGGTTTTTGCTGCGAAAAGTTTTACACAATGTCCGCTTACACTGGATTATGGTATTGTGCTCAATTTCCTAAAAAGTATACATATTGGGATGATTGAGGATGGAACAGCAATTGGAATGGCAATTGCAAACTGTGCTGATCGATTACGTAGTAGCAAGGCAGAAAGCAAGGTGGTAATTTTATTAACGGATGGACAGAATAATCGTGGCGAATTGGACCCTCTCACCGCAGCTCAGATCGCAAAAGCGATGAAAGTTAGAATTTATACTATCGGAGCTGGTAAACGTGGAGAAGCACTTTTTCCGATTGAGGATCCTTTTTTAGGTAAGCGATATATCCCAATGAAAGTTGATATTGATGAGGAGGTACTGACTAAAATTGCTGATATAACCGGTGGAAAATATTATCGCGCAACAGATAAAACCAGTTTGGAGAGAATCTACCACGAGATTGGCGAATTGGAAAAAACTAAAATAGAGGTGAAAGAGTTTACCCGCTATAAAGAACTTTTTGTGAATTTTCTTGCATTGGCATTTGGTGTATTGATCTTAGAAATTGTGTTGACGAATACAAGATTTCGGAAGATACCTTAGGGAATGGGGTGATTAGGTAATTAGGTAATCAGGTAATCCAGTTACCAAATTACCCTATTATACTCGTTAAGGATTAAAATGTAACAAACGCTGTCATTCCTGCGTATGCAGGAATCCGCATATTTACAAAAGTTTAGGGATTCCTGTATTCACAGGAATGACATTACAAAACAATCCTTAACGAGTATAACTCAGTAGATTCTTAAGATAAAAATGGATAAAGAATTATGTCGGGATTTAGATTTGATAATTTGCTTTATTTACATTTTTTATGGCTGATTCCAATACTTATTATATTCTATGTGTTAGTTTTTCGATGGAAAAAGAATGCGCTTAAAAGATTTGGAAATTTAGATCTAATTAAAAAATTAACCCAATCTATCAGCAGAAAACATCAAATATTAAAAATTTCACTTATTGTTCTTGCAGTGATTTTTATGATTTTCACCCTGGCACAACCCCAGATCGGAACTAAATTGGAACAGGTCAAAAGGGAAGGTGTCGATATTTTAATTGCACTCGATGTGTCGCTTTCTATGAAGGCTGAAGATATCAAACCTAATCGACTGGAAAAAGCGAAACACATGATTCGTAATATTATTGATCTGCTTCAGGGTGATCGTATTGGATTAATTGCTTTTGCTGGTATTCCATTCGTACAATGTCCGTTAACATTAGATTATGGCGCTGCAAAAATGTTTCTGGATATTATGGATACAGATTTAATACCAACGCCAGGGACAGCCATTGGAGCTGCTATTTTAAAAGCGGTCGAGACTTTTGAACAACGTGAAAGAAAATATAAAGTTTTAATCTTGATTACTGATGGTGAAGATCATGCCGGGGAACCACTAAAAGCGGCTGAAGTTGCAGAGAAAGATGGTGTGGTGATTTATACTGTGGGTATTGGTTCGGCAAAGGGGGTTCCGATTCCACTTTATAACGAAGCTGGAAGAAATGTTGGTTTCAAAAAAGATCGTCAGAACCAGGTCGTAACCAGTAAGCTGGATGAACTTACCTTAGAGAAAATTGCCTTACAGACCGGTGGAAAATATTATAAAGCTACTGGCGGGGAAAGTGAGTTGAAAAAGATTTATGATGAGATTTCAAAAATGGAGAAAAAGGAGTTAGCTTCTTTGAAGTTCTCCCAATTTGAAGATCAGTTCCAGTATCTACTCATTTTTAGCATTATATTTTTGATTGCAGAAGTTTTCATTTCTGAAAGAAGAAAAGTGAAAGAGGAATGGCGTGGGAGATTTTAAGATGAAAATTGTAAAAATAGCTCGATTTTTAATCGTTTTGATTTTTGTAACAGTAAGCCTGTTTGCTCAACCTGGTCGCAAGCAAATTCTCGAAGGGAACAAGCTGTACCAAGAACAAAAATTTGATGAGGCAAATAATAAATATCGAGACGCATTGGTCAATAATCCCGGTAATCCGATTATTAATTTTAATATTGGAAATGTTGAATATAAAAAGAAAAAATACGAGGAAGCATTAAAAAATTTTGAAAAGACTCTTTCTATTGATGAGGTACTCACCCAATCCAAAGCTTACTATAACATGGGGAACGCCTTATATCGGGCAGGGAAATTACCCGAGAGTATTTTAGCTTACACCCAAGCATTAAGGCTGAATCCGAATGATGAAGATGCTAAATACAATCTGGAGTTTGTTCGAGCACAATTAAAAAATCAGGCTCAACAACAGCAGGGTGAAAATCAGCAACAGCAGCAGGGTCAAAATCAGCAACAACAGCAACCAGAAGAAGATCAAGAGCAAGGAAATAAAGAACAACAGGATCAATCAGAAGAATTGCAATCAGAAGAAAATCAGCAACAGCAGCAACAAGCAGAAGAAAAAGAACCACAAGAAATGACAAAAGAAGAAGCAGAGCGAATTTTAGAAGCGCTTAAAGAAGATGAAAAAGATTTACAGAAACAAAGAAAGAGTACAAAAAGCGGACAGGTACGCATTGTGAAAGATTGGTGAGAATGTGAGATGTGAAACGGCAGACGTGAAAAGTGAAATGTGGAAAGTGAAACGTATAAAATTTTACGTTTCACTTTATTATTCAATAAAAAAAGTATGTGAAAAAATAAAAGTAATTTCATAGAGGTTAATATAAAATGAAGGGGAAGAGAATATTAGAAAATTTAATTATAATTATTTTAATTGTAAGTTATTTTTGCCCTTTGATAGGTGCAGAAATTGAAATATCCACTTCAATTGATAGAAATGTTATCGGATTAAATCAGACTTTTACATTAACATTAGATATATCAGGCGAGAAGGCGAATGATGCTGATGATCCTCAGATGCCAGATGTAAGCGAATTTGCGGCTTATATGGGTAGTTCTGGTACGACTCAAAATATCCAGATTATCAATGGCAAAATGACTGTATCAAGATCAATTTCATTTACCTATATGACGACGAAAATCGGTAAATTTACAATACCACCAGCAGTTCTAAAATTTAAAGATAAAGAATATCGTTCTAAACCGATTCAAATCGAAATTATTAAAACTCAAAAACCACAACAACCGCAAAGCAGACAGCCAAGTACAACTCCGTCAACACCTGAAGAGAATCTATTTTTGCAGGTGTCGGTCAATAAAAAACGTGTCTATGTTAATGAGCCTCTAATTTTATCCTACAAAATTTATACCAATGTTTCGGTTACGCAATATGGGATTAATACAATGCCAAATACGGCTGGTTTTTGGGTGGAAGAATTTCCCATTGGCAATCAACCAAAGACTTATGAAGAAATTATTAATGGAAAAAAATTTCTGATCGCTGAAATAAAAAGGATGGCTTTATTCCCGACTGATGCTGGTAAAAAGACGATTGGTCCCATGCAGATTGAGTGCAATGTTCGCGTTCAAACCCGAAGACGTTCTATATTTGATAGTTTTTTTGATGACCCGTTCTTTGGTCGCTCAGTCAGACGAACGGTTAATTCAAAGCCAGTTACGATTGAGGTACTTCCTCTTCCGCATGAAGGAAAGCCCCCAAATTTCTCAGGATTGGTTGGTAAGTTTAATCTCTTAAGCTCTGTTGACAAAGAGAAAGTTAAAACCAATGAAGCCATCACACTAAATGTTAAAATATCTGGTAATGGCAATATCAAAATGATATCTGAACCCCAAGTCGAATTACCGCCAGATTTTGAAAAGTATTCACCAAAAGTTACCGAGAAGTTAAATCATGTTGAAAATGGCATCTCTGGAAGTAAGGTGTATGAGTATGTTCTGATTCCTCGCTTTCCTGGCATGCAAAAAATTAAACCTGTCGTATTTTCTTATTTTGATTTTAATAGTAAGAGTTATGAGGTGCTTCGTACTCCTGAAATTGCAATTAATGTTGAAAAAGGTTCTGATGAATTTATGACGGTGAGTTCGGGTTTATCCAAAGAGGAAGTTAAGTTATTAGGAAAAGATATCATGGCTATTCAATGGGGTAACCCGCAATTTAGAAAAATTGGTTCTTATTTCTACAAACGAGTTTATTTTGCTTTATTGTTGATTTTTCCAATAGTGGTTATTGTATCTTCACTGGGATATCGACGCCACTTGGACAAATTGAGTGAAAATATTGCTTATGCTCGAAGCCGAAAAGCCAATCAAATCGTCATGAAAAGACTCCATAAGGCAAAAAACTTCCTTTCTGAAAAAACACAGAAAGAATTTTATGCAGAAATCGCCAATTCATTGATGGGTTTTTTAGGCGATAAATTTAATATTCCCCCTGCCGGGATCATAACAGATGAGGTTGAAGGACTGATGCAATCCAGAGGTGTTGATGAGCAGGTAATTAAGCCATATCTTGATTGTTTGCAGACATGTGACTATCAAAGATTTGCTCCGTCTGTTGCTAAAACTGATGAAATGAAGCAATTTTTCGATCAAGCGAGACGAGCAATCGTAGCTTTAGAAAAAGTGATATGAACTAAAAGTAAAAATAGGACATTTTGAATCGTCAAATTTTATAGAGACATGATGTATGATTTACTTATGAATTGGAACGTGAAAAAATCAAGTTTATTTTGTTTAATAATTTTTCTATTTTTGGGCTATGTCGGTTCTGTGAAGGCAGATCATAATCAGTATCTATTTGACCAGGCCAATAAACATTTCCAACAAAATGAATACCAGCAGGCAATAGAAACATACCTTGAAATTATTAGTAATGGATATGAAAGCTGGCAACTTTATTATAATTTGGGAAATGCTTACTATAAGGTTAAACAGGTTGGACGGGCAATTGTCAACTATGAACGAGCGCTAAAACTAAATCCAAAAAATGAAGATATCCTGTTTAACCTTGACATTGCAAATTTGTCAGTAGTTGATAAAATCGTTACTCCTCCTCAATTTATTATCATAAAGTTTTTGTCTGATCTAAAATCCTTATGGGATATTCAAACATTAACCTTTTTGGCAATTGGAGTTTACCTGTTAATTACATTGTTAGTTATTGTAAAAATTTTTATTCGTAACAGTCGCTTCCAACGGCTGATAAATATGATCCTTATTGCAGTTATGACTTTATTTTTAATTGTTTCGATAATTTTTATTATTAGAATTCATGAGAATAACACCCTTCAATACGCAATTGTTCTTGAACAAAAAGTTGATGTACTGAGTTCTCCAGATAGCGAAGCAACCGAGCTTTTTTCTCTACACGAAGGAGTAAAGCTTAAAGTCGAAGAGTTTAGAGATGATTGGGCGAAAATTAGATTAGCTGATAGAAAAGTTGGTTGGGTAAAACGAGATGCATTTGAAATTATCTAAAGAAGCTAATATGTTCGGAGATAATTTTGCCGAAAAAGAATAAAGCAGTAATTCATAATTACTATCAAATAAATCTTGAAAAAGCCTCGATCCTGGCGCTAATTTTAGTAATTTTACTGTTTTTGTTATTCCCCAGAATTAAAATAAGTGAAACAATTAAGACCGAAGGAATTGGCAGTTCAATTACAGTAGAAGATATTCCGATAACCAGACAAGGCACACCAAGAAAACCTCCCCCCAGACCAGTAGTTCCTATTCCAAGTGAAGATGATTTAATTCCTGATGATGTAACCATTGCAGATACCGATCTTATATTTGAACAATTTTCATTACATCAAGGATTGGGAACAACAATCGGGGAGATTAACATCATTCAGCCACGTCCCATCTTTGAGGTGATCCCGGAATACCCAGAAGACCTGCAAAAGAAAGGGATTGAGGGACTTGTAAAGTTGCATCTGCATATTGATAAATCTGGTCATGTGATCGAGGTGTTAATTTTAGAAAATACAACTGACAATATTGCCAGTGCTGATGCAGCTAAAAACGCAGCACTAAAAGGGCGATATATTCCTGCAAAAAAGAATAACAAACCAACTGATCTCTGGATTACACGAATATATACATTCGGGCTTCAAAAATAATTATGAACTCCTCTTCAACTTTTATCAAAAAATTTTCTATTTATAAAAATGAAATCCAATTAGAACGTCTAATCTCGCCACAAACATATTGCGAGAACGTTGGACGAAAAGCTGCAATTTTGGGCTATGAGAAAGGCGTTTTTGAAATTTGGGTCTATCCTTTTAAAATTCTTAGCGACTTACAATTTTCTATATCTATTCCAGAATATAACCAGTTCGTGAATGGAACTGATCTGGCAAAACGAATTACCGTCCGACCAGAGTTGACGACTATTACTTTTTCCCATGACCTATTTACTATTCAGCAACATTTGCTTACGCCGTTAGAAGAACCAGGATCCATCGTAATTTTTGATGTGGATAGCTACCTATCCATCGAACTCTGGATCAGTTTTATCCCCATTCTAATCCCCATGTGGCCGGCAGGTTTGGGAGGACAGTATACACTATGGCTGGAAGAGTTGAGAG
>JGI2171J19970_10000863_pt1 | contig 16683 bp, 14 predicted proteins | sample DeeMarSWOR324_28_FD_19970 | JGI IMG/M metagenome (IMG submission 19970) | reverse complement strand
CGCCAGGGTAGCCGTGGCAGACGGCCACGGCGGGGTAAACGGCCTCGTCGTTGGGCCGGTACAGGCGTCCGAGGAGCCTGACGCCTTCGCAGGGGACGCTCACGTCCTCGACGACTATGGATTCACCCATTTTCACTCGTCTCTCCGTTAACGTTGTGACCTGTAACGTTTTTAACGCTGCCGCACCAGTTCAAGGCGATGGGGAAGCGCATCACCACCAGGTTCAAGCCCAAGAACGCGTGGGTCCGCGACATGGTCGAGGGCGACTCCTCCGTCGCCTCCTCCCTGGACGTGACGAAGGGCATGCTGAGGCTTCAGGCCCCCAAGCAGAGCCTCTGCAGCGTCTGCAAGGGCGGGAAGATGCTCTGCGGTAAGACGAACTGCCCCATCATGGCGCGTCTAGGCGCCTTCTCCAAGATGTTTCAAGGTGTGAAGGGAACCAACATCGATGGAAGCAGCCCTCCAGGCGTCTTCGTCGGCCGATTCGGGTACCCCTACGTCCAGATTGGGCCGCTTACCCCGACGTTCCACGGCGACACCCAGATACTCGACTCCCCGGAGCGATGGTTTGGCAAGAGCATAGACGAGATAATTGGCTACAGGAGCCAGCTCATCAGGGGCATGACCCCTGTGAACGTCCGTAAGCCCTGGAAGGCCGGGCGGCTCCTGGACAAGACCCGGGAGCTGAGCTTAGCTGAGCACTACGTCGAGACCGAGATGAAGCTGACCCGCAGACCCACGAAACGGTTCTACATGAACGACGATGTCCAGCCCATAGGTCCCACAGCGCCCATGGAGGACGTGGACATAGGGTACATCAGATGGAACAGGCACATGGAGAGGTACCACTACGACGGCGACCTCAAGGCTGCGCCGGCCACCGTCAAGCTCTTCGAGGAGGGGCTCCCTGTGAGCAGCATAATGAAGGCCTTCAGCATGGGCAGCTTCGGAGTCGAGAAGAACCGCAGACTCGTGCCCACACGGTGGAGCATCACCGCCGTTGACGACCTGCTGGGGAAGCACCTGACGAGCAGGGTAAAGGGCTACCCCCTAGTGAACCATTTCGAGGTCTACGAGAGCAACTACATCGGCAACCGCTTTGAGATACTACTGGTGCCTGACGCGTGGGCCTACGAGGCTTACGAGGCTTGGTACCCGAGGACCCTCTGGAACCCTTCCGAGGAGGATGTGGCCATCGTCACGGACTGGGAACCGTATAGGGGCCGCTCGGCCTACGCGAGCATGGGTGGCTGCTACTACGCGGGCAAGCTGGCTGTGCTGGAGCACCTTGAGAGTGAAAGGCGGCAGGCTAAGGTCTTCATATTCAGGGAGGCGTACCCCGACTACATACTGCCCGTGGGCGTATGGCAGGTGAGGGAGAACTGCAGGAACGCCATGACGCAGCCTCCACGGGTGTACGACACGTTCCAGGCGGCGATCCATGACGTCATGGGAAGACTAAGCATCCCGCTGGAGAAGTGGATGGAGGCGGGGCTCCTGCTACGTCACACCATGACTCAGAGGAAGCTCACCGACTTCTTCCACTGACCTCATACGAAGTGCAGTCACGAGCCTGATTCTAGTAGCGGGTTCGTAATCTTACCCATGAAGAGTATTGTGCTTGTTCTGTCGTCTCTGATGACGAAGAAGAAGGGTCTATTCACGTAGAACTGCTTTGGTGGTGGCGGGGCACTAGTAACACTGATTCCTACGTTGGTGGCGGCAGCCGCCACTGTTCCTTTCTCATCTACCTCGATCACCGCCTTGTGATCTACAAAGTCAATGTATAGATTCTCAGGGCGAACATCTGCTATTTTGCTGAAATTTGCGTTATATCTATCGAAAGCTACACCCATGCCTAGCTTGATCAGAGCATCGTTCATTCTCTTCACCCCGTACTCGAACCTGAATCTGGGGAAACGAACTTTGAGGCCCTTCTCTACACGCATCTCGTTGATGTACTTGTCTAGTGCTTCATGGGATAGCCTAACAATGAACTGATCCAGAGAGTCGCCTGGATCAGGTAAGAACACATACATCGCCACCTGCTCTCTTCCGTAGGGAAACCGCGCAGCGGCGAAGTTGCCTCCCCTGTAGTATCTGAAGTCATCGTCTTGGGACATGGTGTCTACTGAGACAATTGTCCTATCGCATAGGTAGAAGTCTCTTTCCTGTGTGTTTGATTCCTTGAATTGATGCGTCCAGTTCGCCTTAAAATAGATGGCGTTCACGAGAAACATCACATGATCCGACTCAATTGAATCGATGATTTTTTCTATCTTATGCTCTGTGTTTTCTGCCACCCACCCATTCAATTCGTTTACTGTTCCCTGATCGAAAGGACGTGCAAAAAATTCGCTGTCATAGCAGTCACTTAAAGTCTCTTTATAATCCTCAAATACAGAAGCCTCGTAACTATCTCTCATCCAAACAGAGTTAGCTATGCTGAGAGTGACCTCCCGATCCACGTTTCCCAAACTAGACAATAGATTCTTGAAACCATCTTCGATTTGCTCAGTATTCATTTCACCATATCCTAGGGTGTTCCTCATGGCTTCCTCTGTACTTCCCGCCGCACCTGAGTACGTCATCGTGAGTGCGGCGCTGAGGCTAAGAGGTGAGATGAAAACATTCGCATCAGGGTCTTCCTCACACAGCACGTTAAATACATCGAACGCAAATCTCGTGTTTGACGCTACGATATCAGGGTCTACTTCAGCCGCAATTCTGTCTGATTCGGCGTATGCTCGAGCCTGTAGGAATTCCTTCGTATAGTTTACTCCAAAGTACCCAACAATGAGACCTAGAGCTAAGAAAACTAGGAGTCTTTTTTTCATTCAGTTATTAAGATATTTCTGAACGTTTAAAGCGTACCTACATAATCTGTATAGGTATTCTAGCAAAGTTCCATGATGTTTATTCTATAGCGGAATCACCCCGAATAATATGTCATCGATATGGCTCAAGTAAGATAAGTCCTTTATTTTTCGACGCTTCCTTACTCAGTCAACTTTTAAATCACCTATTGACTGTATGGTGTAGGTTAGTGAGACCAATGAACCCTAGGGAGGTAGCCGAGCGGCTACATGAGAACGAGAGGAAGGTGCTCCAGGCGCTGAGCGATGGAAGTACCGCGACAACAGAGGAACTGAGCCGGCTCACGGGGCTGGCGAGGGACGCCGTGGAGAAGGCGTCTGACTGGGCCGCGACGAAAGGCGTAGTCTCGTTTAGGGAGGAGGTCTCACAGTTCTTTAGTCTCACAGACGAGGGAAGCGTCTACGCGGAGAAAGGCCTGCCGGAGCAGAACCTGAGGAAGCTTCTGGTCCACGGACCCCAGGAGATAGCGAAGCTCAAGCAGACATTCCAGAACCTGAATATAGCCTTGGTGTGGATTCGGCGCAATGGGTGGGCGGAAATCCAGAATGGCGTGATCCAGCTCACCGAGGAAGGAAAAAAGATCGGCGACTCCTCTGAGGAGCAGATTCTGAGAGCCCTGAACGAACCCACTCCCCAGAGTGGAGAGGCGTTCACCGAAGACGAGATGAGAGTCTTGGATCAGATGGTTAAACGAAAGCTCGTTTCTAGGCACGAAAAGACGGAGCGCTCCGTCGCCATCACGGATTTTGGTAGTCAGGTTCTGCCTGAGCTGGGATCAGCGAAGACTGTGAACATGATCACTCAGCTGACTCCGGAGATGCTGGTGAACAAGTCGTGGAGGGGGACTTCATTCCAGAGGTACGACGTGACGCTACCCGCGCCCAGCCTAAGCCCCGGGAAACGCCACTTCTTAAGCCAGGTCATCGACTACATCAGGCGGTTCTGGGTGGAGCTGGGCTTCAAGGAGATGAAGGGCGAGTACCTGGAGCTCAGCTTCTGGAACTTCGACGCCCTATACCAGCCCCAGGACCACCCCGCGAGGGACATGGCGGACACGTTCTACATGAAGACACCCTACAGCGGGCGCCTGCCCGACCCGAAGATAGTGGAGCAGGTGAAGGAGACCCATGAGAACGGGTGGACAACCGGGAGCCTCGGGTGGCGGTACATTTGGGACCCAGAGGTCGCTGCCCGTAACTGTCTAAGGACCCACACCACGAGTCTGAGCGTCAAACAGATAGCGAAGCTCACGCCGGACGATCTTCCGGCCAAGTTCTTCAGCTGTGGCAGGGTGTTCAGGAACGAGACCATCGACTGGAACCACCTCGCAGAGTTCTACCAGACCGACGGCATCGTCATCGGGGAGGGAGTTACGTTCCGCGACATGAAGGGCTACCTCAAGGCCTACATGGAGGGACTGGGGGTCGAGAGGTTCAGGTTCCGGCCCGGCTACTTCCCCTACACAGAGATGAGCATGGAGGCCGAGGTCTGGACGGAGGAACGCGGCGAGTGGATGGAGCTCTTCGGCGCAGGCATGTTCAGGCCAGAGGTTGTCAAGCCCCTCATAGGCGTCGATGTCCCGGTGCTGGCGTGGGGCCCAGGGTTCGACAGGCTCGTAACGCAGAGCTACAAGGTTAACACAATCAAGGAGCTGTACAGCAACGACGTCGGCCTACTGCGGCGGGCCAAGCTGTGGATGGAGTGATTGAGATGCCGGTCATAGAGGTAAACCTAGAGGACTTCAGGGAGCTGCTGGGCAGGGACGTCTCCATCGAGGAGCTGCAGGACAGGCTGCCCATGATGGGCACAAGCTGGGAAGGGGCCACGGAGGACGGGTTCCACCTTGAGGTGTTCCCCAACAGGCCGGACCTCCTCAGCATCGAGGGACTGGCCAGGGCCTACTCCAGCTGGACGGGGGCGAGGACAGGGCTGAAAAGCTACCCGGTGGAGAAATCCGACTACAAAGTCGTCGTCGACAAGAAGACCCAGAAGGTTCGACCATGGTTCGTGACCGCCGTGGTCAAGAACGTCGAGTTCGACGACCCCCTCATCAGGAGCATCATCCAGATGCAGGAGAAGCTCCACGTCACCCACGGCAGGAGACGCAGGAAGGTGGCAATAGGGCTCCACAGCCTGGAGCCCATCGAGTTCCCCGTAACCTACACCACCAAGCCACCCAAGTTCAAGTTCAGGCCCCTCGGTGAGCGGTTCGAGAAGGACCTCAACTGGATACTCGGCGAGATGAAGACGGGCAAGGAGTACGCGTGGACCGTGGAGGGCTTCAAGGAGTACCCAATGATCCTCGACAGGAAGGGCATGGTGCTCTCGATGCCCCCAATAATCAATGGCGAGTACACGAGGATAGACGAGGCCACGACTGAGCTGTTCATCGACGTGACGGGCACCGACCTCAAGGCCATCACCGAGGTGCTGAACGTCATCTGCGTGACTCTGGCGGACAGGGGCGCCGAGGTACACGAGGTTCACAACCACTACCCGGATGGCACGGTGCTCACCACGCCTAACCTCGACCCATGGGGGATGGACTTAGACAACGACTACGTCAACCACACCCTTGGCTCCGAGTTCACGCCCCAGGAGTCAGCCCATGAGCTGGAGAAGATGGGGCACGGAACCGAGGTAAACGGAGACGTAATCAAGGTCCTGATACCAAGCTACAGAGCCGACATCATGCACCCCATCGACTTGGTGGAGGACATCGCCATCGGCTACGACTACGACAACTTCGAGCCCGAGATACCGCCCATAAGCAGCGAGGCGGGTGAAGACCCGCTGGAGGTGTTCAGCAGGGGCCTACGGAACTTCCTGGTCGGCTTGGGGCTCCTGGAGGTGGTAACCTTCATGATGAGCAACAGGGACAAGCTCTTCAAAAGGATGAGCCTCCCCGAGGAACCCATATGCGAGACAGACAACCCCAAGATGGAGGCCTACGATAGCCTCCGGAACAGGCTGCTGCCGAGCCTCATGGAGGTCTTGAGCACCAACAAGCACCACCCGTACCCCCAGAACCTCTACGAGGTCGACGACGTGGTGGTCATAGACTCGTCCACCGAGACAGGCGCCAGATCCAGGCGCAGACTAGCCATAACGCTATGCCACTCAAGCGCCAGCTTCAGCGAGATAAAGGCAACGATGAACACCATACTGGAGAACCTGGAGCTTGAGGCCGAGGTCGTGGAGGGAGGATGGGACTGCTTCATCGAGGGCAGGCGATACACTGCCATGCTTGGGGGAGAGCCTCTATGCTGGGCTGGGGAGGTGAAGCCCGAGGTGCTGGAGAGCTGGGAACTAGAGATGCCCGTCGCGGCCTTGGAGATGAATGTTGACAATCTCTTCAAGAAAATATACCCAGAGAAATGACCAATCCCCAATTATTCGTTTTATATCCTGAACTTGAGCAACATACATTAGTGATCACTCAGCCTCCCTTCCCTAGGCTAGTAAACATTGACATAAGATAACGTTCCATCTCAAATCCTCTGAGACGATGACGCGATCATGGCGACATCCTTCACCTGTCCTGCTAACCCAGCTATACTCGACGTAATTACTGCATAGCTGGTTGAAGGCATATACAGGCCCCACCCATTCAAGGGACATCTACTCGATCCAGAGGCTTCTATCCTGGTCTTTCCAGACTTCTACGCTCATGCTCGTGTGATCGAAAAGGTCCATGTGGTAGGGATCTACCTTCTTGTACTCAGCATAGGGTCCCTCGTACTTGCCTCTCCTTTCCTTGTAATTCTCGAAGGCAGCCAGGCTGTCGTACTCCCACACCATAATGTGGCGGTCTGTCTCCTCGGCCGCAATATACTTCACGAAATACCTCAGGCTCTTCCACTCAGGGAAGAGCTCTTTGTGATCACCCACCCACGTCATCCATGCCCGGAGGGCCTGCTCATGGTCATTCTCCTTCCCGGGTTTCACCTTCCAAGTCTCTACCTCGAATATCGGCATAGTATGTGAGTCCTCTGAGCCCTATTTATTATTTCGAGCCCTTCAACGCATTCTCCAGAACATTCTCGATGAAATCAGTTTTAGACTCCGTGTAGACTTCTCGCATATCGGCGTATTTCTCCACGAGACGCAGCTTCAACTCGAAGTACTCCTTAGCTGTATCTGGGTGAGTCCTGAGATAGTCCCTGAACATTATGTGTCTCATCCAGAAACCGCTACCATGCTTCACTAGGTGCAGGTGGACCCCTGGGCTGTGAGGCCCTTTCCCGAGACAATAATACCAGTCATCATCCGTGGGCTCGGGGGTAACGTCGTCGTACCCTATCGCCGCGAGCGCCGGGAGACAGCGGTCTGCGATCTCTTGGCTGTCAAGCCCAGCTATTATGTCGAGTATCGGTTTTGCGCCCAGACCGGGCACAGACGTGCTACCGATGTGCTCTATGGATTTGACGTGCTCGCCTATTGCGTCCAATATACGCTCCTTTTCTTCCTCGTAGGATCGCGGCCACTCTGGATTGTACGCGACGACGGTTATCCGGCCTGGCACCTCTATCCTCGACCTTCATCCTCTACATATTATATAATAAGTTAACCATAACCCGAAGCATGGAGGATCGGCCTCGTTTCCCACCCAACCTGGCGCTGTTCATAAGCATCGTAGCGGTCTCGACGGCCTCGATACTGATCAGGATGAGCAACGGGCCCCCACTGGCAATAGCCACATATAGGATGCTTTTCTCGACTCTCCTCCTGCTGCCTTTGTTCGTCTACTTCGACGGGTTGGGGAAGATGCGGAGGATGAGCTTGAGAGGGATAGCCAGTTTGATGGGCATAGGGGTGGTGCTGGCGATCCATTTCGCCTCATGGATAACCAGCCTCAGCTTCACGACCGTGGCCAGCAGCGTCATATTCGTGCATATAGATCCCATATTCGTGGCGGTGGTCAGTCACTTCTTCCTCAAGGAGAGGGTCACAAAGAGAATGGTGGTAGGCATTATCGTCGCCTTCACCGGGGCCGCCATGATAGCTGTGGGTGACTCAGGCATCGGGGAGCTCAACCTCTACGGCGACATCCTGGCGCTGATAGGCGGCGTGATGCTCGGCATCTACATCCTCGGCGGAAGGGTCGTGAGGCGGAGCCTTGACCTGACCTCGTACGTCACGCCCGTGTATGCCACCGCCTCTCTCGTCCTGGTGCTGATGTCTCTGTTCAGCGACACCCCCCTCACAGGTTACGCTATGAACGAGTACATCCTATTCTTCGCGATAGCCTTGGTCCCCATGATCTTCGGTCACACGGTCTATAACTGGGCACTGAGGTACGTCTCGGCGCCCCTCGTCTCGATGAGCCTCCTCGGCGAACCCGTGGGCGCCTCCATCCTGGCTCTTCTGTTTCTGAACGAGATGCCTGGCTCCATGGTCTTGCTGGGCGGCATGGTGACGCTGTTGGGGATACTGATGTGTGCCTACAGGTCGGAGTAAGTCGCAATAAAACTCATATTTAGCTATATTTCGTCACCTTGTTAATAATGTTAGGGGAATCATGTTTGTTTCCCAGAACATTTAAAGACTCATCGACCGGGTTTAAACCAACGACCAGACAGTAAACCGTATCCGTTTAGTGTGTGAGCCCTGTTGGACGCTAACGTTGTCGTGATCCTCGTGTCTCTGGCCCTGTTCCTCGCATATGTCAGCGGCATAATCTACACGTATACGGGAGTCCCTGACACCGTCTGGCTCATAGTCTTCGGATATGTGTTCGGGCCGACGCTGCAACTGTTTAACCCGGCGACCTTTAAGCCCTCGACGCCGCTCCTCGTCATCATGGCCTTGAACCTGCTGATGTTCGAGGCTGGCCTCAACGTGGACTTCAAGACTTTCAAGGAGACCATGATCAAGTCGACCTACCTCGGGTTGACTACCTTCACCCTCACTACCATTGGTGTAGGCTACCTGCTTCACTTATCCGTGCCGTTTGTGTTCACGTTTTCAGAGGCTCTTTTCTTCGGAGCCATGATAGCGGGTACGAGCGCCTCGACGGTCCTCGGAATCATCGGGAGCATCCAGCGGGGAAGGAAGGAGATCNGTGGGACCAGGAAGCTCCTCGTGCTGGAGTCCATCGTCACGGACAGCCTTAGCATCGTGACCGCCATGACGCTTCTCAGGTTCATCCAGACGCCAGGCATACCTCTCAACGAGGCTATCAAGGACATCGTATACGTTTTCATGGTGTCCGTCTTTATCGGCTTCGGGACCGGCGTCGTGTGGGTCCAGCTCCTTGATCTGATCCGTAACAGGCCGTTCAACTACATAATGACCCTCGCCGTGCTCTTCTTCTCCTACATCCTGAGCGAGAGTCTAGGTGGTCCGGGGGCGGGGGCGGTNNCCGCCCTTTCCTTCGGCGTCACATTGACCAACTACCCGTTGCTTGCCAGAAAGTTCAACCTCAGGGAGAACGTCAGGGTTGAACGCAGGAGGCTACGTTCCTTCCACGAGGAGATCACCTTCCTCGTGAAGTCGTTCCTCTTCATCTTCGTGGGCCTCGAGGTGCATCTGTCGACGGAGTACCTGTTCATAGGGCTCGCTTTGTCAGCCACAATCGGCTTGATGAGGATATTATCCGTCAACTTGGTGAGTGGATTCATCAAGCTGACAGACGACGAGGCAACCGCCTCCAGGCTCGTGTTCAGTAACGGACTCACCGCCCTGGTGATATCACAGTTGCCGATGATTGTGGACCCAGCTGGTGGCTCGTTCATGAACGCAGGGATCTTCACGGACCTTGCCGTCCCAATAGTCATCGCCTCCAGTCTCTTCGGGTCTCTAGTCGGCCCACGCATCGTCAGGCAAGGCATGTCGCCGGAGTCTGAGCAGGAGAAGCCTGTCTAGGCAAAACTAAATCAAAGTTACTCGCCCATATCTTCCACGTCAGCTGGAACTATATTCTGGTTAGGTGCTGTGACGATCGTATGAGTGGGGTAGTGCTGGAGAGCTAGTTCTCCAGCCACTCGATGATCTCTGGGACGCTCACGAGGCCCTCGCCCGGGTGTACCACGGGGTTCTCCCGTATTGTGAACACATAGCCTGTCTGCGGCGACTTTACTTTCTCATGGGTCTCGAAGGTCCGGGGGCTATAGATGAAGCCGACATCGTCGCCTTCCTTCACTGTGTCCCCGAGGCCCACCTTGGGTATGAAGACGCCTCCTTTGCTGCAGTGGGCGACGTAGACCTTGGGATCGGCTCTCCATTTGAGCTTGACCTGTTTCTTAGGTAACTCGACGTCTCCGTCGATGATTCCCAGGTCCTTCATGATGTTCTTCACGCCGCGGTAAGCTATCTGTACTGCCTCCTCGTCGAAGTGAGCGTGGCCGCCGAGCTCAGGGACTATCGCCGGGATTCCGTTGTCCACGCAGGACGCCCTCAGGGTCCTTCGTCCGCCGTACGCCTCGGTTTCGACGTATAGTACAGGTGCCCCGAATAGCCTAGCCATCTCCTCGGAGCGCCAAGCGGTCTCACTGGGCGCTTTCTCGGAGACCCCGTCAGCCTCATAGAAGACCCACACAGGGCAGTACCTGCTCGCGGTGTGCAGGTCCACCACCTCGTCTGCGTGACTCACGAGCTCAGTCCATATTTTGTGCGCCATGCGCTCGGTGAGGCTCCCATGCGGGTCCCCCGGCCATATCCTGTTCATCCCCCCCGGCTTGGGGTCGAACATGGTGGCCCTCGACTTCTCCCTGAAAGCCAGGGGGTTGGGGAGACAGTAAATCAATGTACCGCTCATCTTACTGGGGTCCAGCTCGTTAATGAGCCGCCTCAACGCGTCCAGGCCCATTATCTCTGAGCCGTGCTGCGCCACCTGTACATAGAGGGTCTTCCCAGGTTTTTCCCCGTGAAGCACCATATAGGGTATCTCCAGCGATTGCCCGTCCGCCCAGAAGTCGGAGAAGGTTAGCACGCTTCGAGCTTTCTCGCCAGGCCTCACCGTCAGCCCAGCCACTGTTACCGGTTCGCTCATGTTGATCGTTGAGAACTATTCCTTACGGTATTAGAGTTTTCTCAGATGGGCCGCCAGTGGATGCTCTTCGACGTGGTGTACTTCTGTTTAACCGGGAACCCGATGCCTATGCTGATGATCTCTGGAACAATATGATCCCTGAATCGGTCGCTGGGCTGCCCGGGAATGATCCCCTGACAGTCTGGGTCCAGGTACAGGAAATATTTTTTCCCGCTGAAGCTTAACGCAGCGTTGTCGCCTCGCTTGTACACTGGCTTGTTGTGTATCCTGAAGGGGAAGAGTCTGCAGGCAGTGGGCTTCGTGCCCTGCAGCGTGCATATCCACCGGTCCATGAGGGGCTTCTGGAAGACGCAGCGGCCGTTGCTCTGGTTCTTNAGGTAAGCCTTGCCCATACCGTACTCCAGCACGTTGGGTCCGTAGATCGTGCTGACCTTGACCATCTCGTCCATCTTGAGGGGGACACGGTACCCTAGACAGCAGTTTCCGCAAGCCCTGCACGCCCAGCTATGCACCTCTGTCCACGGGATCAGTGAACTGCCCCTCATGACTGTCGCTACGGTAAAGGTATGGATGCCTAAATATGTAACGTATCAACTTGAAACTGATGTAACTGCAGGTCAGTTTTTCTTCTTTTTCTCGGCCTCCTCGAGGCCGTAGAGCAGCGGGTAGATGTCATAGTGCTGCTTAATCAACTTATACGTGAATCGTCCGAACCAGTAGAAGACGCCGAGGGAGAACACGATTATGACGATGCTCACTATGTCGATCATGTCCATCTAGTGTCGCTACAAGCTGGGGCGGGGCGGTAAATAACGATTCCTAAATATCGTCGAGGGTGGCAGCCATGACCCACGCGTCCTCGCCGTCCATGTAGTAGCCGTAGTTCCTCTTCACCTTCTTGAATCCGAGCACATCGTAGAGGCCGATGGCCGCGTCATTGCTGATCCTAACCTCGAGGTATCCCTCGGACGCGCCGTAGACGTCTCTGCCCCTACGCATCGCCTCTACGATGAGCTTCCTACCGATCCCTCTCCTACGGTAGTTCTCCATCACCGCGATGGAGACGATGTGGCAGAGACGAGCGGGGGTCAGCTTGCCTATCTTCGACCAGCCTCTCTCGATGCGGCACATGATGTATCCATGCACAGAGTCTTCGACTTCTGCGACGCGAAAAGTCTCTGGGTACCTCTGGTATAGGTCCCTGTAGAAGTAGCTGCTATAGTTCTCTGGGAGACACGCCGCGTTTATCTGCATCACGCGTTCAAGGTCCTCGAGCCTAAACTCCCTTACCCTGAATCCCGCATCGCTCAAATTTTAATCCCATGAAGGTGAACATTATTGCTTTTAAGGGGATCGTATCCGTGGGTTAGCGATGGTTTTTAGGAGCCCAGCACTAGTCTATTTGGATGGGNGCCCAGGGACCCAGTGTTCAGGGGGAGATGGACCCCCGGTACGTCGAGGCGGTCAGGAGAAGCTTCGACATCGTGGAAGCCTACTGGGAGCGCTCGACGCCGACGTTCATAGTGAGGACCAGGGGAACCGGGTTCAGGCAGAGCCTGTTGAAGCCCGCCTTTGAGGAGCTCGCGGACGAGCTGAGGCCCCTCGGGTACCTTCCGAAGGTTAGATGGATCGTCGACAGCTACCACGTATCCATCCTGAAGAGGGAGGGGCTCGGTGTGGAGGATTACAGGCGTAACCTGATACTCTTCGCCGCCACCGTGGCCACGGTTTTCCTCGACGGCTACATCAGGAGCAGCAACCCCGTGCTCACCGAGGCGCTGATGAGGGGCACCCCTGCCTTCGTCAACGCGCTGCTGTTCNCTTTCGCGATAATAACCATATTCGGTTTGCACGAGCTCGGCCACAAGTACGTGTCGATGCGTCGAGGAGTCGAGGCCAGCCTGCCCTACTTCATACCCGCACCGCCGGGGATGGGTGGGACCCTCGGCGCCGTAATCACCCAGCGCGAGCCTCCGGTGAACAGGGACGCCTTGTTCGATCTTGGGATGGGAGGGCCATTAACGGGGTTCCTCGTGACGGTGGTCATGGGGGTGATAGGGATGCGGCTCAGCTTCGTGGTGCCTCAGGGCACTGTGACGGAGCTCATGACACGGTTCGCCGAGGTCAGGTTCCAGCAGATACCGTTGCCGATTATGCTGGAGTACATCGCGGACCTAGTTAGGCCGACGCCGGAGGGATACGTTCTCATTATGCATCCCGTCGCATTCGCCGCATGGGTGGGCTGCATACTTACCTTCATCAACCTCATCCCCGCGTGGCAGCTCGATGGCGGGCACATGATCCGAGCCCTCGTCGGCAGCGAGTCGCATAAGATAATAAGCATTGCCGGTGTGCTCCTCCTCGTCATCTCGGGTTACATGATCATGGGGGTGGTGGTGGCGTTTTTCCTCATGAGGGAGGGCGTAGAGTCCATCGAGCCCCTCGACGACCTGTCTCCCCTTAGCGCTTCTAGGAAGCTGGGGTTCCTCCTCTACCTACTCATAATGGTGCTCACGCTCGTAGCGTTACTGCCGTTCTAGGCGGAGGTTTAGGGCTCTATTGAAGCATCTTCGTCGTGCATCCATGCGGAATCACGTAGGTGCCTCTACCCCGGCGACCGCTCAACGCCCGCTGATACGCCTCGTTGGTGGTCCTAGCCGCCTCCATTCCCAACGGCTCCACCAAGTATTGCGGCAGAGCCGAGACCAGTATGACCCTATTGTTGCGGGTGATCTTCCTAATGAGGTGCAACCCGTCCGCCCCATATGTATATCTTCGCTCGAACTCCTGGAGATCCATGACTCTCGCTAGACTGGTNAAGGACTCNGCNCCCAGCCCCTCNCCGCATTCTCCGAGAAGAACGATGGTTCCGTTCTTCTTNGTNACCCCGGCCGCNGTCTCCAGNGCCCACACCGTNTTGTATAGGCTGTANTCGAACCTGTCCCCGCCGGCGCTTACCACCGTGACGTCCGCGTTCCCATCCGCCTTAACCTCGTAGGAGCCCCCGAGCTGGGTGACGGCCTTCCCCCAGGACTCCTCGAGCCCACCCGCGTAGGCGCCAATATACTCGCCCCTTGGGTCTACGGCGAGGTTGAGCGTGTAGTCTACACCCGCCAGCTTCGCGGCTGCGACAGTCTCCTCCTTCACAGGGTTAAGCTCTACGACGCCGGGAGTTGCGCTTCCCTTAAAGTAATACCTCCGGGCCTCCTGGATGGTCTGAAGCGAGGCGATACATGGAAGTATCGCATTCTGTGCCCCCGTGAACCCTGAGTGACTATCAAGCCGCGTCTCCCCCACCGCAATCTTCAGCGTGGCGTCGAGGTAGTCTCTGTTTACTTGGACGGCTGTCCCGCCGCCTGTCTTGCCCGCGTCGCCCAAGTGAGAGGAGGCTTTAGTGTGGTTCACCAGCCTCACCTGAGACAGTCCATCCGTCTCCCGTATAGCCCTGATTAGCCGAGTGGTCTCGGTCTCCCTTTCACCGTTACCGACCACGATAGTTATCCTATCCTGCGGGACGATGAGCTCAACGAGGTGTTTCACTATAGATGACAAGGCTTGAGATGCCAGAGTAGGGATCATGGAGCCGTCCACCGCGATGGCTACCCTGCAGTCTGGCTTCACCTGATCGTTAAGGGTCGGTGCACCGCTAGGCTCTTCCAGTGCCCGGGCGATCTCCTCCGCTACTTGCCTGGGCTCCTGCTTGGTTCTGGGATCAAGTATCTCGATGAGGTTGTCCATGTCGACGGAGACGTATACCTCTGTCTCTCCGTAGGGAAGCCAACAGTCCACCAAAGCGTTTCAGAAGGATATTGTGTTATCCGAACAAGTATTTTTCCTTACGGAGTCAAATCGTTCTTGTCCGTGGTGCTGGTGTTTGTGCCCGTGGTGCCTCCGCCTGAGGGCGTGGCTGTGGGCTCGGGCTGCGCCTGGGTGCTATTCTGCAGCCTCTGCTTCAACTGATCGAGAAGGCTGCTGTAACTCCTGAGCTGGTACTTTATCGACGGGCTGAGGTTGGATGTGGTCGCCGTCCTGTTCCTCCAAGCCTCGAGCCAGGCACGCGCCCTGTCCATGTCGCTGAGGGTGCTCCTCGCGTACTCGTCCTGTATCGCGGAGACGGCCTCGTCTACGTCGTCGCTGACGTCCTGGAGGTCGTCCATCTCGACCTGGCCGGCCCGTAGCGCCTCCCTGAGCCGCTGGAGCTTCTGTTCCGTGGTCGTCAGCGACTCCAGAGCCTGGGTTTTGTCCTGGTCGGTTATGGTGTCCTGGTACTGGCTCAGGGTCTGGCGCATCTCGTACACCCTGTATCTCAGCCTCTCCTCGTACCTCGAGGCCAGCCTCGTCTTTACCTGCTGGGAGAGCTGCTCGATCCTCGCCTTGACCCTGTTCATCGCCTCAACTGCGGCCTTTAACGCTCTTTGGCTTCCCTCAACATTGCCGCTGCTGTGCTTCTCCTCCGCCTCGTCTAATAGTCTCTCTATATTGTCTAAGGCTCCGTCTAGAACCGTTGTGTTGTAGCCGTTCTCTGCCAGCCGCTCGGACAAGTTCCTGAGGTTTCTGAGGGCTTCTCCGGCTCTCTGGATCTCAGGCGACGGCTGGACATCTGACACTGGCGGCTGGGGCTCTGTGATCACCTTGAATGCTCTCTGGAACATGGTCTGGGCTCTCCGCGCCTCAGCCAGCGCAGCCGCGTACTGGCCGTCCCCGTAGTATCTGCGAGCCTCCTGAAGCGCCTCCTGTGCCTCACGGTAGCCGTTTAGCACGGCACCGGGCACATCTTGGCCTTCTTCCTCAAGTCCCGCCATGTACGCCTCGAGGGCCTGCTTTGTGCGGGTTATGCTCTGGATCATGTTCTGGAGCGCCTCCTCTGGACTCATTTGTGAAACGAGGACCCTCGATGAGGAGACGACGTTGTCCCCTATTCTGGTCTGAACGATATATACATCGGGGTCCAAATCCTCGGGTAACTTGATGTCAAAGATGTATGATCCCATCGTCGTGGCAGTGAAGTTGTATGAGAAGCTGTCCCCGTTTGACGCTGTGAACTCCACGACCACCAAGGCCCCGGCGCTGGCTGTCCCTCTGACGGTGTACACGCCGCCAGGCCGAGCGTACACGCTTGACTGACTGGCTGTCAGCGTAGGCTGACTATACGCGGGTAGGAGCGTGGACACCGCGACTATTATCAGCATCACCGCGGCGGCTATCTTGACTCTTTTCATCCTGTCTACCTGTATCCGTGCGGCGGTATTATAGGAACCCGAAGGAATGAGGCGGAACAGGTGTTTCACGTCACTCACATACGGTACCTCCTGTTGATGCTCACGAGGCTCTGGCCCCCTACCTTCCTCTCCTCTATTATATCCAACCCCTCAAGGCGGCGCAGCATCCTCCAGGCGCTGGTCCGCGGGATGTCGAACCTCTCCCGTATCTCGTTGGAGAACAGTTCGCCCCCCGACTCCGCGATATACCTGAGCACCTCCCTGTCATCCATCCTCAGAGTCGGGTGATCCCGGAAGATGGCGTCGAGGTCCACATCCCCTAGCTTCAACTCGGGCGGTTTTCCCGGTTTCTTGGACATACGAACATAGAGCGTCGCTCCGATAAGTAGCACGGCCGCCGCCAGCATATAGATGGTCAAGCTCTGGGGTTTCTCGGCGTTCAAAGCCGCAATCTGGCCCTGGTAGGCGTAATCGTATGCTGACTCGTAGCCCCCGGCATCGTAAGCGGTGTCAGCCTGGGATAGCAGCTGCTTAGCTACGTCTAAACCCTCCGTCCTCCCCTCCGACTCTGCCTCCGAGACGGCGAGGCTCGCC
>JGI2171J19970_10000859_pt1 | contig 16692 bp, 16 predicted proteins | sample DeeMarSWOR324_28_FD_19970 | JGI IMG/M metagenome (IMG submission 19970) | reverse complement strand
ATCTTGTCCACCGTTATGCCGTATATATTGGCGAGGGGTTGGGCCTTCCTACTTTTCCTCATGATCTCCTCGAAGGCAATCCTCACCATGTTGGCGTTGTTGAGGTTAAGCTCGACGCCGCCGATGTCCGTCTTGTGCATTATGTCCGGTGAGACGATCTTCATCACCACCGGGTAACCTATCTCCTCGGCGAACCCCACGGCTTCCTCTGAGGAGGTGGCGAGCTTGCTCGGCGGCGCGTTCACGCCGTAAGCCTGCACGACCGCCACGGCCTCGTGAGGGAAAAGTACATTCCTACCGTCCTTCTGTACGCTGTCATATATCCTCTGGACAGCCTCCCTGTCGATGTCCTCGAACTCTGGGGGCTTTAACTCTGGAAGCTTTAGGTGACGCGAGTACTGGTAGAGAGCGTCCATCGTCTTAATCCCTTTCTCGGGGAAGTTGAAACAAGGAACACTGTTGTCCTTGAGGTACTCATCCGCCTCGGCCACCCAGTCCCCGCCCATGAACACCGATACCACTGGCTTATCCGGGTACTTCTTAGATAGCTCGACGATATGCTTGGCAGTCGTCAAGGCGTCAGTCATTGCCTGAGGCGTCAACAGGACCACCAAGGCGTGGACATTGGAGTCCTGTAAGGCGCACTCGACGGCGACGGCGTACCTGTCAGGCAGGGCGTCCCCGAGGATGTCTATCGGGTTCCCAGTGGAGGCCTCGTCAGGCAAACTCTCTTTCAGCTTCTTCACCGTCTCCTCTGAGAGCAATGCCATCTTAAGGCCCAGCTTCTCCACCATGTCGGTGGACAGAATACCAGGGCCGCCAGCGTTTGTGACTATGGCTATGCCTTCTTCCTCAGGTAGACTCTGCTGGGTGAAAGCCACGGCATAGTTGAATAAATCCTCCATACTCTCCGTGAGTATGACCCCCGCCTTGTCGAACGCCTTCTGGTAGGCGAGGAAGCTCCCGACCAGGGCACCTGTGTGACTGCCAGCCGCCTTGGCGCCGGCGCTGCTGATGCCGCCTTTCACCACCATGACAGGCTTCTTCTTGACCACCCTCTCGGCAACCTCAAGGAACTTACGGCCCCTCTCGATACTCTCCAGGTATAGCAGAATCACCTTTGTGTCAGGGTCCTCGGCCATGGCCTCTATAAAGTCTATCTCGTCGAGATCCGCCTTGTTGCCTAGACTGATGATGGTGCCGAACCCGATCTCCTCGGCGATTATCCAGTCAAGGATGGCGGTGCCCAGTGCGCCGCTCTGGGTGATGAACCCGATGCTCCCCCTCTTGGGTAGGGTGGAAGCGAAGCTGAGATCGTAGGGCACGTGGGTGTTTATAGCACCTAGACAATTTGGTCCCTGTAGCCTCATCCCGTACCTTTTCACAGTCTCTGCGAGTTTCTTCTCCAGCTCGGCTCCTTTGTGCCCAGTCTCCTTGAACCCGGCCGAGATGACTATGAGCGCCTCTACGCCTTTCTCTCCACACTGCTCGACTGTGGATATCACGTACTGGGAGGGTATCGCTATGACAGCCAACTCGACGTCGTCATGCACGTCAAATATGGACTTGTAGGACTGGTGGCCGAGGATCGTGCCTCCACGCACGTTGATAAGGTAGACGTTCCCCGTGTACCCGCTCTTGAGCAGGTTATTGGTCAAGACGTATCCGACTTTTCCCGGGGTGTTGGAGGCGCCGATGATAGCTACTGACTTCGGCCTGAATATAGCGTCCAGCTTCAAATAACTGACACCCTCAAGACCTGACAAAGAATATATTGTTACTATAAAAACTTTTGATGAATTTTCCTCGCAAATAATTTCAGTATTTACTCCTTTTTTCAGAAAAATTGTTAAACATATATCATGTTCTTCTAATGATTCCCGTTGGCCCAAGAGAAGAAGATTTTCGGTGACCTGGTCAAGGACGTGGTAGACATAGACCATTGTGTCTCATGCGGCACATGCGTCGCAGCATGCCCTGTAAATGTCATAGAGTTGGAGGAAGGTTTGCCTCACCTCGTCGGCGACTGCATAGAGTGCGGTCTATGCTACGCCAACTGCCCTAGGACAACCTTCGAGGTAGACGAGATGGATACGGCTATCCACGGCCGTACAAGGAGAGAGAGCGAGCAGCTCACAGGCATCTACAGGGCGGTGTACGCCGCGAGAACCAGGAGAGAGGACATCAAAGAGAAGGCTCAGGACGGAGGCATAGTGACTTCGCTACTGTCCCAGTTCATCGAGAACGGCGGCGACGCCGTCATCGTTGCCGGGCTGGAGGAAGATAAGGTATGGGTGCCAGCCCCGATAATAGCTAAGGATATGGAAACCATGATAGAAAGCGCGGGCACAAAGTATACGTCGAGCCCTACACTCGTTGGCGTCAAGAAGGCCGTGAAAGAGGAGAAACTAGGTAACATCGCAGTAGTGGGCACAGCTTGCCAGATGAGGGGGCTAAGCAGGCTCACTCTGGGCAGGTTCAGGAACAAGAGGTTCACGGACTCGGTAGGGCTCAGGGTCGGGCTCTTCTGTATGGAGACCTTCAACTACGGAGACTTCATGGACTATCTGAAATCGAATGGCGTCGACCCAGGCAAGGTCACAAAGTTCGAGATCAAGAGCGGCCGATTCTATGCCTACCAAGGCGACGAGGTTGTCCACAGGGTCAGGCTCAAGAACGTCAAGGCTCTCATACGCCCCTGCTGCCACATGTGCGAAGACTTCGTGTCGGAGTTCGCCGACATCTCCGTGGGCAACGTGGGGAGTCCCGATGGCTGGTCCACGGTGATTGTGAGGACGGAGCGCGGCGAAAAAGTCCTCCTATCAGCGGCGGAATCCGGGCTTATAGAGCTTACGCCGATAGAAGACTTCGATGCAGGAGAGACACTTGTCCATAGGCTCGCCAAGATGAAGAAAGACAGCGCCCTAGACGAGTAACCCTTTCTCCTTGGCGATCTTCACAAGCATCTCAAGCATGGAGTCAGGCAGAGGCACAGGTTCAGCCACGAGTGTGACGTTGTACTGCAGCTCCGCCAAAGCCTCTACCACCTTGGCGTTCACGGCGGCCTCCTCGATGGTCTTACCGATGGTCGTGACGCCGTGCTGAGGCATGAGACAAGCCACGTGGTCCTTCATCGCCTCAACTAGGCTGTCTGCAAGCTCCTCCGTGCCAGGAGGCGCAAATCTGGATAACGGTATACCCTTCGCCAGAGCTGGGGCCTGATGTAGATCGAGGCCCATGGGCACAATCTCCCTTCCAGCGATGGATAGTATGGTCGAGTACTTTGGATGGATGTGCACGACGCCGCCAGCCTCCTGTCTCTGCTTGTAGAGCCTAGTATGGAAAGGAGTCTCTGTGCTGGGCTTGGCGTCACCCTCGACGACATCCCTAGTATCTATGTCTACCACAATGAAGTGCACCGGCTTCAAGTCGCAAAAGCGATACCCTGAAGGCTTGATCAGACACATGGATGGGTCTTCCATTCTGGCGCTGATGTTACCCATGGTACCGTAGGTGAGGCCATCGGCGAACAGCTGCCTTCCAACTCTTGTTAGCCTGTCTCTTAGATCTGCTGTGGAACTCAAGGAGCGTCACTTGATATCTGGGTAGGGTCGCCGTTTAAAGAGTTCCTAGCTAACCGCTCCATGTGTAAGCGTGGCCGCAATCAGCTGAATAAAACAGAGTTATAGAGAAAAAGGGGTTAGGAACGCTTGATGGCTCCGAAGTAGACGGCGACCGCCACGCTCGCGATGGCGACGACTACTGCGCCGTACATCATCATCCTCGTGGTGCCCATGTTGGCCTGCATCTGGAGGTACTCCCTGTACATCTCGTCGTACTGGTCCTGCAGCTCCTCCATCGCTTCCGAGTTCGGCGGGTTTGCCAACAAGTCGTTGTAGTCTGCCTGCAGGTCCGCGTACTGCTGGATGACCTCCTGGTTCTGCGCCTGCAGCGTGTCGTACCCCATCTGTATCGTGTTGATCTGGACCCTCAGGATCGCGAAGTCGGACACGATGGTGTCGTAGTCCAGTATCTGGAACTCTTTCGCCGCCTCCACCACGCCGTCAATGCTCAGCTCCACGGTCCATACGCCTTTCTTGTTCGCAGCGGATGTGCCGTAGATGTATATCGAGTCGAACACTATCCCCCAGTCCTCTCCCTCTAGCTGGACGACCTCCACGGCGTTGGAGTCGTACTGCTTCTCGTCGGGGTCCGTCCAGATCACTCTAATGCTTAGATCTGTCGGTGGGTCCTGGATCTTAGCCCAGAAACCGACGTTCTCGTTGTGGGTGAAGAACGCGCTTCCGCCGCCCTTGTAGTAGAGCGTGTCGAGCCTATAGCCGTAGCATGTCTCGTATTCGAGGATTTCGTACGCGTTCACTGCTGGCAGTATCACCTGGAATGCGATTAGCGTCGTGAGTATCAGGATTAGGTAGCCTCTTCTTGCCTTCATGGGTTCATCTACTCACTATGGTTTTATAAAGTTACTTTCATGATCTGAGAGAAATCTATCAAATTATAGCCTAAAAAACACATTATTAGACACATAGAGACGACGCCACCACGTTAACGAGATGCTATTATTGTCTCTGAAATGAAAAAATGAGTCAGCTGGACCCTGTTTTTTCTCTGATCCTGTCAAGTATCTTGGCGGCTATCTCATACTTGCTCGCCTTCAAGTGCTCGATCCGCCTCTCAGTGTCCACGATATAGACCTCGTTGGTGTCAGTCCCGAAGCCTGAGTCTTCCCTTGAGACGTCGTTGGCGACTATCAGATCCATGCCAGCTCCAATCATCCTGTCGTAGGCCCTGTCTATGAGCTCCTCCTCCGATACATCGTATTCGGCCTTAAACCCGATGAGGTAGACTCCGGGATCGACTTTTTTCACGTTTTCTACGACCTTGGGAAGGGGCTTCAGCTCGATGATCCACTCTTCTCTTCCTGAAGGCGTCTTCTCCATCTTTCTGTTAGCGGGCCCGTAGTCGGCTGCAGCGGCCGAGAGGATGGCGGCGTCGTGTTTCCTTGAGCCCAGCTCGTGTTTCACGGTCTCAAGCATCTCCTCCGTGGACTGTATGTGTATCACCTTCGCCTCCCTCGGGGGTTTCGCGGTCCCTGGCCCGTAGACGAGTGTGACCTCTGCTCCCCGCGTCAGCGCGTTACACGCCAAAGCCACGCCCATTTTCCCGGAGCTGGGGTTGGTGATGTACCTGAACGCGTCTAGGTATGCCCTCGTAGGCCCGGCGGTAATCAGCACACGTCTCCCAACCAAGTCCTTCTTTATAGTGAGCCTGTCTATGACAGCCTGCACGATCTCCTCGGTGCTTGGGATCTTGGCCTTTCCCTCCTCCATCCGCGGCATCAGCACAGTGATGCCTATCGTCTCTAGCTTCTCGATATTATCTAGCACTATGGGGTGTTTGTACATGGAGGCGTGCATTGCTGGGGCTATGATGACGGGTATGCCCGCCCCTATACCGGTGGTCAGCGTCGTGGTCACGGGTGTGTCGTCTATGCCCGCAGCTACCTTCCCTATGGTGTTCGCCGTGGAGGGTGCCACGAGTATGAGATCGGCGTGTTCCTCGTGCTCACCTGCGTAGGTTACGTGTTCGATCCTGCCTGTCAGCGCTATTACCACGGAGTTTCCCGTGGCCCACTCAACCATGTCGGGGTGGACGATCTGCTGCGCGCTACGAGTCATGACGGCGTAGACGTCGGCGCCCCGCCTCATGAGCTCCCTGGCTATCTCCGTGCTCTTTATAGCGGCGACGCTACCAGTGATGCATAGAACTATCTTTCTTCCCTGCAGCTCCATCGATTTGGTGCCGATTATCTCCTTTGAGGTGTGCTCCCCGAAAGCCATGTCTGATGCCTCTCTTTGGGGCAGATTGTACTAGTAATTAAGTTTTGGGTGAGAGAAAATAGGTTTATGGTTACTGTTCCTCTAGTTTTTCCTCGATCTCGTCTAGCCGCTCGCCTATCTCTTCGAGTTTCTCCTCTATGGAATCTATCTTGTCTATCAGCGCCTGGATCTCCTTCTCGAGGTCTTCGATCTTCAATTCAATTGACATTATCGGTAGGTTTGAGTTGGGTCGGTTTATAAATTTGTCGAGGCTACTCTTCCGTGGCTTTACGGAGCATCTCCCTGTACCACTCTCCGTCGGCCTTTACGTATTCTTTCACGTCGATCCTCATGGGTGCGCCGTTGTCCTTAAGGATGATTACCTCCGCTATCTGGCTGTTGATGATCTTACGCTGGCACCTTTGGCACGGTATGGCCATGGTATAGTTGCCTTCCCTGTCTAGGCCGGCTATGTATAGGGTAGCACCGATCCTGTCCGCCCTGTTGCTGTTTATTATGGCGTTCTCCTCGGCGTGGACAGCCGGGCAGTAGTCGTATGCCCTGCCCTGTGGGGAGTCCATGAGGTCCTTGATGCAGCCCACCTCGTGACAGTTAACGACGCCTCGGGCGTTACCGTTGTATCCCGTCCCCACTATGGTGTTGTCTTTGACGATGACTGCCCCAAACTTGCGGCGGAGGCAGGTGCTTCTGGCCGCGACGCTGAGGGCGATGTTGAGGAAGTACATGGTCTTGTCGGGTCGGTCCATGGCGAATCTATCACGTGCATGGAGTTTAATGTCTTTCCATGGGGAACCCTTATTGTCTCGGAGCCCGATTTCATGATGGGCGGGCGATGATATGTTTGCCCCTCTGAAAAGTGATGAGGATCTTGAGTTTGGAGCCCGCCTCACCCGAAGACTTCTTATCGATCATGGACATATGGTGGTTGACCCGAGATGCCGCTGATAGAGGTAAAATGGTTTAAGGGAAGAGACAAGGAGACGAAGGCCAATACCATCAGGCTCCTCACGGAAGCCATGTGCGAGGCCGTGGGCTGTGGGCCCGACGCCGTCACTGTGATAATCCAGGACGTAGAGAAGTACGAATGGGGAAAAGCCGGAAAGCCATACGCGTAGTCTCGATTAGTCAAACCTTTTTTCTTCTGATTTTATGGAATGGTTATTGCTTTAGGGCGTCTTTCAGTTCCTTTATCACCGACTCCTTGCCCACGAGTCCGACGTATGGGCCGAATCTGGGGCCTTGGGGCTTACCAAGCAGTATCTTGTATAGCACAGGAAACAGTTTTCTCGCCTTGACGCCGGTGCTCTTCGAGACGCTGAACACCACCGCCTGGTACTCGTCTTCGTTTGACGCCTTCTCAAGCTCATCCACTATAGCCTTTACAACTTCTTTTTCTTCCTTTGTTAGCTCAACGCGCGTGGGCTCCTCTTCCTCGAAGTCCCTTATCCAGTTGAGGGCCCGCCCGATCCGCTCCTCCAGCCCATGGGTGGTCTCCTTCAGGTACCCGTACTCATCAAGCTTCGCCTCTATGAAGTCGTGTTCGGCTCCCTCTGGGGCATATCTAGCTAGTTTAACCATGAGGTTGAAGGGCACATGCACCTTGGGCTTCTCCGGCGGCTTCAGTAGGTGGCTGTACTCGTAAAGGCCGGTGAGTTTGTACCTCTCCAACTCGTCGTTTACCTTCCTTTTTCCAAAGTAGACGTCCTCCAAGTCGTCGAGCTCGTCCATGTGGACTGGGATGTCGTCCACGCTGCCGCTCTTGGTGCCCACGAACCGTTTGTATATGAGGAGGTTGAGACTCTCCTTGCTTCCGTACCTATACCAAACCTGGGGGGTGAAAACATTGCCCGCGCTCTTGCTTATCTTCCTGCCGCCGCGGTCCACGAACATCTCGTACTGGACGTGCATGGGGGGCTCCCACCCGAGTATCTCGCGGCATATGGCGTCGTTGACGTGCACCGAGTCGGCGATGTCCTTGCCGTAGGCCTCGAACCTGATATCGAGGGCATGCCATCGGGCCGCGAACTCCACCTTCCAGCTGAGCTTGCCGTTACCGCTGGTGACGTCCACCTCTCCCTCGTGCCCGCATCCCTCGAGCCACTGTCCCTTGACCTCCATGCCTTTGCACTCGTACCGTATGGTGTGGCTAGAGGGGCTGTAGTCGTGGGCGTAGGTGGTGTATATCCTGCCGCAGTTCTCGCAGACCACGAAGTAGGGCAGGGCTTCGGTGTATTTCTCCTGCCCCGAGACGCTCTCTATGACTCTGCCGACCCTCTCGTGGTTGTCTAGGATGGTGATGATCTCGTCATTGAGGACACCCTCTTGATACACCTTGTACGCCGACATCGGGGTATATTCGACTCCGGTGTAGTCCAGCGCCTCCTTGAGTAGGCTGCTCATGTGCTCGCCAAAGCTGAAGTGGCAGTCCCCGAAGATGTCTGGAATGGTGGCCACGGAGTACCCGAGCCACTTCTCAAGCTCGTCAGGCATTCCTCCGGGGACTTTCCTGAGCCCGTCCTTGTCGTCGGCGAACGCGATGTACTCACTTATGTACCCCCTGTTCCTCAGGGCGAGGGCTAAGGCGTAGTTCCTGAGCCCGTCGGCTAAGCTGCCGATGTGAGGATAGCCGCTGGCACCGAGCCCGCTCTCTGTCCGTAGAAGATCTAGGCTACGGCCGAGCTTCTTCTCGCGTTTCACCAGCTCATCCGCCGCTTTGTCGTACCACGTACCGCGTCCGATGATCTTCGGGTTATCTATTGGCCGTAGACTCAAACCTTCTCACCTCTTAATGTTCCTGTACAGTCTACACGGTCTCCCAAAAAAGAGTTACTTATGGCGCTGGTTTTTTACGGGAGCCACAATATTCAATGTTCATGGCAGAGAGTGGAAAGAGTAAACCAACGGTGACGAATGCTTTGATCACTCTTTGCGTCCTGATGTTTATGGTAATTCTCTTTGGCTCCAAGGGCTTCGTGATGAGCCTTCTCTTTGATTATGGGCTCATACCATCCGCTATCGGCGCAGCTGGCTCCTTGAGCCTCGTCACTTACATGTTCCTCCACGCGAACCTAGCGCACCTAGTCTCCAACCTGTTCGTGCTCCACATGGTGGGCAGGGAGGTTGAAAGGGATGTAGGCTCGCTGAGGTTCGGGCTCGTATACCTAGCCTCAGGAGTCTTCGCTGGCCTAATCCATATGGCTACTAACCCGGCATCTGACGTGCCTGTCATCGGAGCCTCCGGAGCTATATTCGGTTTGATAGCTGTGATGCTACTGTTGATGCCCTTCAAGGTCACGACGGCCCTATTACTACCACTTCCAGGGGTGGTCATGGGTCTTCTTCTCGTGCTTATAGAGGTCGCCGCGGTCATCGTCAGCGTCGAGTCGGGGGTAGCCCACGATATGCACCTTTACGGCTTTTTCGTGGGCTGCATCGGCGCATTCGCCATAGACTACGACCGGGCCTTCCGAGGGCTCATGATCGCCTTGTTAATACTGTTGGTGTTATACATCTGGGCCTTTTACTTTGAAGGGGTATTGATAATCGGCTAGATCTCCATCAAAGCCTTTGGCAGATCGGCTAGGCTGTCGATGATCCTGTCCACTCCCGCTTCCCTCCTTTTCTCGACCCTGCTGAAGTAGACCGGCACCGCGATGGTGTAGGAACCGACGGCTTTGCCTGCGATGACATCCTTGTGGCTGTCCCCCACGATCACTCCTCTGCTTGACTCGACTCCGAGGATCCTGTAGCACTCGAGAAGCTGGTCTGGGTGGGGCTTCATCCTGTGTCTCGTTGTGCGCCCTACTACAGCCTCGAAGTAGTGGGCTAAACCTTCCTGCCTGAGCGTCTTATCCGCGGATTTCTGGGAGTTACTAGTGCATATCCCCATGGGAATGCCTGTGTCTTTCACCCACTCCAAGGCTTCCAAGCAGCCGGTCATCTTGGTGGACCGCTGGCTTCCTTTCTCCTCGTAATTGCTAAGGACATGGTAGGCTACCTCCTGTATCTCCAACGCCCATGTTTCACCGTGGGCCGCGGCGTTGATGTCGTACATCTCTTCAAGCATGGTGAACAGGCCCTTAGCGCTGCAGGCCTCGACGTTTCCCACGTCGCACCCATACTCAAGGTATGTCCTAACTATGTCTTCGTGTGCCTTCCTCCACTCGACGAATCCCCCGAGGTTTATCAGCGTGGCGTCGAGGTCGAAGACCACCGCGTCGACGTTTGGCTTCAAGTCCAGTGTTTCATGTGGCTCATCGTATTTAGGGGGTCCTCTATGGGCCATGGTTCCTGTTCAATATTATAGATTCACAATCTCTTTTAGCGGGTCTCCAGTGGTTGACTCAGCCGGCTCAAGGAGATGCATGCATCATGGATGCAGGAGACTACAGGGTACTCCTAGTTGATGACAACGTGAACGACGCAAAGATCATCAAGAAGTACTTCCAGATACATGGCATGGCAATCACGCTGGACTACGCGCCCGACGCCGACGTCTGCTACAGGAAGCTGATAGAGCAGGTATACGATCTCCTCATCATCGACATCACTCTCCCCGATAGCACCGGAACCGAGATCGTGAGGGAGCTGAGGGAGATAGACGTTTTTGCCCCCATCATCGTGGTAGCAGGGGAGGAAGAGGCGGAGAAGGCCGTCGAAGTGGTCGAAGCAGGCGCGGACGACTACGCGATCAAAACGTCTCAGGGGCTCAGGGATCTACCCAGTCAGGTCGAGAGACATATTGAGGAGTACCGTAATAAGTTCCTCACCCACGAGAAGTTCAGGGAACGTAGGTTCGAGCTGTACCGGAATAAGCATGTCTATGGTCTGCTGTCGACGCTCCACGACCGTAACCTAAGGCACATCGCTCCCGTTGTACATACCACATACGGCTATAACATCAATCTGATACCCGGCATCGCTTCTGGAGACAGGATACAGAAGCTGCTCAACGTACTTACCCACTACAGAGTGCTCCATAAAACGAAGATAGGGATGAGGATGGTGTGCCCGAGCTGTAGCTCTGACGATGTCACCTCATTGTTCAACTGCCCGAACTGTGGCAGCGATGTCTTCGAAAAGACGAGGAGGCACTACGTCTGTGAAGGGATCTGCGGTGAGAGGTTCGCCGAGCTGAAGAGGGTTTATAACTGTAACAGGTGTAGGGAGAGATTCCAGGAGAAAGACCTCCTCTTCTACCCCGTTTACGTTTACTCTGTGAACGATGAACTCAAACCTGAGATAGTTGAATCCATACAGAGCATCAGGGACACGATCAAGAGGCGCATGATAACGGCGTCAGGGAAGCCTGAGATAAAGACAGTAATTAGCCAGTGATGGAGCCCCGGGCGGGATTTGGACCCGCGATCTTTTGCTTACCAAGCAAACGCTTTACCAGGCTAAGCTACCGGGGCGCGACTGCACTATGGATGCAGAGCCCTGTTTTTTAATTTTGCCCCTCAAAATGTTGGTTCAGGTAACAATCAAATCATAATAAACATATTCAAAGATGATTCCGATGTAGATGTGTTACTCCAAGGGGACAGAAAAGGGTAAAACCGTTGTATCGTCTAAAACAAGCGTTTTTTGGCGCTCGTCTATAACCGTTTCTAACCAGACAGTCACTTTTACTGACCTGTCTAGAAATAAATTTGGGGTAAACACTGTAATACTTATATATGCCAAAATTATATTTTTTGGTGGTCTTAATCTTAATGATAGCGGTTAACAAGTGGCGATCGGATGTATTCAGGCTCGTCCAGGCATCCAAGCAGGAGGCGGCGTACAGAAACAAGAAAATTGAGACCATAGATCCGGTCCTCAAGACTGGGAAAAAACTGTATCCGTTGCTCCCACGCGACGAGCTATATGAGATGTGCAGCACAGCTCTCTGGATGATCCTCAACGAGCCCGAGTCTCAAGTACAGCAAACCACGTTACTTATCCACCTCTAGCCCGGCTAGCTCCATAGCCTTCCTCATGTTATCCACGTCGGTCCTCCTCTCATCCATGGGCGTTTCCATCACTATCGGAACCTCTCTGAGCACGCTGTTCAGGATCACCCTGAACCCTTCTTCTCCAATTTTTCCTAGGCCGATGTGCTCGTGTCTGTCCAGCCGAGAGCCGAGTGTGTCCCTAGCGTCGTTCAAGTGAACGAGGTAAAGCCTCCCGAGCCCCACGTAGCTGTCAAGCTCGTCCAGCGCCTCGGCTAACCCCCGCTGCGTCGCTATGTCATAGCCTCTCGTGTAGGCGTGACACGTGTCCAAGCAAACTCCTACCCTGTCAGACTCGACTTTCTCGATGATCCGGCTGATCTCGTTGAATGTGGAGCCCACCTCGTTTGTCTTCCCCGACGTGTTCTCCAGCAATATGATAGGCGTCTCATCGAAGACGGCGTTGACGTGATTCAACGCCTCCACGATCCTTTCCATGCCTCTCTCCGTCCCTGAGCCTAGGTGGCTGCCGAGATGCGTCACGAGGTACCTTACTCCGAGCTGGTTACACTTAGCTACCTCCGCCGTCAACGTTTCCACCGACTTACGGTAGTTCACGGGGTCGGGTGTGCTGAGGTTCGGGAGATAAGGCATGTGGCTGAACACCGGGTCTATGCCGGTCTCCTGCAGCTTATACTTGAACCTCTTTACCTCCTCTTCTCTAAGCTCCCTGTGCCTCCACATCCTAGGGCTCTGGGTGAATATTTGGAACGTGGTGCAGCTGATCGCGTCGGCTCTGTCAACCGCCCTGTCCACGCCGTCCTGTATAGAGACATGGAAGCCCAGCTTCATGGACAACTAATCGACACTAAGATAGTTAAAAGAATAGAAAGATAGTTTAGCTATGCTTCTTTATGGCAGCCTCTAGGATGCCTAGGCCGATGTCCAGATGCTCGTCCTCGATAGTGAGCGGCGGGTGAAGCCGTATGGCGTTGTTGTAAAGCCCTGCCTTCAGCGTCATGAGGCCGTTCTTCAGACACTCCTTCATGACGGCGCTGCTGGTCTCGGGGTCGGGCTTCTTGCTCTTCCTGTCCTTGACGAACTCCATGGCCAGCATGGGGCCCAGTCCGCGGACGTCGCCTATGGGCTCGTACTTTGAGTGGAACTCGTCGAGGCGCTTCCTGAGCTTCTTGCCCAGCTTCGCCGACCTGTCGACTATCTTCTCCCGTTTGATGATCTCAATGACCTTGAGGGCCGTGGCGCATGCGATTGGGTTTCCTCCGTAGGTGCCTCCCAAGCTGCCCGGGTAGATGTCCTTCATGAGATCATCCCTAGCAACTACCGCGCTGAGAGGGAGGCCGCTGGCTATCGCCTTCGCCATGGTCATGAGGTCAGGCTCTACGCCGTAGTGCTCTATGGCCCACATCTTTCCTGTGCGGCCGAACCCCGTCTGGACCTCGTCGTCTATGAGCATGATGCCGTGCTCCTCGCAGAGCTCCTTGAGCATCGTCAGGAAGTTCTTGGGCGGGTCTATGAAGCCGCCCTCTCCTTGCACCGGCTCGGTGATGACTGCTCCAACGGTGCCGGGGTCCACCTGGGTCTTAAAGACGCTCTTCTCGATGTGGTGGATGGCCGCCTTGCCGCACTCCTCCTTATCGTCCGTTCCCCAGGGGCAACGGTACGCGTAGGGGAACGGCGTGAAGTAGACGCCTGGAACGAAGGGTTCGAGCCCCACCTTGTAGGGGTCCCACTTGCCCGTGAGAGTCATGGCCATGTAGGTGCGGCCATGGAAGCTGTTCTCGAAGCTCAAGATGTTTTTTCGTCCCGTGCTTTGGCGCACGATCTTGACGGCGTTCTCCACTGCCTCAGAGCCACTGTTGAGCATGAGGGCACGCTTCTTGAAGCTCCCGGGAGTGATCTCGGTGAGCCTCTTCGCCAAGGCTACGTAGGGCTCGTAGTTAGCGACGTGTATGCAGCTGTGGATGAGTTTGCCTGCTTGGTCGCTTATGGTCTTCACGACTTCGTCGACGCAGTGCCCCAGGCTGGTCACGCCTATACCTGAGGTGAAGTCCAGCAGCGTGTTACCGTCGACGTCTGTTATTATACAGCCTTTTGAGGCGGCTATGCTCACCGGCTGCACCAGGTAGACGCCAGGCGGCACGAGTTCGCTGCGCTGATCGATGAGTGCCTGGGACTTGGGCCCCGGTATGGGTGTGACAACATTAGGAACTTTAGCCATATTCCATCGGCATAAGGTAACTTGTAGGGTTAATAACCCTAACGAATCTCCGAGGCATCGACGACCGACGCCTTGGGTTCTCTAACGAAGAGCAGTATTATGGGAATGGATAGCGCCTCTAGCAGGCTCCCTGTTAAAAGTAGCATGCTGGGGTCACGGTCATACAGGTATCCACCGAGGAGTGATCCAGGGAGCCCTACGACGCCGCTTATCGTGCCCATTAGCCCCATGATCTTCGCTCGATCTTTAGACGGCACTATGTCAGCGATCAACGCTTGCCAAGCGGGACCGCCCATGTAGCCTCCGCCTCTAAGCCTGCCTCCTCCCAGTCCACCTGCGACGCCGATGACGCCGTAGGCCATCAACAGCTGGTTGTAATCTTTGAACAGGTAGAGGCTCAAGCTGTCGAATGGCCCCAGCCCCCTCGCCAGCAGAATCATAGGCACCCTCCCAAATCTATCGGCTATCATCCCGCTGATGAGATAAAGTGGCACCGAGATGCCCATGGCGAGGCTCTGAAGCATCCCGTACTGCGTCTTGGTGAGGCCGGCCACGTTTATCGCGTACGGCGTGAGGAAGGTCCAGGTCATGCGCATGGCGAATCCGCTTATGACGGCGACAACCAACATGGCGTATATGGTTCGGGGCTGGCTTTTGAAGGTCTTCCAGAGGTCCTTACTCATGAGGGGGGACCTGATTTTGCCGGTGTTAGAGTCCTCAAGAGTCTCCTTGATGACGATGGCTCTCACGACGGTTACGATCACCATGGCTCCTGTGAACATTAGTAGACCGTATCTCACGGCGCGTCCGAGCCCAAACATGTCGAAGTAGTAGCCGCTGACAACAGGCATGAATATCTGTGGCACGCTTGTAAACATCCTGTAGGCGCCGAAGGCCGATCCTCTTCTCTCCTTCGGCAGGGACTCCGATATAATGGCGTTGAAGGCGGGGCCGTAGAGACTCGACATGGAGTTCAGTATGAGTCCAGGGATCACCATCTGCCACGAGTTTGCGAAGAACAACAACAGCGGAGCAATAGTCCTCAACGCGGTCCCGAAGACGATGACCTTCTTTCTACCAATCCTGTCGGCTATTATTCCTCCCGGAAGCTGGAAAAGTATCTGACTCGTGTTCTGGATTGCGGCGAGGATTCCTACGATGAACACAGGTGTCTTAAGCTCTTCCAAGAGGTATAGGCTCCACCATAGCTCCCAGAGACCGTTGAAGACTTGATAGAGCATGTTGGTGGTCCCGATGGCTAGGATGTTGCGGTTTGAGAATACTTCCCTGAGTATTGAAGCCACTACGTGTCTACCTATTTTATTGAGTTGCTCTTCTATCTATACTATCGCTTATAGTCTTTATGCCGAGTTTTTTCAAATTATCTGTTAGATTTGGATGTAATATCTTCCTACTCCTGAAAGATGCGTGAAAAAGATTGGGATTTGATAGATCACTGGATGAAGAGGGCGAGGACGGCCTTCTCGGTGTGCATCCTGTTCTCGCCCTGGTCGAAGACGGCGCTCTGGGGGCCCTCTATGACGCTGTCAGTCATCTCCTCGCCGCGGTACCCAGGGAGGCAGTGCATGAAGATGGCGTCCTTCTTGGCCAGCTTCATGGTCTCGTCGTTGACCTGGTACTTGGCGAACGCCTTCTTCCGCTCCTCGATGTCCTTGTGGCCCATGCTGTGGAACGTGTTTGCGTAGACCACGTCTGCTCCGCTGAACGCCTCCTCAAGGTCGTCTGTGACCACCATCTGGGTGCCGCCGTCGGCCGCGTGCTCCATGGCGAATTTGGTGATCATTTCGTTGGGCGCCCAGCCCTTGGGAACCGCCACGTAGCAGTCAATGCCCATGATGCTGCTGCCCACCATGAGGCTCTGGCAGACGTTCCACGGGTCGCCCACGTAGGCAAGCTTGAGGCCCTCCAGCTTACTCTTGTGCTCCCTCATGGTGAGCATGTCGGCTAGGCCCTGGCAAGGGTGGGTGAGGTCGGTCAGGGCGTTGATGACTGGGCTGTCCATGTACTCGGCGTACTCCTCCACGACCTCCTGGCCGTAGGTCCTGATGACGAGGCCGTCGCAGTACCTGTCCAGTATGCGGGCGGTGTCCTTGATGGGCTCGCCTCTGGCGAGCTGCATGGTCTGGGGGGTGCTGTAGAAGCTCTGCATCCCTAGGTGGGCGATGGCCGCCTGGAAGCTGAACCGTGTGCGGGTGCTGTGCTTCTCGAAGACCATGGCAATGGTCCGCCCCTTCAGGTACTCGTGGGGCTGCTTCATCAACCGCATGCGTTTGAGGTCGGCGCTGACGTCGAGAATGTACTTAACCTCTTCCTTCTTCCAGTCCATCAGGGTGAGGTAGTCCTTCCCCTGGAACCTGTCCTTGAAGCTCATATAGATTCAAGCAGAAAGAGGGGATTAAGGTGTTTAATACTATCGTTTACCCTGTTTGGGACATTTTCTCCTTTAATTGTCTCGTCTTGAAGCACCATGAGGGGGACGGTGTCATTCCTCTCTTTTCTCAGGTTCCTTCAGTGTAAAGATGGCTATGACCGCGCCGACGGACATGAAGGCAGCAGCCAACAGGAACGGTGCGCCGACTCCGTGGTTCTGGAAGAGAACCCCACCCAGGTAGTTTACGCCGCCGTAAAGCAGAGACCA
>JGI2171J19970_10000852_pt1 | contig 16777 bp, 17 predicted proteins | sample DeeMarSWOR324_28_FD_19970 | JGI IMG/M metagenome (IMG submission 19970) | reverse complement strand
TCTGTTGATGTTAAGAATTGATATTTTTACAAATTGCACATTATTGTATTTTGTAAATTTTTCAGGCAAGACTTATATATATTGATTGTCACATAGAGTCATGGCAGTAGATAACATGAAATATAAAAAAAATTATGAAAATGGGCGGCTTGGGAGGAGAAATGTCAAAAAGTTTTTATACCATTTGTGTTATCTACCATTAAAGGCTAATATTAGCTAGGAGAGAATGGGAAATGAAGGCAAATAGAAAATTTAAAGAAGATGAAGAAGCAGTTTCCGCTGTTATTGGTGTTATTCTAATGGTTGCAATAACAGTTGCAATTGCTGCTACAGTTTACGTCTATGTCAGTGGTATGATGGGTTCACCCTCATCAGAAGCAGAAGCTGCTAGTGTAGTATGTAGGGCTGAAAATTCATTGGTAAAAATTACACTGACAACCGGTGGTAACAATATGCCTAGTACTGGATATAATCTTAATACCACCATTAAAATAAGGTGTAATGGTGCTTTACCAACAAGTACATCATTTTCAGATGATTACTTTGATGTCGGTGAAAGCTTATATATCAGTAGTGCTGGTACTATTCTGAGTGACACACCAGTAGGTATGACTGCACTTGTCGCAGGAGATTATTCTATAACTGTAACAATTTCAGAAACTGTTATCTACGATGATGAAGTAAGAATAGTATAAACATTTTAAAAACCTCTTTTTTCTATTTTTTTTTCTTTTTTTTCCAATCTTTTTAAATTTATATTTCTTTTTTAAAATTAATATATATTCTTTATTAACTTTTAATTTTTAATTAAGTTAATAACTATTAATTATATTAACAAGTAAAAGATGATTGAGACACTAGAGTTATTAAATATTATCCGCTTTTTTACTGGTATCTTAATTCTTTTATATGCTTCATATACAGATATTAAGAGTAGGCAAGCATCAAATAAATTGTGGCTTATAATGGGTTTTATTGCAGTGATATTACTTATTTTTCAATATTATAATGTGGGTTTTGAAAATCCATATTATCTTATTTTTATACCAATCATGATAGGAATTGTATATTTGCTGTTTCAAATGAGAATTATATTTGGAGGTGCTGATGCAAAAGCTCTTATGGCAGTAGCACTGCTTGTACCATTTGAACCATCAATTGCTGAATTTCCGATTTGTAAGGGATCCTTTATGCCCTTTTCTTGGTCAATATTTCAAAATTCTTTGATAATATTTCTTTTTATTCCTCTAAGTCTTTGTTTATTTAATATTCTAAAAAGGGATTTTAAATTTCCCAATGCCTTTTTAGGTTATAAGATGAATATAAGTTTAGCAAGAAAGAAGTTTGTTTGGCCCTTGGAAAGAATTGTTGATGGAAAGAGAAAATTTGTATATATGCCTAAGGAGTTTGATGCTAGTGCTGAATTTGACAAATTTGAAAAAAAGGGTATTACGGAAATCTGGGTAACACCAAAGGTTCCATTTATGATTCCTTTATTGATTGGTTTTATAGTTACATTTATCATTGGAGACATCCTATTTTATTTGATGAATTCATTTATTTGATGCATTTCACATAAATTGGTTTGAATAAAAAATTTTAAATAGTAGTTCCTATACAAAATATACTAAAAAAATATAGGGGTAAAAAATGAATTCATACGACGAAGATCGAGATAGAAGAAGAAGACGCAGAAATCCATTTGATATCTTTGGTTTTGATGATGATTTTATTCGTGATTTGTTAGATGATGATCGGGTTATGGATGATTTTAGAAGAATGGCAGAAGAAATGATGAAAATGTTTAGCGGTGCACAGCCAGGCAAACCCATTGTTCATGGATTTAAAATCCGTTTTGATTCTGATGGCAGGCCTAAAATCGAGGATTTTGGTAATAAACACATTAAATCACCAAATGGGGAACCATTAATTTCAGAGGAACGCGAGCCTTTAACTGATATAATAGAGGGTGATGACGATGTGGCAGTAACTGTTGAAATTCCAGGAGTTGAAAAAAATGATGTTGATCTAAACGTAACAGGTGATACCCTTGAAATAAAGGTTGACACGCCTCAGAGAAAATACCATAAAAAATTGGAACTTCCTTGTGATGTTGTTCCAAAGACTACTAAAGCTACCTACAAGAACGGCATCCTTGATATTGTAATAAAACGAAAAGAAAAGAAAAAACCAGGTTCTGGATACAAAGTAAATATTGAATAATCATTTAATTTTTTTTTTTGTTCATTTTTTTGTTATATTAGATTTCAATATATTTTATAGTTAAATTTAAATAATAAAAATTATATATATTATAATACAAAATTAATAATAGAAAAGAGGTGGCATTTATGGATATCACATTGAAGGTTCTAATTGGTTTTATTTTAGCAATCATTCTGCATGAGTTAACTCACCTGGTTGTAATATTTTATTATAAGATTCCAATAAAGTCTATAATACTTACCAAATGGACTGCTTTTGGATTTCTTGTTGAAAACGAAAAATATGTTAATAACAATAAAATTTTATTTTTATTACACTTCCTACCTCTGATTTGGTGTTCGTTTATTATAATAGACCCAACTGAGCCCTATCTTCTAATGTTTCCAGTAGTAAACATATTTGGTGGTGTTGGAGATATGTATTATTTCTTTAGAATCTATCTACTTTCTCCTGAAAAAAGAATTGAATGGGCAAATCGATCAGATGAAAAGGTAATTAAATCAATTATTTGGAAAAAAGAATTAAAAAACTTTTCTTAGAGAAAGCTAAAATTATAAACCTTGGTAAATCTAGCTATTTTGTAGTAAATATAATAAAACTTTAATTGTTTACATTTTTAGCTCATAAAGATTGGGATGGGATGATTCATTAGATTCAGAAAGAAAATTATATTATTTAGTATAATTATAATTTTCATTACTCAAATTAGTATTATACTATATAATACATCCTTACGATTTTCCTTAATTGCTTCTAATTCAATGGATCCTATACTTAATAAAGGTGATATATTAGTATGGATACCAACAAAAATTGAGGAAATAGATATAGATGATATTGTAGTATTCAAGAGTTATATTAAATGGCCAAATGAAAAAATAATTGCCCATCGTGTAGCAGATATTAAGTTGGATAAATCATCTGGTGAATTGGTTCTTGAAACAAAAGGCGATTCAAACGATTGGAAAGATCAAGAAAGTCCCTATATAAAAATACCATATATCCATAAAGAAAATATACAAGGAAAAGTTGTATGTTTTAGTAATCAGCCAATTAAAATAAACATCAATTATTTAGTTGTTTTATCATTAATTATTATTTTCATATATATTTACTTCTTATACCACAACAGATCTAAATGTAATTGTTACAGATAATGGGTCACTCTTTGTGGATGTTGTGGCCATGAATATATTTAAATCAAATGTCTGCCAAGAACCTATCTCTAAGTTTGTAATAAAGTTATCATATGTAAGATTAATATTATTCCAGTTTCCTTCACCATCTTTATAATATTGAAGGCTATAGTTATTAAGTCCTGGTACAGATGCCAGTTTCCATTGGGCACCTGTTGTAATATTTGTTGCGTTACTTGCCTTTATTTGTATGGTTAAATTAATATTTCCTTCGTTTGTTAGGTTGAAGTATAAACCTGATGTAGAGTAGTTATAGCTACCTACTGTTGTCGGACCTATATTCCATTCAGACGGAGTAATATTTATTGAAGTATCTGGATTAAAGTGGCATCTTGTATCTGCTTTATATGTAGTTATTTCATCAATTGATCCTAATTTTTTACCTATGCTGTAGAATTCATAATATCCAGTTTCATTAGGAAAGTTAAAGCTCCAGCCCCAAGGACTATCTGAATCTGGGTTATATATATTATTCCAAATGCTCCAATTGCATCCTGTACCACCTAGATATATTTCTTCGCTTGACCATAAATCATGGACTGGTTCCGGATTAACATATTTCCTAACACGTACATCATCGAAATCAGAATATGAGCCATAATGATTTTGACATGAGATTGAACCTGCAGATGTGTATGTAGAATCAGAACAAGTCTTCTTTAGTTCGCCATCCCTGTAAAAATTAAATTCATTTCCATTTACAGTTATTGAACCCTTATACCATATTGTTGCAGATGGGCTGTCACCGTCCTGGTTACATCCGAAGAAATCCCAGTCGCTATATGGTGGTCTAAGAAATGACTGTCCTTCTCCACTTCTTTGATCAGATCTTGCTTTGTATCCTTGATTTGAGCCATAAATTCCCCTAAATCCCATTTCCATAATGAAATTACTTGCACCACGATATCTGAAATCAATAGCACCATTTTGCAACCCTGAATATGTAGCATCAGAATCACATATAGTATGTCCATATGAACCACTTGTGCTTCCACCTCCACAGCGTAAGTAGCCGTTTTCGATTTGAGGATATGCCCCTGATGTTACATGTCTATTCCATTTTGATAAATCATTAGAGAAATCATCAAAGAAGAGAAAAGTATTGCTTCCATTACTATCATTTGAAGCAATATTGTTTCCATAATACATCCAGAAGGTAGCACTAGAGGAATCTAGATTATCTGGGATTTCAACCCAGAATGTTGCATTTACATCAGTATTTATTTCTTCCATCCAATAGTCAAGCTCAGTTGTGTTATCATTATAACTTACGAATCTGATATCATCAAAGTCAGGTTGTGCTTTGTTATTTATATAAACAGTATTTCCACTATCTGTACCTGTACTATTCTCAACAATAATTTTAACCTGATAGTTTGTTCCAGCGCCATTACTACTTCCAATTGTATGGCTTTTACGATAGATCCAAGAGCTGTCCCACCAATTAGATGGAACCTCCCACGATGAATTATCAGTTGAATAGCGATACCACAATGTGATATTATCAATGTTAGATGGTCCTGTAGTGGTAATGGTTAGTGGAGTTGTTATAATTTCATAAGGAGAAATTGGATTTATTGTTGTATTTATTACATCAGTTGTAAAATAAAACCATTCACTTATATTACTTGAACCATCATCCACAAAGACCTTCCAATAATATGTTTTACTATAATTGGTAAAATCTAGGAATTGATAAGAGACAGTACTATTTGCAGCCACAGATGAGTTTGTATATTGATTAACATAAGAACCACTTATATTATGTGCCCAGGTTACGTTAAGTAGGTCTCCATCGGTATCATTTGCCCATATCTGACAGGTTGTTTGCAGACTAATACCAGCTGTACCATTTGGAGAGGGAATAATAATTAAGACAACGGGCGCGTAACTTGTAATAAATGAGTAGGTTTCTTCAGTTGATAGTACTCCATCTGTTACATTTACATACCAATAATATGTAACTCCAGCAGATAACCCTGAAATACTACAAGAGATACTACCATTACCAACACCACTACCAGAGTTACTTCCTACATCTGGGCTTGTCTCAATGGACCAATCCATGCTATCACCCTCAAAATCAGAAATTGTAACATTGATTAATGAAAGACTTGTTGGTAAACCTGTTGAAAGATCATTTGGTTTTTCAAAACTGAGAACTGGTGGGTTATTTGCAACTGTAGTGAAATGATATATTTCTTCTGTAATACACCCTTTTCCATCGCTAGCATTAACCTTCCACCAATACTTTTGTGGAATTACTGTGGCATTACTATAGTTGTCCCATTCAACTGTTGCAGAACTACCTACATCTATATTTCTCTCAGTATGTTGTAATACCCAAGGGCCGGTGCTATTTTCATAGAAACTAACGTTTACTGTTCCACCATCTGTGTCAGATACCTTAATACTGCATATAGGTGTGGTTAAACTTGAACTACTATTTTTAGGATTAGGGTTGCTAAGTTGAGGTGGATAACTGGTTGTAAAACAATAGGTTTCATTAGTCCAGGCAAAATCATTACTAACATTTACACTCCACCAATATTTAGTCGAATGCGAAGTAATCCATGAAGTGTTTGTTGCGCAGTATGTTCCATCTCCAACACCGCTACCTCCTCCATCAGTTATATTAAAGCTCTCCCAGCTACCCGTGAAATTAGTACGCCATGTAATATTCATATTGCCTCCACTTGGATTATCTATTGTGATGTAAAAACCATTTGGAGGGATAGCGATATTTGTACTGTCATTTATTGGAATCGGACTATTAATAATTGGAGCAAGTTCTTCTTCTTCATCAAGAATTATGAAATCTTGTAAGTAATAAATCGTATTAAATGATGTATTTATCCAGTCTGAATTTCTTGCGACTTTTTGAATTCTGACCTCATCGATGATTCCATTAATATGTCCTCCAGTATAAACACAATATGCTATGTATGCAGGGTTACTATTATCAACGATATTTCCAGTTACTGTATGAGCTGAACCGATTTGTTGTGAGTCTATTAAATGTCTAACTAAAGAGCCGTCATAAACAAATGTCCAATAATACCATGTTCCTGTATTGAATGTATAATCCTCATCATTTGACGCGGTCCATCCATTCGTACCACTTGTTCTTACTAAATTTCTAATTGTATTTGAATCATGAAAAGCGATTTGCCATTGATTTTCTTTTCTCACAATTGATGTTTCAGTGCTTGGTAGGGCGTCTACTTTTACCCATGCTTCCATAGTAAGTTGATTGTTTGTAAAGCTTAAACTTGGGCTGTCTGTTATTGATATTCTGTCATTAGTTCCATCAAAATCATCTGCACCTGCTATTCTGCCATTTAAAGTTGCTTCATCACCATCATAATTCTGAGGGCTTCCATCATTGTTATTATTTGTAGAATCATACCTTGCTCCAGTACCTGACTCATTTAGATGCCATACACCAACATAATCTGAATCCCATACTCCTATTGGGTTTTGTTGGCTATTGCATGCACTATTTCCATAATACATCCAGATTTTTGTATCTTCGGAAGAACTCAAACTCGTAACATTTACCCAACAAACAAGTCTACCTATTGTATTATTATACAATTCTATCTCATGATTTAGTTTTGTAGTATTATCACTCCATAAAACAAATGCAATATCATCTCCGTCAACTTGAACATTACCAGTTAAATCGTTATCGGTTATATCTACTAAAATTGGGAAATTTGTAAGATCTCCGTCAACAAGTGATGAATTAACAGTTATAAGTTTTCTGAAATTCCAATCTGAATTCCACCATGTACTACATTCAAAATCGAAATCAGTACCTGCAAAAGTCAAATAACTTATTTGGCCAGAACTTGGAGCAAGACCAGAGATAATATCATCCCAAGATGGGGCACGGAACCAAACACGTACCGTTACAGGCTCATGCAATACAAAACCACTGGAATAACCAATACGATTTAATCTCTTTACATCTGAAGGCAAACTTTTACGTAAGTTATCAATTCGCCGCTCAACATTAGAAGTACCATGGTTTGAAACAAACTTACCCAAACCAAGCTCACTAATCTTTTGATGACTCCTACCTATAGTAACATTTCCTTCAACTATTTCAAATTTCTCAATAGACAGACCATCTGAAAATAACGGTGCAAAGACGGCTTGTATACCGTCACGACCATCAATTGTTCTTTCGACATAGAAACTTGAACCAGGAACGACATAAATTACTTCCTTAACAACTGGATTAATAATAGAAATATTTGTGACATTAAATACATCTGGTGGAAGAGTATTATTAATATCAGGAAGTTCTGATTTATTTACTTCAGAAGGTATTGTATCATTTACTTTTTGAGGAATAGTATAATTATAACCTGGAGTGAGTGAATCATTTATTTCAGGAGGCAAAGAATCGTTGATATTTGGAGGTAATGTATTGTTAACATCAGGTGGCTGAGTTTTATTTATAGAATCATTAACACCAGGTATTGATGGCTCATCAGCAAGAATATTTATAGCAATACCTGCACTGTATGTTGTATTTATATTATCTAAAGCAAAAATATCAATAATATATTCACCAGGGGCAAGACTATGTGCAAACCAAACTCCCTGCCAAAACTGCTCAAAGGAATTATTGCTAACAAACAACAATTCAATAGTCTCAACACCTGCAATATCAGCACTAATACTGGTAATATTATAGGGAGAAGGAATGGTCAAATTCATATATAAAGTATCATTTAGCCTAACACCATCAGATGGAATAAGCTCAATTCTAAGGTCAGTACTAAAATCACCAAACAACTGAGGTAACAAATATGGCAAACTGACAACCAATAATAAACTGATTAGAAAAACAGGAACAATCCTCTTCCAAGGTACCCTCTCCCGAGGTTTCTTAGCAACTTTTTGTTTGATTTTATGTTTTACAAGAACCTGATCAACAATATAATTGATATCAGAAGAAGAATCCTTCAAAGGATTATCATAAACTTTAGAATGATAGCATCTGCTATCAACCATACCATGAATCATGGCAATCCTCCTAAGTTTTTCTTCTTCTGACATTTCAAATCTTTATCCTTTTGTTACAGATCGATAGCCTACGCTATCACCTCCAATACTACTATCAAAATACTCCCAGCTAAATACACCATATTTGCTTACAGCAAGAACAAGTTCTCTGAAAAAATCCTCATCTTCTTTAATGAATTTGATTAAGATGGTTTTTCCTATTTTTTTCTCCAAAATTTTCAAAGCGCGTTGGTACGGGATGGATTTGAAAGAAGGACGCACCTTTTCTAAGTTCTTTAAATAGAGTTGAAGATAATTACAAGCTTCATGAAAAGTGATTACCTTATCAAGATAATTATCAAATTGATTTATCCAATGATGTATGGTTTGTCTTGAAACATCCTGGTCACTTACCTGAAGATATTTTAACCAATAATTAACAAACCGTCTGTACTTCCTCATATCTGAAAATTCAGGGATTTTCCGACGGAAATATAAAAGATAAGAAATAATTGGAAACGGGATTTTGGTTGGGGGATAACCTTTTGCAGTTTCTTCTGTAAAATGTTTGTGACAATTCTTACATAAAAATTGGAGCTTTCCACCATAATGATGGCCATTTTTTACAATATTTTGGCTATTACAATTTGGGCAAAAATGTATTAATTTAACATCCACCCCTCTTCGTGAGTAAGCCATCCCGTTCGAAATTATGTAACAAAAATTAGTTTATAAATGTTACATAATTTATATCAATAAAACCAACTTTTAATTTGACTATTTATTAAAATTATTATACTTTCCCATCCCTCCAGCAAGGTTTTCTCCCCATCCAAGATAGATATTTAAATTAAGTTTATAAATATTATGCCTATATAATCTAAAAAATCAACTTTTTATTTGACGATTATTTTTTTAATTTCATTAAAAACTATATCATAATTTAGAATTATACCGTCAAATCAGACCATATATCTTCGAAACCATCTAGTATCCTATATGGTTTATATCTTATCAATATAGATAAAATTTCATCCCTATTTTTTATTCTATATCCCTTATTTTCACCATATCTATTTAATTCAACAATTCCCTTTTTTAATAATTTGTTAAGATGATATGAAAGGGTAGATGGTGACACTTTTACATTTTCTAATATAGTTTTATGGGGTGAAAAATCATTTTTCAATAAAAATAAAATGATTTCAAGTACAGTTTTTTGCCTTAAAATGAATAGATATCTTTTATCCTCAACACCAATTTTTCCTTTTATGAAATATCTTTTATATCCTGTTTCTTTATCAACAGAAATTAGTTCATGTTTCTCAAGAAAATTTAGGTGATACTCTACCAAAGATATTCTCATTTTCAGGATTTGTGAAATTTTGCTTAAATGTATACCTGGGTTTCGATCGATTATATCATAAATTTTTTTTCGTGTTTCAAGTTCAAGGACATCTTGCATATAGTAACCATTATTTCTTTAATGTTGCAATAAAAAGTAAAAATAGTACTATTAAATCAAAAACTGCCAAAATTGGAATAGTTATAAATGTTATTAAGTCGGTTAAAAATAAACCTAAGCTAAGAATTATTCCTTTAATGAAAAACAAAAAGAAAACAGTTGAAACAAAAACTAATTTTTTATTTTTTGTTTTTCTATAGCTTAGAGCAGATATAATAAATAAGCCAATTGAAAAAATTGTAATAAATGCGTATAAAATGATATTTTGGGTAAGCTCAATATTCATTTAAACCACTATGTAATGATTCATAATATAATAAGTATGATAAAAATGTAATAGTTTAAATTCTCTTTCTGATGATAATAACACCTAAAAATAAAATGGATGCTAACATACAAATTCCGATGTACAAAAAAACATTATCCATATTTATTAGGGTTCCAATTGATTGGAGTGTAAATGCTTCAAAGGATATACTTACAACACCAAGTTTAGGGTCATGTACAATATTGCTTCCTCGGGGATATGAAAAATAAATGTTGCTAACTTTATTTGAGATTTTTTCATTATCAATAATTGTTTCTATTATTTTGGATTGGATTGTATAATTAACTGGTCTTGAAATATTATCCACAATAACATTTTCAGCCCAAGAGAAAAATCCACCAATATTTAAGGTAGTTATATCAAATACACTTTCATTTTCTGAAAAACCTTGCATTTCATCAAAGGATTCATAATTTAATTCAGTTTCATGTTCTGTTTCCAACATTGTTCTTAAAGCAAGCTGAGTACTATCTTCTTTAAAAGGATAATTGTTAATAATAAAATCAATCTTTACCTCTGAAGGAGTAAGAATTTGATTACCTATCTGTGAAAAATCACCTGAGAACAATAGGTTCATCTTAAATATACCATCCTCAGTTTGAGTTGATATCTGATTTATTTCATTACCCTCATCTGAAGATTGATTTCTATATGTAAAATTCTTAAAATTTGAATTTTCGAATGAATAAGCATTTACTATTATATCATCTTCATCATATCTACCATTATAATTTTCATCTTTATATTCAATTAACTCCTTTATTTGAACTTGAAAGTTAAGTTCATTTTGGGAGGTATGCTTATTGTTTTTATAATTAAAAATCAATCTAGGTACTTTATCAATTTCAAATGTTATTTCAAATTCATCCTCAAATTCATCTTGCTCCCACTCTGAATTAATCATTGTACAATTCCCCTCAAAAGTCATCTCCATATTTCTATGTTGATATCTCATCCTCTTACCGCTTACATTATCGTTTACACCTGTACGGTTTTGTTTTCGCTTCTGATTTTGCTCCCCATATTGATTTTGTTCTCTATTTTGCCCCAAACCTTTATTTTCACCATTTTCTCCTCCATATTGCTCCTCATAACTATTACCATTTCCGTAATTATCGTTATTTGGATTAGTTGGTGGTGAATTTGGAAAATTCAAATCTCCATTTCCATTATTACCACCTTGGTCAGCTATTACTGGTAATAATGATATAGAAATGGAAAAAAATGTAACAATAAAATAAGTCATAGATTTTGAGATTATCCTTCTTTTTTTCATATTATTACACTCAAATGTTACTTTATTATCAAACATATAAAAACATTTTTGGAAATTTTTCGAATATTTATAAGCATCAACCCTTTAAAAAAATTGTATGAGGAGGATTATATCCTCCTAATAAAAAATTTATGGTGTTTTTGGATCTTCTCTATGTCGCCAACGCCAATGATGTTGAGATGCCCAAATAGGTTGCCCTGGTTCCCGATAAACTTCACCATTTATAGTGAATACACTCATCCATCCACTTGATTGTATATGTCCTCCAACAGTAATTTCTGTATCAACTAGCCCTTTTAGTTCATCGTATATCAGTTCCAGATTTCCATCTCCGTCATAATCAACAGTTGACTCTGCAGATTTAATATACCAGCTCGGACCGAAATGTAGCTCTACATCTCCTATATAGAAATTTGTACCGTTAAAAGTTAGCACTCCAGTAATATTTGTTAGATTAACTCCTCCTTGACATATACCAAGCATATCACAAAATCTATTTCTTAATTTTTGCATCAATCCATTTCCACTAGGTAATGGTTCGTAATCTATGTTTTTATTATGACGATATTGGTTTCCCTGTGCAAAAACTTCAACAGCTCCAAATAATAAAATTGCCGATACTGCTACTAATAATATTATTTTTTTCATTTTATACCTCCAAATATTAATTACCAACCTGGACCATCAGGTATTCCATCACCAGAATTAGGGGCTGGTCCATCATTTCCATTTTCTGAATTATCTACGCCGTTTGGTCCATTTGGTGAATCAAATCCGCTCCCCGCAGGTATTCCGTCACCAGAATCTGGTGCAGCTGCGTCATGTCCATTTTCATCACTTGCCATTGAGTTACCAGCCAAAATAATTGATATGACTAGCAAACTCACCAATATTGCAATTATTTTTCCTTTCATAGATGAAGGTTTAGTGAATGTAATTATAAATATATTTTTGGAAATTTTTCGAATTTTTGGAAATATTTAGAATAAAAATATATATTAATTGTCTATGCATAAGTCTATGCATAATTTGTTTGGTTTTAAGAAGGATTATAAATGAAAAAGGAATTAATTATTGTTGTTCTTATTCTGATTTTTTTTGTAGTTGGAATAAGTGGTTGCTTTGGACCTCAAGCAACTGATTATTTCAATGGGGAATATGACGTAAATGAAAATACGATTTTGAAAGTGACCACATTTAACGGTCAGATTGAAATTAATGTTTGGGATGGTGAAAATGTTTCATTTAATGCGATAAAGAAATCTAGATTTGGTCAAGACGAGCTAGATAAAGCTGAAATCAATGTTTTTGAAAATGAGAACCTAATTGAAATTGAAGCAAAATATGTAGGCCAGAGGTCATCTACTCCTAGTGTTGATATGAATATAAAGGTACCAAATAATATCACTATCGAATACGTAAAAACATCAAATGGTGCAATTCAGATATCTGGTGTAAAAGGAAATATTTCTGCAATAACATCTAATGGTGATATAGATATTGAAGATATTGATGGTTATATTTCAGCAACTACAAGCAATGGAAGAATAGAGGTTAAAGATACTACTGGAATTAATAATTTAAAATCATCAAATGGTAGGATTTATGCAGAGATATTTGACTTTAAAGATGATATTACCATAAGTACCAGTAATGGTGGAATTGATATATACATTAATCAATTATTGAATGCAGATATTGAAATGACAACCTCTAATGGTCAGATATCAATAAGTGGAATCACATTAAATATTACTAATTCTGAGGATAAACATATAGTAGGAAAACTGGGAGATGGTGGTAACAAAATAGATATCCATACGTCAAATGGTAATATATATCTGAGAAAATTAGAAATATAAACTTGTTGAGTTACGGGCTTAGCCGGATTTGAACCGGCGACCTCCGCCGTGTGAAGGCGACGTCATAACCACTAGACCATAAGCCCTTGTATGCACTTCAATAAATAAAAAAGGATATTATTAGAGTTTTTGTGGTTTATTCTTCTTATATCTCCAAAGGGTAACTGCCAAGAGTGAGGAGAAAATTATTATAAAAATAACTGTAAGATACAATAAAAATGGATCTGTCCCCATAGCTCCAGATTTTGGAGCTGTTAAAAGTTCTTGAGATCGAGAAATAGATAGTTGTCTTATATAAAAAATAAAAGTAATTATTCCAAATAATAACGAAAAAAAAGTCATGCTAAACATAACAACTATCCTTGTATTTTCAGGATGAAGCAAACTTTGTCCTTTCCATGAAAGTTTGAAATAAACCCATTTATGTCCTTCTCTTTCTATCCTTTTAATAAAACCAGCAGATGTTAGTTTAGAAAGGTGCTCGTGTAATGTCATCTTATGTAAATTTGTAACCTTTGTCATTTCATTCAAGTTCATTTGTTTTCCATCAAGAGCTCTGAGAATATCAAGTCTAGTCTCGCTAGCAAGAGCTTTAAATGAATCTATGTCCAAACTGACCTTAGGCATATTTAATCACATTTATTCTTTTATTCGTAAAGTATATATAAACTATATTTTTTTGTATGGTTTTCACCTTACATTTTCTTACAATATATAAATTTAGACGAACATAACGTATTTTGAGGTATAATAAATGAAAAATAAAAACAAATCTTTAAAAATCAGCCTTCTCCTTGTAATAGGCGTAATATTTATAGGTATGGCGGCAGCATCCGCCAGCGCAGATATAATCAAGAGAGAGGTAGATTCAGATTTTGAGGAGGCAGTAGAGCAGGATATCCCTGCTGATGAAGGTAATCTAATTTCACCAGCACCAGAAGAACCATTGATAATTGCACCAAATCCTAATTTAATATCTGAACAAACAGAAAAAACAGATAATCTTGTCATTGCAGGTGATACAACAGATAAAATCGAAAGTAAGGATATCGGTATATATGGCTTTGTTATAGTTACAGTAATAGCAGGAACAATTGCAGCCTTAATTGTTATTAAAAGGAAAAAATAGAAAATTTTTTCCTTTTTTTTTTTAATCTTTAACTATCATTTGATTCTTTGAACATTATTTTAAAAAAGAATTCTCTCCAAATTATTATAAATTAAAAATTGTTTTCATAAGTGAGATGGGAATTCAAACTCTTAAATAATCNATTTTCAAAAAGGCGAAAAAATAATGAGGAAAAAGATAAATATAAGCCTATCACTAAAACTTACTCTTATTGTTATTATTGTATCAGCAATTACCATTGCATCAATAGGTTTTGTAAATCTATATTTTTTTAATATTAACTATGAGGATATATTTTTTGAAAACCCCTATTATGAAACAGCATCCTCTCATATACAAGCTCTAAATGCAATAATTGGAAATAATACAAATTTAAATGAAAAAAATATTTTAAGAAACAAAACTAATGAATTTTTGAAATCTATTCCACCTGATTATAGTGATAATATTTTAAAAATTACAATTAATCTAGTAAATGAAAATAATGAATTGTTTGTTTTTTTCTCAACAGATAATGTAACAATTGGAGAAAAATCAAACCCCTATATTCAAGAAACAAAAAAAGACACAATAGCATGTAACATTAATGCACTTGAGCAAGATCACATTTACATAATATCAGAACACAGTGAAGAATCACATGAACTTATTATGTTGCATCCTATTAACTTCACAGGAAATATAGAAGGTACATATGAACTTGTTTTATCCATGAATGATGCTTACATTCGTTTTGAAGAAGAACTAGAATCTCAAGTTAAATGGACTGTAATAATATCAACTATTAGTCTTTTTTTACTAATATTTACGTTTTTATACCTACTAAGTCGCACTATTGTAAAGCCTATCATTACTTTTAGAGACAGCGCAAAGGTTATTGGACAAGGAAATCTGGATACCAAGGTGGAAATCAAATCAAAGGATGAGCTTGGTGAACTTGCTTCAGCATTCAATAAGATGGCCAAGGATTTAAAAGAATCAAGGGATAAAATCTTTGATTATAATAAGATTTTAGAAAATCTTTTGAAACAAAAGGATGAGTTCATAGGTCAACTAGGTCATGATCTTAAGAACCCTTTACAGCCATTAATTGGTCTTCTACCAATGCTTATAGAACAAGAAAAAGATCCAAAAATAAAAGAAGCTTTACAGCTGATGAATAAAAATGCTGAATATATGAGAGATTTAATTTTTAAGACCTTACAGCTTGCAAAATTAAGATCATCAGATGTAAATTTTGATATTGAAAATTTGAATCTAGCAGAAGTATCTACTGGTGTAGTTGAATCACAAAAGCTATTATTTGAAGAAAATAAAATTGAAATCAAAGACAATATTTCAAAGAATATATTTGTAAAAGCAGATAAATTAAGACTTGCTGAGTTGTTTCACAACCTTATTACAAACGCTGTTAAATATATGGTAGAAGGTGGAGGTAGAATCATTCTTGATGCAAAAAAGGAAGGAGGTATTGTGACTGTATCAGTTACAGATACAGGTAAAGGTATGGCAAAAGATCAACTTAAAAGGGTATTTGATGAGTTTTATAGAGCAGATAAGTTTGTAAAATTGAAGGATTCAGCAGGTCTTGGACTTTCGATATGTAAACGTATTGTTGAGAAGCATGGTGGTAGGATATGGGCTGATAGCCAAGGGGTTGGAAAAGGTTCAATGTTTTATTTTACACTTAAATCTGGTAGCGAAAAATAATTAAGCAAATATTATATCACATACTAGAGGTAAAAGGGATGGTAAATAAGATAATGGTTGTTGATGATGATCCTGGTGTAATCTATACTATTAAAAATGGACTGGAAAGTTTAGGTTCAAATTATGAGATTATTACTGCAGAAAATGGAAAGAAGTGTCTTGAACTCCTTGATAATAATAAAATCCCTGACCTTATCATTTTAGATATATTGATGCCTGAAATGAGTGGATGGGAGACATTCCAAAAAATTAGAGAGAAATTACCCGGTGAAAAATTACCTATAATATTTCTTACAGCAAGGAAAGATCAAATTGCTAAAAACGCTGGTGGCTTTCTTGGTGAAGATTACATTGAAAAACCATTTAAGCTTCCAGACCTAAAACAAAAAATCGATAGGATTTTAAATAAAGGTTAAAAGTAACTCTTAGAACTATTTTAGAAAATATTCAAATGTCTTAGTTTCTTTGTTTTTAATTTATTAAAATATTTTTTTTAAAGTATTGTTTCACTTTGACATTTTAACACGAAGGCTATATATACTATAATGAAAAGAATATAACATGAT
>JGI2171J19970_10000847_pt1 | contig 16838 bp, 15 predicted proteins | sample DeeMarSWOR324_28_FD_19970 | JGI IMG/M metagenome (IMG submission 19970) | reverse complement strand
CATTATTTTCTCGGAGGCTTTAGAGTCATACCTCGTTACAGGTGAAAGCACGGTATTGATTATGCTTAACCTCTACTATATACTATCGGTAATCGACGCAAGGGAAAAGACTCNTGGATATGCATTCTGTGATCTATTGGTTTGAGGAGCTGGGAAAAGAGCATAACGATATTGTAGGGAAAAAGTGTGCTAATCTGGGGGAGATGGTCCGAATGGGCTTGGCAGTTCCACCGGGTTTTGCAATTCCAATCGATATGTATCGGCAGTTTATTAAGGAAACCGGCGCCGAGGATGAAATGTCCTCGTATATAAAAAAGTTTGGCGAGACCAAAGGTGGCGGGATCCAAGTTTTTGAGGAGATGAGTGAAAACCTCCGCAGCGCAATTGAAAAGAAAGAAATTCTGCCTTCAGCTAGAGAATATATAACTTCTTATTATGCGGAGCTGTGTAATAAGACAGGAACCGAAAACGTGGCCGTTTCTGTTCGCTCTGCGGGAACAGAAAGTCGACCGGGAATGTTTGAGAGCTATCTTAATGTGCGCGGGGCTGAGGAGGTACTGGAAAAGATAAAAAAGGTTTGGGCCAGTGCCTTCACACCTCGCGCTATTGCCTTCCGCGTCAATAAAGGGCTAGCTATCCTCGGAGATGAGCTGGGGGTGGCCGTGCAAAAAATGCTTAATGCCCGTGCTTCTGGCATCGCTTTTACCGTAAACCCGGTTGATGGTGACGTCTCTAAGATTACCATTGAAGCCAACTGGGGTCTGGGGGAGAGCGTGGTGAGCGGAGAGGTGAGTGTTGATACGTTCCAGGTGGACAAGAGCATTCTAGAGATCGCCTCCAAACATACGGGCAATAAAAGGAGGGGCGTGTTTTACACAGAAACGGGAGTTGATTGGGCGGATATCCCCACCAAGAAACGGAGCATACCTTGCATACTTGATGAAGAGGCCGTTGAAATAGCCAGGGTGGCCAAATCAGTAGAGGAGAAACTGGAATCCCCGCAGGACATGGAGTGGGCCATCGACCAGGATATAGACTTCCCCCGGAACATTTTTTGGCTTCAGACTCGTCGGGCAAAGGTCGCAGCCAAAAAGGTCGAATCAACGTCCAATCATATCGCTTATTTGTTGGCAAAAAAGTTTCGGGGTTTTTAGACCCCAAAAAATTTCCAAATAGCCTAAAAAAGGAGGGGGATATGAAAGAGGAGACAAAGGGAGAGGTTAAACTGTGGGATGCGGTGCCGGGCTACGATTTTAACGAAGAGATTGACGTGCCCGAGATGTGTTCTTATTTCCATGACGGTGTGCATAGTGTGCCCCGTTTGACCCCGATGTACAGCTGGTTTTACGGCCGAGCCAACCCTGTCGGATCCCAGTATGCCTCTGAGACTCTGGGTATACCAACGTGCAAAGGCTGGTCTCAAAAAATCAAGGATGGCTCGACCTATGTGGCCATGCACATCATCCAGGATAAGGAGGAGGTAGAGAGACGCACCGCCAAATTCAAAGAGGCCCTAGTTCCCTGGGTTGAGGACTTCGACGGGCTATGGGAAGGCTATAAAAAAGAGTTAATGGGCCTATATGACCACTTGAAGTCCCTCGACCTGGAGAAAGCCACCAATATTGACCTCCTCCATCACTTATGGGACATGATCAGTACCTATCGTAGAATGTGGGAGATCCATTTTCTGGGAATGTATACCTCAATGAGTGCCCTTGCCTTAATTGAAGAGCAGGTGGCACACTTTGGGCTTACCTCCGAAAGCCCTGAGTTCCAAAACATGTTCAGGGGATTCGACAATAAAGTATTTCAGGTTGACAAGCAAATGAGCGAGTTCGCTAAGGCGGCGGTAAAGTCGGGGCTGTCTGACCTATTTAACAACAATAAAGCCGAGGATGTCCTGTACAAACTCGAGGAGAGTGATGCCGGGAGAAAGTGGAAGAAAGATTTTTATGAATTTCTGCAGGAGGAAGGGTGGAGGATGGTGCGTATGATGGACTTTAATGAGCCATACTGGCTTGAGGAGCCCTCGGCCGCTATCTCTGTCATTCAGACTTTTGTCGGCAAAGGCGCCGATTTCGACCTTGGTGCGGTAAGATTGGAATTAATTGAGGGTAGAGAAAAAGCAATAACGGAGCTATTACAAAAAGTACCCGAGGGAGAAAGGGAATGGTTCAGGGCGCTGATAAACCTGGGCGGGAAAGCAGGCTCCTACAGTGAAGAGCACGACCTTTACTGTGAACTCTACAGTCATGCCCTGATACGCCGCGGGCTTCTTGGTATAGGCCGGAGACTGGTTCAGGCCGGAACCATTGATAAGCCCGACGACACCCTCTTTCTCAACCCCGACGAAATTGAGCAGGTGATGCTGGCCCCCGAGTTCCACAAACTACAGTATATAGCCAACAGGCGCCGTGCAGACTGGGAACGCTTGAGGTTTAAGGAGACGCCCCCCGTATTTACCGAGAGGGCTGACATGAATGAAGCAGTGGGGAAGGACCTGCTCCCGTCAGGAGATGTGATTATCATCAAACTTGTGGTTGGAGAGATGCCCAAGGTAAAGCCGGAACTAAAAGCCGATATCTATGGCGTATGCGGGGCACCAGGTGTTGCTGAGGGAACGGCACGGGTTATCTTCACCTATGATCAGCTACACGAAGTACTACCCGGCGAAATCCTAGTCTGTCCGGGAACAAACCCCGCCTGGACACCCATTTTTGGCGTAGTTAAGGGTGTGGTTGCTGACAGAGGAGGTACGCTAAGCCATACCGCCATCGTTGGGCGGGAATATCAAGTACCTACAATAGTAAACTGCTTTGAAGGCACAGAAAAGATCAAAACCGGCATGAAACTAAGGGTTGATGCGACCCAGGGTGCCATCTATATCTTAGACTAGCGCTACAGCATGGTGGGCAAGGGCAAGGTTATCAATCTTATCTCGGAAATAGCCTCCACCGGCTGCGGCTATAGGCATTAACAGAAGAGCGGTATGGACAAGAAATCTGTGATAGTCATGGGGACACTAGACACCAAGGGGGAAGAAATACTCTTCCTGAAGCAGCAGCTGGAACAGAAACAGTGCCGTGTGATTGTCATTGATGTCAGTATGGGCGGTCAGCCCTTCTCCAAGGCCGACGTTGGCCCTGATGAAATCGCCCGTTTAGGCGGCAGCACCATTGAGGAAATCAGGGCATCCAAAGACAGAGACTGGCTGATCCAGGTCATGGAAAGAGGGGCCACGGAGAAGGTCAGGCAGCTCTACGCCGCCGGTGAGGTCGGTGGGATTATGGCCATCGGCGGCTCCACTATGGCCCTCTTCGGGGCTCGGGTGATGAAGCTGCTCCCCTTCGGCATACCCAAGATTATCGTCTGCCCTGGCGTGATTCCGGCCCAGGTGCGCCGCCTTTACGGCACCATGGACATGACGATAATGCAGGGGGTAGTAGATTTTGCCGGGCTCAACGAGCTGGCGATGAGCGTCTTGACCCGGGCCGCTGGGGCTATGTGCGGCATGCTGAAGGACTCCGGCGAAGCTATCTCCAGCCTGCTTGAGAAATCGGTGGCCATAACCCAGCTCGGCTGGTCGGACAACTGCGCCCGGCTGGTCAAGCAGCACTTGGAAGAGAGGGGCTACCGGGTCTATCCTTTTCACGCCCAGGGGATAGGCGATAGGGCAATGGAGGATCTGATAGTCCAAGGCTTCTTCGACGGGGTGATAGACATCGCTCCGGCCGGTGTCATTGAGGAGCTTTTTCACGGTACTCGTGCGGCAGGACCTAAAAGACTTGAGGCAGCCGGGGAGAGAGGTTTGCCCCAGGTTATTGCTCCTTGCGGTATAAATATAACCAACGCCAGCCTAACCAGAAGACAAGCTGATAAATACGTCTCCAGAGAGAAAAAACTTAAACAAGACGAAGCGCGTATAGAGACACGCTACAATCAGGAAGAACTAGTAACCGCCGCCAAGGTTTATGCCGAGAAACTGAATAAGGCCAAGGGACCAGTAAGATTTCTTTTCCCGACCCGGGGTTGGTCTTCGCTAGATAGAGAAGGCTCGGTGCTGCATGCCCCTGAGGAAGATAGGGTATTTGTCGAAGAACTGAGAAGAAACCTGAAACCGGGAGAGGGAATTGAGGAACTGGACTGTCATCTTGAAGATCCCGAGTTTGCTTTAGCTCTGGTTGAGGCTTTCGTCAGTATGGATAAGTCCACTAGGAAGTAAGTTTCCTTGTTCAAATACTACAAAATAGCCGGTCGTTGTGCTCTGGCCCTTTCTTCTCAAACCGCCTATCTTGTCTTCAGCTAAAGTAACACCTCTGTTAATTCCGCTATAGCTAAAATCGGATTTCGATTCTAATACATCTTCCGATACTCCAATTACATTAGAGATCAAGCTGAGTGCTTGCCAGGCACCACAAACTCTATAACAGGACCGAAGTGCCATCACTTCTTCAATATATGCACAGAAACAGCCCCAGATTCCAGACCGGTAACCTCACCACCGATAACATGGGCTAAGCCGACTTTGGCATTAGTGACTTGCCGTTGGTCAGCTTGGCCTCTAAGCTGCCAAACGAGTTCGGCTATTTGAGCTACACCGGAGGCACTAATAGGATGCCCCTTCGATAGGAGACCACCACTGGTGTTCACCGGGAGCTTGCCACCTATTTCGGTAACTCCGTCCTCAAGTAGGCGTATTTCTTCACCCCTCTGGCAAAAACCCAATTCGACATAATGTTGCAACTCATTGACGGCGAAGGCATCATGAAGTTCGCATACATCTACGTCTTCAGGTCCTAAACCAGCCATTTCATAGGCTTCATTGGTACACTTGTAAGTCATGTCAGAGAAGGTCATATCCTCCCAAAGAAATGAATAATCCCCACTTTTTAATGACGAAGCCGCAATAATAACAGGCTGGCTGGTGTATTTCTTGGCCAAATCGCCAGAGGCTAAAACTACCGCAGCAGCTCCATCAGTGGCCGGGCAACACTGCAATAGGGTGATAGGCTCACAGATAGGCTTGGAGTTAATTATTTCTTCGATGGTAAGCTCTTTTTTATATTGAGAATACGGGTTCAAACAGCCATGGTGATGGTTCTTGACGGAAACCTTGGCAATTTGTTCCAGAGAAATGTTGAACATGTGCATGTATCTTCTCTGCGTCAGAGCAAATCTGGCTACCATGTTCATGCCCAGTTCTCCGGTAATATCACCCTTGGCTGGTGTTATAAGCTTCCCGGCAATAGGACTGGTAGTCATAGATTCCACGCCGATAGCTATGCCAATGTCATAGAGGCCAGAGGCAATATCCCACCAAGCTTTCCTGAGGGCGGTCGCACCCCCAGTACAGGCATTCTCAACGTTGGTTAGTTCGATATCAGTGACCCCCGCCTCTCTTAGAACTGCTTGTCCAATAACCATCCCCCCGTAGAGATTGGCGCAATAACCAAACTGAATATCCTTGGGAGCGACACCGGCATCTGTTAAGGCTGCCAAGGCAGCTTCGCCGCCTAGTTCATCTGGTGTCTTCTCAGGAAGTTTTCCAAAAACAGTGCTGCCTACCCCAATGATGGCCACTTCTCTCATTGTTTCACATCCTTCTGTTCGACGGCGGAAGGCCGGAATATGTATCCGATGATTTCCTTGCCCTCTTCATCCCAGAGTTTTTCCACGGCTAATTCCATGTCCATGCCAATTTCGAGCGAATGCTCCTGCCAACCTCTAATCTGGCTAAATATCTTTATTCCCTCGGGTAGTTCCACCCAGCCAATGGCGTATGGCGGTTCGAAGTGCTCGCTGGGCATATGTACAATAGTGAAGCTGTACAGCTCTCCTTGCCGGCTTAGATTTAACTTCTCCATATCTCGACCCAAACAGTGTAAGCACACCTCCCTACAAGGATAAATTATCTTCCCACACTGCTTACAGCGGCAGCCCACTAATGCCCATTTTCCAGAAACTTCTTCAATAAGGCCCTCTTTGAACGGGACCGTGGTCGTCATTTAAGGCTCCTTATTTATTATACTATAGCCCCTAGGCTAACTTTCACGGTTGGGAACTTTTTCGGTCAATTCAACCAGAATCCCCTTGGTAGCTGATGGGTGCACGAAAGCCACCTTACTACTTCCGACCACTTGTACTTTTTCATTTATAAGACGCACACCCTTGGCTTTTAGTGAGTCCAGTTTTTGGTCAATGTCGTCTACCTCAATCGAAATGTGATGTAGACCCTCACCCCGCTTCTCTAGGAAGCTAGCCAGTGGACTGTCAGGATTGACCGGCTCAATCAGCTCAATGGTTACCTCCCCAGCCGCTATTTGTACTGATTTGAAATCTCCTTCTGAATCCGCTGAAGGTGGAGAATCGACTTTTCTGAAACCAAGAATTTCAGAGAAGGCTTTCACTGCCTCATCAATGTCCCTTACCAGTATGCCTATATGGTCAACTCTCTTGAGCAAGTCTTCCTCCGTGGGCTGGTTATAGTTCAATCTCCTTGAAGTCACTAGCTATTATCAATCTTGGCTCAGTGACTGCCTGAATTTCATCAGGCGTGAAGCCGGGGGCTATTTCTTTAAGGACTAACCCAGCTGCCGTTACTTCAATTACTGCCATATCAGTGACGATTAATGACACACATTGCCGCGCGGTTAACTCGTACTTGCATTCCTTGACAATCTTAGGTTTGCCATCCTTGGTAGTGTGAATCATGGCTACCATGACTTTTTTGGCTCCCACGGCGAGGTCCATGGCTCCCCCAATAGCTGGAGGGAACCTGCCCGTCTTAATCCAAGAGCGAACGTCTCCCTTATAGTCAGCCATATTTCCTATTGCCCAATTAGCCAGGTCGCCTTTTTCGGATACCTCTAGGGCACCGAGGACACTGATGTCGATGTGCCCACCCCTTATCATGGCGAATGATTCATCCTGGGTGAAAAAGCTCATTCCCNGTGAAGGGGTAACCGGCTGGAAGCTGGCGTTAAACAAATCCCAGTCTGCCTCCTCAGTTGAGGCTATGCCGCCAAAGCCGAGTGCTCCGTTCTCGGTATGGAAGAGCACATCCCTTCCTTCGGCAACAAAGTTACAGGCCAGAGTCGGAATGCCGCCACCAAGGTTAACTATCATCCCGTCCCGAAATTCCTTGGCCACGCGCATGGCGATGGTTTGCTCGTCCAGCCTGTCTTTACTACCACTCATTTAGTATCTCCGTTATCTGATGACTACACGCTCTATATAGACCCCGGGCGTTACCACTGCTTCGGGGTCTAANTCCCCAAGCTCCACTACCTCGGCCACCTCAGCGATAGTTATTTTGGCGGCTCCTGCCATGGTGGCGTTGAAGGTGCGAGATGTACCCCGGTAAATGAGATTGCCGTAACGGTCAGCTTTATAGGCCCAAATAAAGCCAAAATCGGCTTTGATGGCAGATTCCAGGATGTGCTTGCTATTGTTAAAGGTTCTGACTTCCTTGCCCTTTTCCAGAAATGTTCCGGTGCCGGTAGGGGTGTAGAAAGCAGAGATGCCGGCCCGAGCTGCCCTAATCCTCTCGGCAAGGGTTCCCTGAGCGACCAGCTCAATCTCGATATTTTGCCCTTCCTGCAGCGCCTTTACCACGGGGAAAGGCTCTTGCATACGAACTATGGCCATCGCCGGTACAGAAACAATCAGCTTGCTGACCTGGCCATTCTGTATCAGTAATGAGGCATCGGCATATGATTCTGGCACCTTCATCATTCTGGCCAATGCTTCCTGGGCATCCCTGCCCAACACGGGAGCGTTTCCCACCAAGGTAAGGTTCTTCACGGTACGTTTGGCCAGTGCCCGGAACAGGGTTGATGGTCCCCCACCGACACAGCCAAACCCACCACACAGTATCACCGCGCCGTCGAACACATCGGCTACAGCTTCGTCGCTACTGGCCACCACTTTATTTATTGCCATCACACCTCTCCTTACCGTTTTGTTTGGCTGCTTTTCTTCTTTGCTCCAGGCCAGTAGCCATAATATGAAAACGAGTTATACTTGGAGTCCGGCCAAGTGCCGTAAAACTCCAGGGTTTCATCACTAGGTTTCTTCTTTAACCATTTATTCTCAAATTGCTTAAATCTTACGCCTCTTGCCTTTCTNTCCATTCTTTCTTGCTCGCGTACTAACTCTGTTTTTCCCTCATCGACCGCCAGTCTTTTTTCATCATAGATAACTTTATAAATATTCCGAGCTACCCAGGGTGAGATTACACCATTTTCCAGGTCTTGCATTACTAACCATGGGTCACGTTCGATTGGGTCGGCATATCCGCCACCGCCACCAGTGCCGCCGGCGACCATATCTCCTTCCTTGGTAAGTTCAGCTACACAAGGGTATCCTCTCATACGATAGTGGCCTTTAATAGCCTGTTTCTGGTAAAGCATTTTGGATGAAGATGGTATATTTTTGTCTGATTTTCGCAACATCTCGTTCAAATTGGTATTTGAGATCGCCACGAAAGGCAATGCTGGAACGCCATAGCCGCCGAAGAGCCCTTGCGACAATGTTATCAGAGAACCAAAGCCCCAGGTACCTAAGAAAGCACTGGGCACAGCGTGTATTTTAACGGCATAATCCATGCCCACACCGCCCCTATATTTACCATGGCCGCAACTATCCTGGTGAAAGCCACGATACAAATATAAAAACGGCAGGTGTGATTCCAAGCTTTCAACCTCTCCTGGCTCAGAAGTCATCGGGGCGAAATAAGCCCCGGCAACGTTAACCCCGTCTTTGTAGCTTCTGGCNCCAAAGCCGATTCCGTTCATTTCGGCGCCGGCATCAGCAAATGGCTCCCCATACTGGTTGAGCCCTCCGTATGATAGGGTATCAAACCCGCGATTACCGGCGGGCTCGGTACGCTCCGGGATGGTGGCATAAATTACATTTTGAAGCAGGTACTGTACGGCGAGAGAGCCTGCCTCATGGACATAAGCGCAACCGGCTTTCGGGGACTCACGACCAGCATTTACGATGCTGCCTTCTGGCATCCTAAACGACATGGGCTCCAATATCCCCGAGTTATGCGGTAAATCGTAGAACAAGTGGCCCAACAAGTAAACCGTGTTTACTCCTATGACTCCAGCTCCAGGAGAATTGGCCACACGGTCTATAACTTCTGGTGAGGTACCATCAAAGTCAAAGTACAAGTGGTCTCCTTTCTTCTCTAAGGTGGTGGCTACTTTCATTAGTCGGTGCAGTATGCCGACAGCATCGATGAACTGGACAAGACTGAACTTACCGTCATTCCACTGGCTGATGCGCTTCCTGGCGGCGTCACCGGTAATCTTAATGACGTACCTGAGAATCCCAATCATGTACTCGGGGGTTACCTTTTCAATAACCGGTAATAGGCGTTTCTCCACTACTCTCAAACAAGCCATTCTTGCCTTAATGTCCAAGGTCATGGCTCGCGGGTCTCGCACCACATGGTTAAAATAGTTAATAACATCCTCTTTTAATCTGTAGTTCTCAGCAATTTTCAGGCCGGGAACCTGCAAACCTTCTTCATACATACTCCTTGAGCCGGTTGGCATACCACCGGGTTCACAAGCGCCGCATTCTCCAGTATGGACAATGGCTCCAACCCAGCACACCAGCTTATCTTTGTAGAATATCGGTGCGTATATAGCCATGTCTGGGGGATGGGTACCCCGGATATAGGGCATATTAAAGAAGAATGCGTCTCCCGGCTTGACACCCACACTGGGATCATCTGCCCAATATTTCATAATATACTTTACATCTGTTGAACCTAGCACGGAATGAAAATACAAGCCAGATGCACAGACGGCGCTGTCCCCCAACTTGGTGTAAATAGCACAGGCTGTGTCTCCCCAACGGCACCCGGTGCTGGCACCAAGCTTGACCAAGGTCTCATTACCCTCAGACGCTATCGTATGTAGCTTATGAAGGAAAATACCGGCTGTGGTAGGCTCAATGTCCTTCATATATTTGAGTTCTTCTTCTGACGGAGGCTCTGGATGCAGTCGCTTACTTATTTCATAGTCAATTGCACCTGGCATTTTCGTCCTCCTCCATTTCTATTAACTATTATGCTCTAGCATGCCGTAGAGTTCCGGGGCCATGGTAAACGTCCATCCTGGTTCTACTACCACGGTAGTATTATCGGCCTCAATAACGGCGGGGCCTTCTATCACATTACCAGCCCTCAGCAGATCCCACTGGTAAATTTTCGTTCTCTTAAACTCATTAAGTTCTTCCCAAAAAGCATCCCGCTGTCCTTTCAAGGCCTCTTTGGGCATACTCTCGCCGGCAGCTTTATGCATCGTCAGCAGGAAGTGGGGCAAATTCAAATAGACAAATAATCGGTAGGTTTCAACCTCAATGCCTCCCTGGGGAAAGGCGGCTTCGGCACTGTATATCCGGCTGAATTCTTCAGTGAAACGGTCGCAGACCTTTTTAACGTCTTCGGTACTGTGGATAAAGAGTAGGGGAGATTCAATAGGCGTGTAGCGCCACTGCATACCATATCTCATTTCAAGCTCCAGCCTGAAAGTTGCCTGGTCTTCTCTAAAACCTTCAAGTATGACATCCCTGATGGCCAGTTCTTTTAGTTCCTCGGTAATAACATTAAAAATTTCAAAGTCATTGAAGTAGGTTCCCTTGGCATAGTCGAAAAGCCTGACATTCTTGGATTTTTCATAGGTATGCACCACGTCCAGTGTGGACGCGCCGTAGGCTCCGGCTACTGCCGACATGGGCGGTATGATAATCTTCTTCATTTCGGCGGCTGCGGCGACACCGCAGCAGTGACCGGGCCCGGCACCACCGCCAGCCAGAATGGTGAACTCCGAAGGTTCATAACCTTTGAGGGCTACCTCTTTGAATATTTCCTGCCCCATCCTAGCGTCAGCAACTTTCTTAATCATCAGGGCACAGGTTACTTCATCCCAGCCTGCTTTTTCGCCCAGTTCTCTCAAGGACTTCACCGCCTTTTCCTTGTTCAATCTCATTTTCCCACCCAAGAAATAATCCGGGTTGATATAACCAAGAACGACGTCAGCATCGGTGACGGTTGCCTTTTCCCCACCAAGGTCATAACAGGCCGGACCGGGTATGGCCCCAGCACTGGCTGGTCCGACCTCTAATCGATTGCCGAGTAGTGGGTTCAGCCAGGCTACGGAACCACCGCCAGCACCGATTGAGGTTATTTTTATGGCGGTGAGCTGGGTTCGCCAACGGTCGACGGTAGGATACAGATCATAGTGAGTGATACTGCCTTCAGTGACCAGCCCAATATCAAAGCTGGTGCCGCCGGCATCGGTGAAGACAACGTTGGGTAGACCAACTTCGCCGCACAGGTTAGAGGCCCCGCATAACCCGCTTACTGGACTGGCACCATAGGTGGCGATTGCCTTGGTCCGGGCAACTTTAGCACAACCACCAACGTTATCGCAGAGGAGAAGGGGCTTCTTGTAGCCTCTATCTAAAAGGTCGCTGCACAGGGCAGATAGCTGTTCCACAAACCCGATGTGGATATAGGCGTTTACGATTGCCGTCATTGTTCTTACATACTCGCCCTCCTTGGGCGAAATCTCGGAAGATAGAATGATTGGCATATTACCCAGATAGACCTCAGGAAATTCCTCCTCAATGATGCTCCTTATTTGTCTTTCATGAACCGGGTTGGCAAATGACCACAATAGGCTGACCACAAAACCACGCACGCCGTTATCAACTAAATATCTGAGCTGTTCTCGGACGTCTTCTTTTACCAGCGGCATGACTACCTTACCGCTATAGTCTATTCGCTCTCTGACTCCTACCACCAGCTTACGGGGGATAAGAGGCTTTGGCTTCTCTATGGTAGTAACATCCTGGACGTCGGAAAACGGCAGGCCATCAGCCCACTGCCGCCCCCTACCTATGAATATTGTATCTTCAAACCCTCGTGTTGTAATTAACCCTATTTTGGGACCGGTACGCTCGATCAGTATGTTGGTACCGATTGTCGTGCAGTATTTAATGACTTCCGTGTCTTCCAGAAATTGGTCAAGTGCTTTTCCATCTTTCTCGGCGCATTCTTCAAGCCCCCTGATAAAGCCGACGCCAAGTTCATATGCCGTGGTAGGTACCTTTGTAGTAATGTACTTATCTCCTTTAGCCACAAAGAAGTCCATGAAGGTNCCACCAACATCAACGTTGACAATATATCCCATGCTCTGCCTCCTGTAATACTTCTAGGCGTTGCCCATCTTGGCTATTAAATCATGCATGGTCTCTAAAGGCATATCGTAGGGAACCTCGCCGTCACTGACGTAGAAAAAACCCGGCGTACTGTTCTTTGATATAAAGTTGCTGATTGTGGTAAATTGCTCCACTAACTCAGCTTGGCTTCCCATTGGCAGTGGCAAACCCAAGGATACCTTCAGCGAATCGGATAAATTCTTTAAGTTGGCCAGGTCGTTATCACTAACTCTCTTGCCCAGCAGGATTAACCCGCTCGGCCCTATCATCCGGTGTAGCTCGGTGATGAAGTCAAAATCGATGTCTTTTACGATGAGTACCGGGTAGCCGTTATAGTACTTGATGAGGTTGAACAGGGTGGCATAAACGGCGGCATAAGTCTTAGGTGATAGCAGCTCACCATGGTATCCATCACCTAGAGGGTCTTCTCTGAAGAACACGGCATCAATCCTCAGCTCACAAAGGTCCTTGGTTAGTTTGGTAAGTAAGCTGCCAACTATAGAAATAACATTATCAGTGTCCTGGTCCTTTGATCCGTCCCCGGTTATAGTCTTCACTAACGAGCAAGGCCCGGTGAGGACACCAATGACAGCCGCTTCTTTGCCCTGAGACATTACTATTCGTTTGGTAGTTTCCAACAAAGTCGGGATTCGGCCGCTTTCTTCTGGATTTACTTCCCGCAATTCAACCTGGCGGCAACTGGCAATTCGTGGCGCCGCATAATCGCTCGACCACTCTATTTCACAGCCAAAAGTCTCAGCCTCCAGGGTGGCGTCAAAACTGTTCACTATTCCGTCATACTTTAATAGCTTATAGGCCTCTTCCAGCGAGTTGGTATAGTAACTGGCATCAGATACCATTTCCTGTAGGGGAAATTGACTGATTTTGGCGGCAAGACCGTAAACAAAGGGAACAAATACTGGCCTGCCGGTATTCGCCAGTCTTAGCGTGTTCCTGAAGGCAAACTTTGAGTTCATCTCGGTTGCTTTTTAGCCCTTTCTTTCAGCTTGCCAATGTCCAATTCGATGTCAAATATGACGGGGTGGCCGGGCGGTAGATACTGAACTGTCATCAGTGCTCCGCAGTTTGGGCAATAGAACTCGATAACCCGCATGAAATCTGATTCCGGAGCGTAGGAGATTACATCACTATCTTTTTTAACAGGGATCGGAGATCCGTATATCTCATTAGCTGGTCTTTCGTGGACCAGACAACCTTTCAGGTAGGATTCCTTAGCCGAATGAAGTTCTGCGCCACAGCGGTGGCAGCACCACATCTCCTTTTCTAAGTCAATGTCGACTGATTCAGTAATTCGCGTTTTATCCATGCTAGACCTCCCTGAGGACACCATGTGAATATTCGCTGATATAGAAAGACTTGTTAGCCGGTATTACGTAGGTGGTGTCGGTTGCTTGAATAATGGCTGGCCCGACAACCCTATTGCCTGGTACCAATGCTCCTCTTTCATAGATAGGTGTCTTCTGGTAACCAGTCTCCAGTGACCAGAAGACTTCCCGCTCCTCACTGAGGGCACCGCTGGGGTCTTCACCGGCTAACGGGCTGGGGTTCAGCTCATAGTGGGGCATAGCGACGAGGGCATTTAAGACAATGGAGGAAATATTTATTTGGGCTGAACCTTGTCTGGCAGGTCGGGCAAATTTGTTGCATAGGTTTTCTACATCCTTTTCAGAGTTTAGACGTATTTTGTCAGACCTCACCTTGTAGTCCGCCAGTGCTTCGTCCCCGACGAGTTCCAGATAATAAACAGCGTCATCTGGCGAGAAACCTTCCCCTTGAATATCCCTTCTGGCGGTGTCTATCAGTTGCTCCACTGTTTGATTAAATGCTTTGTACTCGGCCAAATATCTGGCGCCATCAAACAGAGTGATGCGTCCGTATTTTGAATAGCGATGAAGCAGGTCCGTTGTCGAAAAACCGAAGGCGCAGAAAGTGGAGGCATAAGGACTGGTGAGTACCTGACCAAACTTTAAGCCACTAATGAAGCCAGCGTAGCGAGTTGGCCCGCCACCTCCGTAGGCTACCAGGGCAAAATCAGACAGTGTGTCCGGCTTAACCCCTTTTTCTTTCAAGAAATTGAGTAGTTCTTGCCGTATATTTTTTTCAGTGGTCGTCTTTATCAGGTAAGCCGCTTCTTCCAGGCTAGCACCCAGAGGGTCAGCTATTCTTCTTTTAATTGAAGTAATCGCCTTATCTCTATTCAATTTGAGTCGGCCACCCAGAAAATTATCCGGGTCGATATATCCTAAAGTTACATCAGCATCGGTTACGGTTGGCTCCATTCCCCCGCGGTCAAAGCAAGCCGGACCAGGGCTGGCACCGGCACTTTTAGGCCCGACCTGAACGCCTCCCGAATCATCCAGCTTCACGATGGAACAACCGCCTAAGCCCACTGAGTGGGTAACAATCATCGGTACACTTACTGGCAGGTCGGAGATGACCGGAGCTAGAGAATAGTTATGAGCGCCGCCACGGATTATTCCTATGTCTAAACTGGTACCTCCCACGTCGACGGCTAGTATTTCATTAAAGCCGTGGGCCTTGCCCACCAGTTCGGCACCAAGGACACCCAGTACTGGACCAGAGGAGTAAGTATCAATGGCCCTGGTTTTGGCAACCCTGGCCACGCCTCCATGCGAGTGTCCCAGCATTAAAGGCCGTTTATAAAGATTTGCCCTCAGGTCATCCTCGGCCCGGTAAAGATACCTGACCATAGCATCGTGTATGTAGCCATTTATTACGGCGGCATTGGTCCGGTGAAAAGCATTTGGCTGGTCGGAAATATCAGAGCTCAAAAGCACTCTGGCGCTACCCAGGAAGAAACTAGGGGACTGTTCTTTTATGGTAGCTCTAATCTTTTTCTCGTGTGCGGGGTTAACATTTGAGTTATTCAGACTGATGACAATAGCCCGGGCACCCATATCGGTTAAATACTGCATCTTGGTGATAACGTCGTCTATATCCAGTGGTTTTACTACGTTACCCTGCTCATCAATTTCTTCAGCGACCTCGGCGATCATATCCTTGGCTATAAAAGAATAGATTGGTTCCACTTCCTTGGCGCTATTGGCGTATAGCGAGTCCTTAAAGCCTTGGCTAACCAGCAGCCCGATCTTGGCGCCTGCCCTCTGAATTATGGTGTTAACACTGACCGTGGTCGAATATCGGATAATATCGGTATCAGCTAGCATATCCTGCACTGAAACCCTAAATTGCCGGGTACCTTCCCTTACACAATCGGCCAGACAGACCGTCAGGTCATGGGGTGTGGTCAATACTTTAGCAGTTTTAATATCGCCATCCCGGGTAAAAAAACCATCAGTAAAAGTGCCCCCAGTATCGATACCAACCATGAATGCCATTTCGCTCCTCCAGCTATCCTAAGTCACCGAAGCCTTGAATTCGCTGATAAATTTATATCACGGGGGGAAAATTCAAGTCAAGTAAGTTATCTTAAACAAAAAGGAATTGGATCTAGCAGAGAAAACGATACCTGTTAGACATCGTTTTGGTTCGCGCCAAGCATTGTTTGAACAAAATTAGGATAGTTTGAGTGGGGGCTTCGCCCTTTTTTAAGGAAGGCATTCTCCTTCAGGACCATGCCCGACCTTACTCGCGCTTATCAGAACTATTTGGGGTGGTTAAGCAGGTTCTCTTCCAGTATGATTTCTGCCATCCATTGAGCGGCTTTGCCCACCACCTCAGGGCAGCCGGCATCGCCATGGCCCCCGGCAGCTTCAAATTTTGCCATCTCATCCGGGTCAACAATGTAGTAAGGCCGCCCTAAGACTTTGGTCTGGATGTTGTGGCAGACCACGGAGCCATATTCTTTGATATATTTGTCGCGAAACTTCCTAACCAGTTCCAGAGTTCGGAAGCCAACAGTCTGGTCAAGGTTGACAAAATTATCTCTCTCTCTACCTAACAGGGAACTCAGAACCATGATAGACCCCGCATAGGCCCCGCAGCTACCATCAAGGGTTCCCCCGCCCCCTCCAGCCAAGCCAGTGGCTGCTTTGAAAATATCATCGTTCCTGATGTCAAGGGCATCTTGGAGCGCAGCTACTACACACTGGCTACAACCCATTTTGGTCTTTTCGTATTCCTTGCCCAGCTCATAGGCTTTCTCAGCGGCAATCTTTGCCATTTTTATGTCCCCTTTCCAATAAACTCATGCGGTAGAACCTATTATAAAAACTTCACTAGCTAGCGTCAAGGCATGGTACTCAGTAGAGATTACCTGGGTTGGGTTTGGTAATATTTTTATTTAAATCGTTAAAAAGTTTACCACTAAAACCATTGACAAAATCCGCACTCCGTGTTATAAGTTTGGCAAAGCAACGTACGAACACTTGAAGGATGGAGGGGTCTCTCTGTAGCAGAGGCTTCCTCCAATTTCCAACAACAATTGAGGCTTGCCATATAGATTTTTGTCTATATTAGAAATAATTTATCAAAAAGGAGGTTAATATGAAACCGCTCCAAACTGACTTATCCATCTTCAAAAAATTCGATTTTGAGAAGCCACCCGTAGGTGTCAAGTTCTCGTACTTCAAACCAGAAGGAATAAAGCCGCTAGACAA
>JGI2171J19970_10000843_pt1 | contig 16881 bp, 5 predicted proteins | sample DeeMarSWOR324_28_FD_19970 | JGI IMG/M metagenome (IMG submission 19970) | reverse complement strand
GAAATTTCATAATCCTGGATGAGGTAGTGCGAGTTTTTTTCTTGAATGAGTGTTTCAAAAGGTAAAAAGTTCAAATTCCCGTCAGGAACGATGATTATCTTTTTTATGTTTTTCTCGAGTCGTGTGGCGAAGGAGCCCAAGAGAATCCTGAATAATCTTTGGCCTCCTTTTTTTGCCTTGAATTCTCCGGTTTCCTTAAGAGTCAAAAAACTCAGGTAGTTATTTACTAAGGGTTTTAAGGATTCCGATTCAGGCAGAGGGCATATATACAGGTCATCTGAGGTCGCCAGGAATGCAAAAGAATATTTTTCTCCTATCATGTATTCGATCAAAGCGGTTTCATTATTCAAGAGTTTTTCTTTGATCTGTTCATATCCTTGCGGCTGAGGAAAGATGAGATTTGCATAATCAGGATTTTCCATTTTTATTTTGGTTATCAGGCCGTTATATTTATTCTCTTCTTTGACTAAATTTGCGAGCAACTTTTGCCTTTTTTCAGAAGAAAGGCCCGGTTTTCTGAGTTGAATTTGGGTTTGCGAGATTTCCTTCAAGATTCTATTTTCCTTTTCTTTGAGGTCATCGCTTAAATGAGCTTTCATGTCTATTTGCGCTTCTTGAAGTTCATCGAGAAAAACTCTGGCCTTTGATTTTTCCGCAAAATAGAAAGCTTCCTTGTGGTAATCCTTTGATGGATTTTCCTGGTGCAATTTAACCAATAGATTTACGAGAGATTCATAGATTTCTATCTTTACCTTCAGGAATCCCGATTTATATTCTCTTGATGGAAGTCCTCCCCGGACAGTCTCAATGACTTCGACTGCTTTCTTGTAATGCTCCAAAGCGTTTATAAATTCTCTCTGTTTTTCATAATGTAGAGCTAAGCCATAAAGAGCATGACAGCTGATTTCTGGCGTGCTTGTCTTTTTTCCTATTGTTAAGGCATTGCGGTAAAATTTCGCAGATTTATCGTAGTCTTCTAATCTGGAGTAGACATCCCCTAGAATGTTAAGAGTCAATCCCTCTAAAGATTGAAGACTGCTTGGATCCAGAGAAGATGCATTTTCTGTATCGGTAAAGGAATTGATGAGAGATAGATGAAAATCATTATTTTCGGCATTCTTTAATAGAGAGTCAAGAATATTTATATCCGGACCAAAATTTATCTTGTTAGTTCCAGGAGGAGATTGTTGCCATAAGATTTCCTTATTAAGATAATTACAATTCCAGACTGATATATGATTTACGTTGAAATAAATATGATTTGATCCAGAAAAGGCAGTATAACAATTCGTTATCAGACAATTTCTGACATCCGCTCCATACGCATCATTGGTGGAAACGGCATTATCACAATTGTCAACAATAAGATTGTATACATTGACGCGTCCTATGTTATCAGCAACATCATTAATACTAATCCCCGAGTCTCCCATATCTAGGATAACTAAATCATGAGCAGTCCAGCTCACATCTCGACTGAATCTTTGATGTATTCCCTCAGCAGCGTTTTTCAAGATAAACCCGCTTATCTCTGTCTCTGCTTGGACACGGAATATAGGATTCCATCTATCTTTGCCACCGTCTATTATTGCCCCGAATAAGTTCTTTGATTTTAGACTGATTTTTTTATCGATAATTATACGGCTTTCGATATATAAGCCATCCTCCACTTCGACTGTGTCGCCATCCTGAGCCGCATATACAGCTTCTTTTATGGTGGGATAATCAGAGGGAACTCTGATTATTGCTGAGTGCAGGAGAACTGTATGCGTAAGGAGTATTGAAAATAAAAGAGCGAGTTTTTTCAACATGTTTTTTAATCCCTTAAATCGCTTTGCTCTATAGAATCCCCACTTGCAAATTTATCTAGTACGAGTAGAAAGTTAATGTTCCTTTGTTCGATTTGCACATAAAAAGGGGACAGGCCCCTTTTTATACAATGTTCTTATTATTAGCTATTTGTGCTCTTCTGCTGACTTACAAGCGCAATGTACTCCCGGCCGCTGAAATATTGTGTCCCTTATTGTGCCAGATTTCAAGGAGTTTTTTAAGCCAATTCAAAAGTTTTGTAGGGTTGCATCTCTACATTTTGAGGGGTCGCATCTCCACATTCGACATTTAAGAAAAGGGGAAATTGGGGATAATCCCCAATTTTTTCTCAGAAGGATTTAAAAAGTTGATGCCAGGCCCCTTTTTTTCTCATATGAATATCTGGCTCTTAACTGACGAAATGATTATTCACTGAGAAATTAGCACAGATCATGAATCCTGACAGTTATTTCTCTGTGGTTCGAGCCGTTAATTCATTCTTCCAGTAAAAAGTCTTTGTTGGCTCGAATGTCCATTCCTTTCCATCCCAGTAGAGGATTTTGGCCTGGGATATATTTTTTTTAATAGAATCTTTAGGTGAATTGATTTTTCCTTCCTTCACGAGTTGGGCAAATTTTGAGTCAAATTCATCTCCCATATGGATGTAAGTAACCTTTAATTGATAATCGAATTCGTAGAATACTCTTGATAAATATGTATTTATCTGGAATCGGTCGTTTGTATAGATGTCTATGGAAGAAATATTGTCATATATACCCAATAAATCTCCTATTTCATTATTAGGAATTAAAATATAGTACTTTTCGGTGCCCATGCTTTTTCCGTCTGGATAATACCGTGTGCCTTTAACTTGCGGTGAAGATCCTCGGATTTTGCGGGGATCTAAAATAACTAAGCAACCTTGATCATAGTTATTATTCAATCCAGCAAGTATTAATTCTTTGAAGCCATCGTCATCTAAATCTAAAAATTCCAGACAATTGAGGTGGCCTGAATTCCAGTATTCACCCATTAAGTTCCCTTTGTGATCCAGGACAATGAGCCGACATGGAAAATATGTTTTGTGAGCTGCGATTATGATTGTTTCTAGAAAACCATCATTGTTTAAATCGACTACCCTCAGTCTGGTAATGTCAAAATCTGAGGAAATCATCTGATCTCCATATTTGACTTCTTCACCAGCAAAGAACTGCCATAATTTTTTTCCTTTTTTATCAAAACATATAACATGTTCGTTAGAATTATATTTGGTTTGCACAGTGAAAATAATGTTAAGGCCATTTTCTTTATCGATATCTTTGAAAAAAATACTGGATGTATCTTTCGATGGAGAGTTGCTTTGTAAAGTTTTAGAGTATCTCTTAGAATCTAGGATAAGCTTAGAGTCGTATTCCCATAACTTTTTACCATGATTATTGTAAATAATGAGTTTTTTATCTGTTGTCGTAAAATCTGCAGGTGTGGTATTTATCCAAATTGGAATGAAAATAAACGAAAATATTATTAAAGCTATAAGTAATAAGGCCGGAATGCCTATTATTGATATGCTTCTTAAAAAATCTATTTTTTTAGATTTTTCTCTTGGGATTTTTTTGACTATCCAACGGTCGATTTCATCACTATATGCAAACACATACGTTCTTTTCGACTCATCTATTCTGTAGACCGGCAAACCAAATTTTTTCTCCCATCTTTGGGCAGTACGTACTTCTATTCCCAAATATTTTGAGATTTCTTTCCAGGAGCTTAGTTTTTTTCTGTCGCTCATTCCGCCCCAAATGCGTTCACAAAATTGTTGGTTCTATGCTACTAGTGATTCAATAATGTTACATCAATTTAAATTCAAAAAAAAGAAGCTATCCGATTAATTTAATACAAATTAAAATTTTAATACGACAAAAAACGCCAATAAGCGACATCTTTTGAATAAATATTGACACTTTCCAGAAAGGGATGATTCAATCATAGAAAAGTTCAAATGGCGCTGTAAGTACGATTAAAACGAGGTTAATGTGGTACATTTTTGTCGTTTTCCAGAAACATTTAATGTCCAGTGGGTGAAACAGGCGAATGGACATGTGCAACTCAATATGAGGACTTTGAATTATTTAGGGGTGCATATACTAAAGATATTGATAATGATCAAAAATTGGAAATAATCACTTCCATTAAGGTGGATTCAGCAGGCAATATTCGCTGCGTGAGAGCAGGAGGGGGGTTGTTTGTTTTAGAGGATGATAGTGATCCGCCTTCATTTATTGTGCCATAGCAATTTTTAAGCTCCGGGTTCTGGGACTTAAGCTTATTTTCTATACATTTTCGATGTGGTTTTTGAGAAGCAATTGTTTGGTCTTCATGGAGATTGTTTTTTTAACCATATCGCGTATAATAATGGCGACGCAAAAGGTAATTTGATTTATTGACGATGTCAGCAAAAAACGCTCGATTGGTCGGCATTAAAACTATCGCTGATTACCTGGATACCAGTGAACGAAATGTTTATCGCTGGGAGATAAAATTTGGACTTCCTCTTCGCAGGGTTGCTGGTTCTAAAGGATATAGCGTTTATGTCTATATAAGTGAACTGGAAGAATGGTTGAGACAGAGAGCATCCACTAATGCGCGCGATAATAAAAATATCCGAAAAATTGTTTCCTGGAGTGCGTTGGTCATTCTCACTTTGATTATTGTCATTGTCATCACTGTATTCATTGTCAATTCCAAGTATGAGCGTACGCTGAAATCTTTAATGGTTAAAAATAATCCTCCAAATCCGATATTTCCCTCATTTGAAGGAAATGTTGTCTTTATTAAAAGTCAAGATGGAGAAAAAATATGGTCCTATGAAGATTCCGACAATAAAATCAGTTCAAGAGATTGGGATAAATCAAGATGTATTGGTTTTTTGGACATAGATAAAGATGGTGCGAATGAAGTTATTGCGAGGACATATGATTCATCTAAAGACAGGTATCACCTGACACTTTTTGATAATGATAAAACAGTTTTATGGCAGAAACATATAACCAATAAACAAAAGTTCAATGGCTTAAGTTTGGAGTCAGATTTTTACCTTTTAGATATCAAATTTGCGCATCTTCGTGATAAATCCTGCTCTATTGTTACTCATTGGCAACATAGGGGGCGATTCTTATCTCTGATTTTGAGCCACAACAGCAAAGGGCGCCTTTTGAGTAAATATATTCATGTTGGCCACCTTTCCTCTTTTAAAATCCATGATTTGGATGGTGACGGGAATGAAGAGATCATTTTTTCTGGAACCAATAATCTTCTGAACGGAGAAGGAGTGTTGGGCGTTCTGGATTTGAACGGTTTCAAAGGAGTTAGCCCGCCTTATCAGGTTGAGTCAGAGTACAAATACTTAGCCCATGACTTGAAAATTTATGTTCCGGACAATCCCGAGAAAGGGAATCAAAGAGCTTATTTGAGGTTTAAAAGGACTCATCATTTGGAAGGACTACAAAGAGTACATATTTTTGCAGAATTGGATAACATTGATGGTGAGGTGATCCATGTTCAGGTTAATTCCTGGGGTCTTGAATTTCTAAATCAGCCGTTTGGATTTGTATATGTTTTAGACAACCAGTTCAAATTGAAATATGTATTTGCTAATAGTCCTATGAAAAAGTATTATCCTGACTTGTTAGCAGGGGGAAAAATCGAGATTGGGCTTGATGAGCTTTCGAATGTTTGCTCAAAGAGTTTGTATCGTTGGGGAAATGGAAGTTGGATTCCGGTCAGTAATGAGTAATAGAGCCCTAAGTCTAATATTGCAATAACATTAACTATCCTTCCTTTTTGAGACATTCCTGAAATTCAAATCATCTAAGTCATCGGAATGTCATAATTTGTCAGGATTTGTCAGGATATGCCATTTGCAATCCATTTCTATAAATTATGAAATATTTTCAGTCACTAAGGATTCTATGTAAATCATTGTGATCGTGATGAGGAAGAGGGGTAAAACCAAATGTATGATGAGATGCGGAGCTATTGCTTAGAAAATCTATTACGTTTATCCAAATTTTTTAATTGCAAACAAGGATTTAAGAAAAAAGATAGACTAATATTCTTCATAAATATTACGAATCGCAGCATAGGGTTAAGAATTAAATAATTAGATTCTATTGAATGGGCATTCTAACTTAACCGTAATTATCAAGGATGCAGTAGATAAAGGTATGAAATTAGAAGTAATTAACCTAATTAGGACGACAGTGATAAACAAAAAAACATTATTTCTATTTATTGCCATCATTATCAGTCTGAACTTTTATACACAAAATGTTTTTTCAGATGAAGTAGCTCCTCCTTTTAAAGAAAAAGATGGAGAAAAATATAAACAACAGAATGGAATTGCAGTCGCAACAAGTCATTGGGATGGATCCACTTACACAGGTGAGCTCTACTCCTTTTCACAGGTTCTTTGTGGGCCTTTGATGGGATCAGGGAAAGCATGGGCGTTTTCAAAACTAAAAAAAGAAATCTCCATTTCTGATACAAACAAGTATAAAATTTCGTTAAATTTTGACTTTAAAGGGATTTGTGGAGTCGCAAGTAAAAATTCCTTTCCAGAATTTACGGTAACGGAGGCGGTATCCATCGCCATCTTGAAAGCTTCAATAAAGGACTTAAATACTGATCAATATGTATATCAAAGTGCTGATAAAGAAATCTATAATAAAGTTATTTTTCTTACAGGAGAAGATGTTCAAGAAATAAGTGGATCTGAAAAAATAGTTGCTGAGGATTTGTTTCTAGAAACAGGCCATAATTACGAAATATGCGGAGAAATTCAAACTTGGGTACAAGTCTTTAATATACCGATTGATCCTATGGATTTGTTTAGTCAAACAGAAGCGATAGCAATTTTTGCTCCTGTCACAGGAATATATTGGATAGGAGATGAGTCTGTTCCTTCCGACTATGATGGTTATTGCAGACTAAATGTTCATATTGACAGTGATTTAATTCGAATGACTCGGTTAGAAATGGATCAAAACTCTTATAATACTGGTGATACTGCAATATTGTACGTAAGTTTACAGGACTATTCAGGTAGTCCTCTTGAAGGAGCAACGGTCTCCTATAAAGTAAAAGATAAAAATAATATAACGGTTAAAAATGGTCTTTGTTTAGATAAAGAAGATGGAAATTATGAGAGTACTTTTAAAGTTGATGATCTTGGAAAACTAGGATCATTTAGAGTTGAAGTAACTGCTAGTAAAACCAATTATTCAGATGCTAAGGGGACAACTACTTTTGATGTTGTAGATCCCTCATTAGGACATAATCTATCTTTAGATTTTTTTAGTTCTAGTCAATCAAGCTATGAACCTGGAGATACAGCCTCGTTTTCACTCCAAATCACAAATAGAGGAAACTATTCTGAAGATGTGACTGCCACCTTAACAATAACTGGACCCAATGGATTTTTTGATATAGTTGAGGAAGAGAAAGGAAGACTAGATCCCAACCATTCTACTGGTCAATTTTTAATGTACTGGTTTATACCATCCAATTCAGAATATGGGGTTTACACAGTCGAGGCGAGAGCTAGCTCTCTATCAGGTGATGAGGATTATTCAGATAACAAAAAGTTTGTCAATATTGGTGTTTATGAGCAACCTTCTGGTCTGATTCACGGAGCCTATGTTTATACAAATAAGGCATTATTATGGGATGAGAATTACCAAATTCCCGGATGGAACTATAAAGGAGCTTGGCATGAGATTTGGAATGCTCCAGATGGTCACTCATACAAAGTAGAAATCGGAGCTTATTCTTATAGTAGTGGAACACTACTGTTAGGAATGAATGTTTACAAGGATGGACAGATACTCCCCCCTGGTCCTTGTCTATCTGGAGGAACTGTCAATTGTTGGTCTCGTTCTAACCATAGCCATTATTACGATAATTACAATTTGATGATTTTTAAATTTCATGAGTTTCAAACACCTGATGGTAAAAAAGCCTTTTTTATATCGATGGCTGTTCCCACATCAAGTGTTAATCTCTCGCCATTAGTTCAGTGGACAAAAGTAGGACAATCTATTAATTATCAGGCGAATGTTACAAGTCAAACTTATGATTATCCCGAAATTTGGCTTTGCAATTCGAATGAGCAACCTAATCTATTAAATGATGAAATTCTTAGTTTTTTCGATTGTCCAGATCACCCAAAAGGACCTTTTTCAATTATGGCTACTCCTACTTCAATAAATCAAGGATGTAATTTTGCTGTTATTGCAGAAGGAGATCCAAACAATTATGTGCTTTTTGGTAAGCTTCTTGTCGAGCATTCTTATGATGCTAAAGTGAGTCAAATTACAATTAATCCTCCTTCACCCCGATCAGGAAGTATTGTTAAGATAACAAGTACTGTTGAGAATATTGGGAGTGCTTTTCTTACAGGAATTGAGGTTTATGCTTTAGTTACAGGACCTGATGGATATATTGAATCATTCAGCTCTGAAGCTAACGGTGGGGATGTTGAATTTGATTGGGATACTTTAGGTTGTTTTGCTGGGATTTATACTATTACAGCTTCTATTTCCCATCCAAATGATTCAAATGATTCAAATAATTCATTAAGTGAAACATTTTACATTGGCCCTTCTCCATTCCTTTCAGTTATAGCTAATACAGATAAGAATTCTTACTGCACAGAAGAAATTGTTAATCTGTCAATAATCGTTAATGATGACAGTGGATTACCGATTTCAGGAGCGAGTGTAATTTATTCAGTCTTAAAGGACTCAACTGAGATAATTAGTGGTCCTGCGACAGATTTAAATAGTGGTAATTACGCAGCTGTCTTTAATGCTCCAGTCACTCCTTTTGATTATAAGATTCAAGTACTAGCAAACTATCCAAGGTTTGTATATGGTCAGACAGAAAAAAATCTTCCCGTAAAAGATTGTGCTGCTCCATCGGTTACTCTTTTATCTCCAAACGGAGGAGAAACATTTTTAAGCAATGAGACTTACAGTATTATCTGGAGTGCAAACGACAACATAGGCATATCTCATATAAAAATTGAATATTCCGTTGATGGAGGAGCGAATTATGTGCCTATTGTTGACTCGGCACCTAACACTGGAAGTTTTCCATGGACAGTTCCTGCCATAGCTTCGGATAATTGTATTGTTAAAGTTACAGCTTCTGATTATGCAGAAAATTTCGCTTTTGATGGTAGCGAAAACAGTTTTACGGTCATAATATCAGGACAGTTGCAGGTTGAGATTAGTCCACAGGAAGCTGTTGATGCTGGAGCTCAGTGGAAAGTAACCACTGAAAGCAATTGGCATAATAGTGGGGAAACTATCTTCTATATACCCGCAATTTATACATTAGAATTCAAGCCTGTGTCAGGCTGGAGTAAGCCTTTAGATAAGCAGATTAATATTGCTATAAATGAGACGACTTTTGAAACTGGAACCTATGAGAAAATTAATATAGTGCCTGAAATTAATGTCAAAAAAGATTTGAACAATATTCCTGATGAAGGGACCTATAATTTTGGTGAGTGTCAAGTGGTTACAGATATTGATGTCGAATTTACTATTGAAAATACGGGGACTGCTGATTTAACTTTGAGTGGTTCTCCGATTATAACAATTATCGGCGCTAACGCTGATCAGTTCAGTGTCCAGCAACAGCCATCTTCGACAGTAACGCCTAATGATTACACTACTTTTATTATAAATTTTAATCCGATGTCAGAGGGAACAAAGAAAGCATCGATTTCGATTGCCAATAACGATTCCGATGAAAATCCTTATGATATTATTTTAGAGGGAATTGGAATTGCTCCAGCAGGATTTAAAGTTGCTTTTACTTCTGATCGCGAAGGCCCTGACCAGAGGACTCAATTGTGGGCGATTGATTCAGATAAGAGTGGCCTTGCACAATTAACGGACTTCTCATCTCCGTGGCGAGTTCTGAACATTATTTCTTCGAATGATGGCGACTGGATTGCATTCCAAAAGGCAGATGATCTTTCTAAACATCGAGCAGAAATCTGGAAAATTGGATTTGATGGTAGCAATTTAAGCGTTATAAATGATCCCGGGCCTGCCATTAATGGGAATTGTGCACCACAAAATTGGTCTCCTGATGATAATCTAATTCTTTTTTCTTCAGAGCAGAGCAATCACAATGGTTGGTACAAACTGTGGAAAGTTGATTCAGATGGTTCCAATCCACAGCTTTGTGATGATTATGGGAACGCGCCTCTAGGTGAATTTTCGTTAGATGGGATACAAATCGTTTATGCTAACTCTCAAGATTACAACCGTCCAAGTAGTATAAGCATAATGAACACCATGTGTTCTGATAAACAGTTAATATTAGGGGCTGATCAATGGCCTTCAAATTACGGCCCATTAGACAATATTGTATGGCTTAATTCAGGTGAGATTATTTTCTCCATTGGTCCTTATGGAGGAAATTATGATATCTACAAAATGAATTCAGATGGAACAGGATTACAAGAACTTATCAATAATAATGGTGACGATAAGTTTGGGAGGTTTAGAAGAAAAGGAAAAGATAATATTTCTTCGGATGGTTCTAAGTTTCTCTTTTACTCGAATGAGAGTGGGAATTATGATGTTTATATTGCTAACATAGATGGAACAGGATTACAGCAGTTAACAACTGATTCAAATGAAGATAAATTCCCAGCTTTTTCACCTAACGGATCCAAAATTATATGGGTTTCAAACAGGAGCGGAACCTACTCAATTTGGGTGATGGATGTTGATGGGACTGATAAGGAACAATTAACGGATGACTCTGGTAATGAAACAGATTTTACTATTTCACGCTCTCAGAGCAATGTCGTCTGGTATGATGGGTTTGAGGAATATGAGTCTGGTGCTTGGCCTTCAAGTCATTGGATTAAAGATGCAAATGCTGATGATTCTGCAAATAATTATGTCGATGATACAAATTTCCAGGGTGGCGTTCAGTCTTTGAAATTGTATGGTGTTATTAATTCTTATTGGGCTGCTCTTGCCTTCCGAGCTTTAAATGCTTCTCCTCCTTTTTACATTGAAACTTGGATAATGAACGGAACTGAGCAGCCGACCTCAGGCCATACAAATAAAGCCAATATTAATCTTGTGAAAGGAACAAGCTGGACAAATCCAGGGAGAGGGCTTCTCGTATCAAAGCTCAATGGTGAATTACTTGGAGTGGATGGAACAGTGATCGGGACATACACTCCGGGACTTTGGTTTAGGTTATTAATGAAATATGAAGTTAATGGTTTGGATACAAATGTCTCTTATTGGATAGATGGCGAATACAAGGGGAGATATACTGTTTCAGCCATTCCTGAAGAAATAGATTTTCAACTTGATTATCTTGCACTAACTGCGCAGGGCGGGTCAGCCTGGTATGATGATGTAAAAATATATTCATATTATGCAGTAGAATCCCAGCCGTTCATATCTGAGATATCTCCTACATCTGGCCCTCCAGGAACTGAAGTAACTATTAATGGCTTCAATTTTGGTGCGGATGAAGGAACAGTGACTTTCAATGGAGAAAGTTCTTCCATTTTTTCTTGGACGAATACTCAGATTGTATCAGAAGTGCCTACAGGAGTCTCGACTGGACAGGTGGCCGTATTAGTTCATACCAATGATGGAAGACAAAGTAATGAAGAAATGTTTATTGTGTGTGTGATTCCTGTTATTAATACACATCCTCAGAGTCAGACCATTCCTTATGATACCAGTACTTCATTGAGTGTCGATGCCTCAGATTCTGAACCACTTAGCTACCAATGGTATCGGGGAGATTCTGGCGACACAACAAATCCAGTAGGGGATAATTCTAGTTCATTTCCCACTCCTAATCTTATAGAGATGACTTCATATTGGGTGAGAGTTTCTAATGATTGTGGATATGTTGATTCTGATACTGCAACAATCACCGTGATAATACCTCATCCAGAGATTGACATTAAACATGAGACGACTGACATTTTTGATGGGGAAGTTTTTGATTTTGGTACACAGGAAGTAGGCACTCACAAAGAAGTTGCTTTTACAATAGAAAACACGGGACTATCTAGTTTAGAACTCAATGGAACCCCGGTAGTAAACATAAGTGGAGCGGATGCTGAACAATTCAGCGTAGAGCAGGAGCCGGTTTCGCCAGTTGCTGCCGGTGAGAGCACAACGTTTGTAATACGGTTCCACCCGGCATCAGTAGGGATTAAGACAGCATCGCTTTCCATTGCTAACAATGATTCAGATGAGAATCCATATGACATAAATATTACAGGAACAGGAGTTTCTCCTGAGATCAATGTAAAACAAGGTGACTCTAATATACCTGATGGGGGGGAATTTGATTTTGGTACGAATACAGATGTTGATTTTACGATTGAGAATATTGGCACATCAGATTTAACTCTCAGTGGTTCTCCAATTATTAGTGTTAGTGGGGCTAATGCGGATCAGTTTATTGTTGGGAAGCAGCCTGCTTCGCTCATAGCGTCAGGTAACAGCACAGCATTTATAATACGATTCAGTCCGACATCAGAAGGGCTTAAGACAGCATCGATATCCATAGCTAATAATGATTCTGATGAGAATCCTTATGACATCACTCTTACAGGAAACGGGACTGCCCCGGAAATAAACATAAAGAAGGACGATACTGACATTCCGGAAGGGGGGAGTTTTGATTTTAGTTTGCATAAGGTAGGCACCGATACAGATGCCACCTTTACAATTGAAAATACTGGGACAGCTGATTTAGCTCTCGGTGGTTCTCCGGTCATAACAATTAGCGGAGCTGATGCTGATCAGTTCAGCGTAGAGCAGCAGCCTGCATCGCCGATAACACAAGGTAACAGCACGACATTTATCATTAGGTTTAGCCCGGGATCAGAAGGGCTTAAGACAGCATCGATATCCATAGCTAATAATGATTCTGATGAGAATCCTTATGATATCGCTTTAAATGGCACAGGAGGCGTTGAACCAACTATTATTTCTCATCCTCAGAGTCAAACGATAAATTACAATACTTCTGCTTCTTTGGAAGTAGAGGTATCAGGTACAGAACCGCTCAGCTACCAGTGGTATCAAGGAGAATCTGGAGATACATCAAAACCTGTCGGGACAGATGTAAATGAATATCCTACACCGGATCTAATAACAACCACATCATTCTGGGTCAGAGTTTCTAATACGTGTGGATCGATTGATTCGAATACAGCGATGATTACAGTCATGCCTCTATTGATTATGACCGATGTGGATGAGGTGTCAGTTCCAGAAGGAGGCACAGCGGAACTGAAAGTGAAGTTATCGGCTCAGCCTCTTTCAGACTTGTCCGTTGCGGTAGAAAAGATAAGCGGCGATGAAGATATAACATTAGCTCCAGATATTTACCTGCTGTTTACTCCTGATAATTGGAACATCTGGCAGACTGTTGTCCTTGAAGCAGCAGAAGATGCCGATTGTATCGATGGAGAAGTAGTCATTCAACTTAGGAAAACGTCAGGAGAGGATGAAATCAGTGATGAAGAAATTATTCTTGTAGAAAGAGATAATGATTTTGGTGCGATTTCTTTGGATTTGAATCCATTTACAGGAACATGGGGTAACACCATAAATATTCTCGTTAAGATTTCAGACAACTGTGATGAAATCAGTGCATTCGGATTTGAATTAATCTACGACAGCACTGCATTCAAATTTGTGGAAGTGAGGGAGGGAAAGCTCACTTTAGATTGGATTATTGGCGGAAATGAGATTGAACCAGGTAAAACAATCATAGGAGGATATTCTGGAGGAAGTGCAGCCATAAATCCTTCAAGTAGAGGGAGCATAGTCGAAATAACTCTTCAAGTGAAATGTGTAACGTATGAGGAGGAAACAGAAATCCCGATCAGGATAGAAAAATACACGGATGATATCGCTGAGTATCTCCCGAATCCATGTGAATCAAATTTTACTTTTATTCCCTGCCAAAGATTAGGAGATGTGAGTGGAGAGGGAGAGATAACGCCAGGAGATGCGCAGAAGGCGTTTGAGATATACCTTGGAGTCCTCGAGCCGGATCTTTGTCAAGAGGCATCCTGTGATGCCAACTGCGATGGAATTACTTCTCCAGGGGATGCACGTGACATCTTGAATCATTATCTGGGGAAAATAGTGCTTCCTGTTTGTAGTGCAGGAGATATGGAATTAATCGGCACCACTTCTGAAAGAGAATTAGCAAGGGAGAGTTGGCTCATACCAGATGAGCCAGTTATTTACCCTCTGGATACAATAACTCAATCAGGAATGAGAGTGAACGTTCCTGTCATTATATCTAATCCAGAGGGAAAAGGGTCTTTTAGCTTTGAAGTCAATTATGCTCCCGAGGCGTTGGAATTCATAGGTTTAAAGAGGAGTTCTTTAACCGATTGTTTTGAGTATGTGCGAGGAATAAAAGAGTTTGAGGGATTAGTCAGAATAGAGGGAAAAACTCAGATGCCTATTGCTGAAAGAGACTTAGGCTCACTTGTTGTTTTGGAGTTCATTATTAAGAGAGAAATAAGCGGGGAATTGCCGATTTTTATCATCAATCCTGGTGAGAGCCTTTTAGATGTGGAAATAGGTGAAGGGACAGTGATGGGAATGGATACATATTCAGAAGAGACGAAGCAGCTCAGTTTTGGGAGAGCCGTTTATATGCCTGATGGCACAGTGAGAATTCCTATCCTGGCTAGCACTGCGTTTAACATGAAAGCGTTTGGCATTGATTTAAGATACCCTGAAGAAAAGATGGTCTTTATTGGAGTAGAGAGAGCAGCATTAACCGAAGATTTTATAGTACTGGAAGGGAATGAGCCAGAAGGTGGGATTGTGAGAGTCGGTGGATTTAGAATGAGTGGAATTCAGCAAAGAGAGCCAGGGATTTTATTCGAATTGGTTTTCTTTGTCAGGGAAAAAGGAGCTTTGGTAGAGATCATAAAGCTGGTGGATGATCTTCAAGATTTTATAATTAGAGAGAATATTATCGAGATTAAATAGAAGATATCATGAAGAAGCAGTTGGCGCTTTCGAGAGTAGTTGGAGCCTTATCTATCCTTTGTGCCTTATTGCTTTTCACGCATGCCAAATGTCCTCCTCCAAATGGACCAGATGGCCCTGAAATTTGGGTAAATCTCTCTGAATTTACCTTTTTTGCATTTGAGGGAGGCACAAATCCATCTTCTCAGGAAGTCCAAGTCAGAAATTCAGGGGCCCAGACTTTAGACTACACCATATCATATGAACCTGGCTGGTTGATTGTTTTTCCCACAACAGGGACATCCTCCACGAATATTAATGTGCACACAGTTTCAGTCGATATTGTAGGACAGACTGAAGGAGAATATTACGGGACGATTACTATTACAGACGACGATGCAGTCAATAGCCCCAGGACAGTAAATGTAAGTTTAGAAATCCTGAAGCCGAATATCATTTCATTATCTTGTGACCCCACCTCTGGAGGTGCTGGAGCTACTGTGACCATTCCTATTTCAATTGTTGGGAATAGTCAGGAAATATCAGCTTTCGGATTGGAGCTTGTTTATGATAGTTCGCTGTTTGAGTTTCAAAGTGTAAGCGCAGGAAATCTCACAGGCAACTGGTCTGCAGTTGATGGAAATGCAATTATTCCTGGGATAGCAAGAATCGGAGGGTTTACAGGGGCCTCTGGGGCGATTTCTCAATGGTCCTTAGGGAGCATAGCAGTTGTGAAATTAAAGGTTACAGGCACTGGATGGTCGAGTGGGCAACAGAGTCAGATATGCATTCAGAATTGTATAGATGACATAGCAGTGATGATGCCATATCCTTCTTGTGTCAATTTTACCTTTGCGAATTAGATGAAAATAAATTATTAGTGCATTAAGATAAAGTGAAATTTTTAGATATTCCAAATAATAGGTACCATATCTTAACATTCGACATTCCTAAAGAAGTGAAAATTGAAATTGACCTTTTAATTTTCATTTATATATAATAAGTCAAAATTGGGACCAAATATCCAAAATAAAATTATTCATTAAAGAATAATGTCCAAAATCGAAAGACTGATAATAATAATTGGTATCATGTTGGCATTTATCTTGACGATCTCCGCTGCGATTTTTCATGGTAAAGGACCGTTTCCAGAAATTCCTACAAAGTGAATTTGAGTATCATCTTGATTTGAGCAAAGAATGGCCCGAAAAAGAATAATAGAGTGAATAAGAGGTTTGAGCTGAAAAGATTAGAAAAGGAACAAAAGATGTCTGCAAGTCAAAAAACTAACAAAAAAATTTGTCTCTAACCTATTTCTACATATCCGCCTTCTGAAAAATTATATATGAACTCCAGAATGCCATTTATCAATTTAAACACTGATACACCCGAGGAACCCACCGCTATTTCATCTATATTGTCGTTGTCCAGGTCTCCAGCCGCTAATCTGGCCACGCCACTATTCAATGAAGCCCAGGCAATCATTCCATATGTGTCTAGATTCTCGTTGTATTTAAAAACATAAACCATATCAATTTCTCCGGATGACCCGGCGATGACTTCATTGAATCCGTCACCATCCACATCTCCTGCGTCAACTCCTTGCGTAAAGCCGCCTAGATCTTCGCTAAGAAATACATTTACATAATATCCGTTAATATATTTCCAAATGTTTAGCCTGTTACTCGTTCCTCCTCCAATGATTTCATTAAAACCGTCGCCGTCAGCATCCCTGATCTTTGCTTGGTCTATGTTATAAGAACCTATCGACTCTGTGATTACTGGATTGCCCCAAGTGTTATCTCCTAAGTAATCATATACAATGGATGAACCGATACGGAACATCGCTAGCACAATTTCATTAAAGCCATCGTTATCAGCATCCCCCACATCCACGCTCCAAACGGGTTCATCATATACAGGGCCAGTCCATAAATGGGAAAAGCCGCTTCCATCCCACTCGTAAATTTCTATATGATCATTCACGACTAATACAATCTCGTTC
>JGI2171J19970_10000842_pt1 | contig 16901 bp, 15 predicted proteins | sample DeeMarSWOR324_28_FD_19970 | JGI IMG/M metagenome (IMG submission 19970) | reverse complement strand
GCTGGCTTTTATGCCAGCGCCTTGTCTTTATAATTGGCGATAATCGCGCTTTACTCTTCCTCCCGCCAGTTCCAGTCCATCCCGCCTTTGAAAAAGCCGGCGTTCATCTCGTTGCTGATAAAGAGGTTGGCCTCGGGGAAGCGTTGCACCATGGCGTAATAAAAACCAGCCACATCGTCGGTTTCGGCCAGTACCTCATCGGTGGCGATAACGTAGTCCTTGGTGAAATCGAACGAGCTGTGGTCGAAGGGCATGCCCGGTTTCTGGTGGCCGGGAATGACGACCTTGGCGTCCAATTTCTCTAAGCGCTCGATGTCGGCTACCCACTGCTGGCGTTCTTCCTTAGTAACCTCACAGGTAAAGGGGTGGGCTTGGTTGAAGAGAACGTCGCTGCCGTAGAGGGTCTTTATGGAGGGGATCCAGACCGCCGTGTTGTATTTCATGTCCCCCATCACTTCGGGAATAATCTCAATGCGGTTTCCTTCCAATTCGAAGTAGTTATCGGCAAGGGGCTCGATTTTAGCCGTTTTTCGGGGGACGTTGATGGGGCCTATCACTTTTTCCCAGTGTTCGACTTTGCCGAAGAACTGCTTGTTGATGACGCGGGCTACCGAAGGGATGGCCACGATGCGGGCTTCGGGGAAGGCCTCGGCGATGGTGCCCAGTCCGAAATAATGGTCGGGGTGGGCGTGGGTGATATAAATCGTTTTCAGGTATTTGCCCGTTTCCAGTATTTCGGCAATAACCCGATGGGCATTGGACAGCGTCCACTGGGCATCGATAAGAGCGGCGTCGGTCTTTCCGGTCACGATTACGGAGGCGACTTCGAAACCGCTTTCATCGCTGAAAAAGGTTTTCGTGACCAGTGCCTTTGGCCCGTGCGTGTTCAATCTAATCTCCATGGTATAGCCCTCCAAAAAGCATTCTGTTTAGTTTAGCAAGCGGTGTTCCGAATTGCAAAGAGGCTTAGATAGTTTTAGAAAATTTTCGGGCGCTGGCTTACAAAGCCGGCGCTTTTTGTATTGTGCTTGTTGGTTATTTACTATTTATAGTCCTAGTGTACGATATCTTCTATTGCGGCGCAGTTGTTTTCTTCGTTGCTCTCATCTACGTTCTCGTTACCATCAGCGCAGACCGTTGTTTGGAAGAAAGCGAGCTCGTCTGTTATGGGATAGTAATAGACAGAGAAAATTACCTCTCTTTCCTCTCCCGGATCCAGAAGTACAACCTCGTCTGCCATATAAGGGCCTTCAGATATATAATAGCCTTCAGATATAAGCATATACATCCTGGTATAGCTCATCCCCGCTGCCGCCTCACCCTGATTTTCTATCACGTAGTGGCAGACGAAATGGTAGATTGAGGTATATGCCTCGGGTACTTCGGGAGTAGGATCCATTATGTATAATATAATCTCTTCTTCTTCATCTTCAGCTGGAGGCTCTTCGGCGGATATAATATATGTTGAGCAGAAGAGATGTGTAATTACTAGGTCGGGTTGGGGTGGTGGTGTTAGTTCTATTGTGAAGCAATTGTTTTCTTCGTTGCTCTCGTATACATCTCTATCACCATCAGCGCAGAGCTCCATATCGTAGAAATCGTCCTCTTCTGGGGGTGTATAGGCAGGGAAACACTCCGCTCTTTCCTGTCCCGGACCCAGAGGCGCAACGTTATCATCAAAGAGGAAGCTTTCACCTATCTTCAGATGGGTATAGCTCTCCCCCGCCTCAGCCTCACCCAGGTTTGCTATCGTATAGCAGATTACGATATCTTCACCACTAATCCACTCGGGTTCGCTCCCTGTAATTACCAGGTCGGGTTGTGGCGGTGGTGGTGGCGGCGTTAGTTCTATTGAGACGCAGTTGTTTTCTTCATTGCTCTCCTCTACGACCCCATGACCATCAACGCAGAGCTCCATATCGTAAGAACCGTACTCTTCTGAGATCTGGCAGGCAGGGCAATACAACGTTCTTGTCTCCCCCGGAACTAGAGGTGCAACATAATCTTCCATAAGAAAGTTGCCACCTAGATACAGACAGGTGTAGCATTCCCCCGCTTCCGACTCGCCCTGGTTGGCTATCGTATAGCTAATTACGATATCCTCCCCACTAATCCACTCGGGTTCGCTCCATGTAATTACCAGGTCGGGTGGCGGTGGTGGTCCTATCCCAAAATATACTCCAGCCCCGATAAGCAGAGCGCAGATGCAGCTTATAACTGCTACTTTGAGAACTGATATTCCTTTAAGTGAGGAAAGAAAATTATTGAGGTCTTTCTCGAAGCTTTGTTGCATCTGACTAACATGGTCTGGGCCCTGGGGGTTGTCTTGTGCGATTTCTTTTTGTAACTTTTGACTACTTTTGGTTAGTTGCTTTTCGAGCTGGTCTTCGGCGGCCTCTTTTAGCTTCTCTTCTATCTTGTGGATAGCTTCTTCTTTGAGCTTCTTTTTCAGCTCGGCCACCGCTTTTTTTGCTGACGCCTTAACAAGTCTGTAGACAATTTTACCCACAATTTTTTTGACAAGGCTTTTGACAGACTTGTTAACGTCGTTCTTGGCCATTTTGGCTCGCCCTTTTGCAGTCCTTGGCGTAGAAACTTTCTGGATTTTCTGAGCGTATGCGGCGAAATTCTTTTCTAGGCTCTCTTCCAGCGCTGCCTGCATTCCGGCTATGATGGCCCCGAAGAGTGGATTCTGGGGCATTTTAGCTACTAGCTTCTTTAGCGCTTCCCGTTCGCTTTTCTTGAAGATTTTCAGGATATAGGCTGTCTCTTCCCGCGATGGCTTAATACCTTCCTTTTGCATCTTCTTGAAGAGCTTCTGGAAGGCTTTCTTTATATAGCCTTCGGTGCTTTTCTTGAAAATACGTTTGGCACCTTCTTTCACGCTGCTTTTGACCATATCCTGAGGTATGTCTACTAGGATATCCTTGATGGCAGGCGCTTCGACGTTGGTGAAGCCTTGGGTCAGGCATTCTTTTAGGGCGTCCTCGGCTCCCTTTTTCAGGCCCTCGGCTGCCCCTTCCTTGACGCCTTCCAGGATGGCCTCGACTAATCCATCGCCGGCACTTTCCAGGTAGCTTTCGTGTTCTGCGGTTAGCTTCTCGGCTAGTTGACTATCGGTTGTCATAGGGCTCTCCCTTTAAAGTTGGCTCGTCAGACGCGGTGAAATTCCAGTATTTCGAGGCTTTTGGGCTTGGCTACGTCCCGGCAGATGACCCTATCGGCACGCTGGGTGAACTTGGCGACAATGTCACCGTATTCTTTATAGTTGCCTTTGCGCAGCCTGGCGTTGTTGAAAAAGGCGAGCCGCTGGCCGTCCTTGAAGGCGCAGACGGTGTGGCTCTTGCGCAGGGGCCTCACCGCGGCGCTGACCAGCACCGGATTGAGAGTCGGTGACAGGCTCTGAAGCAGCTCGGCGGCCAGCACGGCGAAGCCGTCGCAGTCATCCTTTTTCTTGGCCCAGACCGTCTGGGGGTAGCTGAGGGCGTCGTAGAGGTGGAAGAAACCATCTTTGGTCCATTTTATCTTTTTGAGGCGAGCCTGTATATCTTGGAGTGAGTTTGCCTGGGGCAATTCCGTTTTGAGATAGTGCCTCTCGCAAAGCCGTTGTCGCAGGCGGGACCAGGGGTAACGCAGGTTTTTCATCCCAAAGGCGATAAAAGCATCCACCAACCCCATCACCAGCCTCCAATAGGGCACTACTGCCCTTAATTTATAGCCATTTGGCCAAAAAGTCAATAGGTTTGTGCGCATTGTGCTGACCAGAGTGTTGACAGGTGGCGCTGAAGGTGTTATCGGCTGGGTGGTAGGGGTTGTTGCTCTTTTACTCCTGCGTGCCGAAGGACCACATGGCCAGGACGACCATGATCAGGCCGAAGGCGGCCACGATGAGCAGGTCTTCGCCGATGGTCATCCTGTGGCCGAATAGGGTAATGGCCAGCGCCGAAGAAGCCTCAGAGCCGAGCATCAGCTGGCGTATGGGGTCAACGGCGTAGGTGACGGGGTTTATTTTGACCAGGACGCTCATCCAGTCGGGCAGGTTATTGACCGGGAAGAAGACGCCTGATAAGAATATCATAGGGAACATCAGTAGCTGCATCACCCCCTGGTGGGCTTCAATAGATTTTATCCTTGAAGCCAGGAAGATGCCCATAGCGGAGAGGGCGCAGGCGACCAGGAACATAACCGGCAGCAGCTTGAGCAGGATGCTGGGGGGGAAGGTTACCCCGAAGAGGGGGGCGAAGGCGAGGATGATCCCGCCCTGAATGAGGGCGATGGTGGCGCCGCCCAGCGTTTTGCCCGCCGCCACCGATACGCGGCTGACGGGCGCCACCAGTATCTCCTTGAGGAAGCCGAACTCGCGGTCCCAGACGACGGACACCCCCGAAATAAATGAGGTCATCAGTACCGTCATGCCGATGATGCCGGGAAACATGAACTGGGAAAAGTCGATGCCCGGGGCGAGCATGCCCATGGCGCCGCTTAAGCCGCTGCCGAAGACGACGAGAAAGAGGAGGGGAAAGGCCATAGCGGTTACTATGCGCATCTTGTCCCGCCAGAACCTTAACAGGTCACGGTACCAGATGGTATAAATTCCCCAGAGGTTATTCATGGTTCTCTTTAGTGCCTTCGGTGGTGGCGGCCTATCTGCCGTACTATCTCTTTAAACTCGCTCCTGACCGCCTCGTCCCTGAGCCCGTGGCCGGTAAGCTTGAGGAAGACGTCGTCCAGGGTGGGGCGGCGCAGGCTGATGCTGGAAATCTCGGTCTTAAGCTCTTTGGTCAACGTTGGTATGAACCTGTCGCCGTTGGCGGTCTCAAAGGTTAGCTGCCCACTATCGTTATTGGCCTCTATCTGGTAGCGCTCCTTAAGCTCGGCTTGGGCCTTATTATTATCGGCGGTATCCAGGGTAATTATGTCTCCCCCCACCATCCCCTTCAGCCCGCGGGGGGTGTCCAGGGCGACGAGCTTGCCGTAGTCAATGACGGCGATGCGGCTGGCGTATTCGGCTTCGTCCATATAATGGGTGGTGAGAAAGACGGTGGTGCCTTCCTTTTTGCGCAGCTCGAGTATAAAGTCCCAGATGCGGTGGCGGGTCTGGGGGTCGAGCCCCAGGGTGGGCTCGTCGAGGAAGAGCACCTTGGGGTAGTGGAGCAGCCCGCGGGCCAGCTCCAGGCGGCGCTTCATGCCTCCGGAGAAGGTCTTGACGACGTCGCGGCGCCTTTCCCAGAGTTCGACCATGTTTAGCACCTGCTCCATCCTTTCTTTGCGCTCGGCGCGGGGGATGTTATAGACGCGGGAGTGAAACTCCAGGTTTTCTAGGGCGGTGAGCCTGTCGTCGAGACTGGGGTCCTGAAAGACGAGCCCAATGCTCTGGCGCACCTTGTCACGCTGTTTGTTAACGTCAAAGCCGTTGATGAGCGCCTTGCCCGCCGTCGGTTTGGACAGGGTGCATAAGATATTAATGACCGTCGTCTTGCCCGCGCCGTTGGGGCCGAGCAGGCCAAAGCTTTCGCCCTCGTCGACGGTGAAGCTGATGTCGTTTACCGCCGTCAGCTTGCCGTATTTTTTGACCAAGTTTTCTACCTGGATGATAGGGCTCTTGGGCATAGTTCAACTCCGATATGGATACGAGCTAACCATCCTATTATAACGGTATTCGGGGCAAAGATAAAATTCTTTGGGGGCTTTCTGCTCGCCGCCCCACCTTGACGAACGTTGGTTTTTCGTCCCAACCCAGCCCGCCCTAATGAGTAAACTCCTTAACCTGGTAGGGTTTCTTCCCTTCACCCCTTGGGAGGTGGGGGGTAACCCCAAAGGAGGATATAAGAGGGGTACCACCCTTGTAGGGTGGGTATTGGGTGGGACAATAGCACGTCCGCTAAACAACGAGGGGTTGGGAAATAAAACTAGGTCGGGGGGAAATCCACAAAAAATCCCCCATCTCCATGCCTGAAAAGACTTGTGATTATTCGGCGGCAATAGTAGAATAAAAGTGAGCACACATCAAGGGGGGTTATTGTTCCGGGTTGAAGTCTCAGTAAAACCTGACCTTCCCGACCCTCGTGGGGAAGCACTTAAAGCCGATGTCCGTGACCTCGGCATCGGCGGCGTCCAGCAAGTCAGGGTCAGCGATGTCTATTTGCTGGAAGGTAAACTAACCCCCCAAGAACTGGAAACAATCTGCTCTCAACTGCTGGCCGACCCCATCGTCGAAGCCTACGCCACAGGAGAAACCCCGCTTATCGCCCCGCAGGACGCTAGAGCCATTGAAGTTGCCTACAATCCGGGGGTGATGGACCCGGTGGAAGAGAGCGTGAGCAAGGGCATCCGCGATCTGGGCATAACCAGCCTCGAATCGGTCAGGACGGCCAAGCGCTATTACCTCTGGGGCAGGCTCTCAAATAGCGACATCGAGCTTATCTCCAATAAATTATTGGTCAACAGCGTCATCCAGCACGTGGTCGCCGACGGTGAAAAAGCATCGCTGCCCTCCGCTGGCTACGAGTTCTCACGAATAGAGGTCGAGCTGCTCAGCCTCGACGACGATGGCTTGACCAAACTGGGGCGGGAAAAATTGGAGCTGAACCTGAACGAGATGAAGCAGATTCAGGGCTACTTCTCCAAACTGGGACGCAACCCCACCGACGTTGAGCTGGAGACGCTTTCGCAGACGTGGTCGGAGCACTGCAAGCACAAGACCTTCAACTCCCGCATCAGGCTGGGCGATGAAGTCATCGATAACCTGCTAAAGAGCACCATCATGCGGGTGACGCGTGAATTAGATAAACCCTGGTGTCTTTCCACCTTTAAGGACAACTCGGGGGTAATCGATTTCGACGGGCGCTATGCCCTCTGTTTCAAGGTCGAGACGCATAACCACCCCTCGGCAATAGAGCCCTACGGCGGGGCTTCGACGGGGCTGGGTGGCGTCATCCGCGACCCGTTGGGCACTGGATTGGGCTCCAAGCCCATCGCCAGCACCGATGTCTTTTGCTTTGCCCCGCCCGATTTTCCCCATAATAAATTGCCCGAGGGAGTGCTGCATCCCCGCCGCATACTGAAAGGGGTGCGGGCGGGTGTCGCTGACTACGGCAACCGCTTAGGCATACCCACTCTCAACGGTGCCATCCTCTTTGACGAGCGCTATCTGGGCAACCCCATCGTCCTCTGCGGCACCGTCGGACTGATGCCGAAGACTGCCGCCCAGATGGGACGCCAGCATCCCGGTGACAAGGTGGTGGTGGTGGGGGGCAAGACGGGGCGGGACGGCATTCACGGCGTTACCTTCGCCTCGGCGCTTTTAACCGGGGAATCGGAGGAGGTCTCGGCCAGCTCGGTGCAGATCGGCGACCCCATCACCGAGAAAAAGATGATAGACGTCCTGCTTAGGGCACGTGATAAAGGGCTTTACCGCCGCATCACCGACTGCGGTGGCGGTGGGCTTTCGTCTGCCGTCGGCGAAATGGCTGAGGAGACGGGTGTGCGCGTCGATTTGGAAAAGGTACCCCTGAAATACTCCGGGCTTTCCTATAGAGAAATATGGCTCTCCGAGTCGCAGGAAAGGATGCTGCTGGCGGTGCCGCCGGAGTGCGTTGAGGAGCTGATTAACTTATTCAACAGCGAGGACGTTGAGGCCACCGTCATCGGCGAGTTCACTGATGATAAAAAGCTGAGGCTTTTCTATCAGAACAACGCGGTGGGCGATATGGGCATGGAATTCTTGCACCACGGGCTGCCACAAATGGAGAGAGAGGCGAAATGGGAGCTGCCGCGCCATGACGAGCCCGACTTTGAATCTCCATCCGATTTGAGCCAAGACCTCAAGAAAATCTTAGGCTCCTGGAACGTCTGCAGCAAGGAGTGGGTCATCCGCCAGTACGACCATGAAGTCCAGGGGGGCAGCGTGCTCAAGCCCTTGGTGGGTATAGCCAACGACGGGCCAGGAGATGCGGCCATTATCCGTCCCGTGCTCGATTCCGATATGGGGGTGATTATCGCCAACGGCATCAACCCGCGCTACGGCGACATCGACCCCTACTGGATGGCGGCTTCGGCGGTGGACGAGGCCTTAAGGCAGGTAATCGCCGTCGGCGGCAACTTAAAGCAGGTAGCGCTTTTGGACAACTTCAACTGGGGCAACCCGGAAAAGCCCGACCGCCTCGGCGGGCTGGTGCGGGCAGCGCAGGGCTGCTATAGTGCCGCGCTTAATTACGGGACGCCCTTCATCTCGGGCAAGGACAGCCTCTACAACGAGTACGAGACGGAAAAAGAGAGCATCTGCGTACCGCCCACCCTGCTCATTTCGGCGATGGCGGTTATGAAGGACGTTAGCAAAGCGGTATCCATGGACGCCAAGAAAACGGGAGACCGGCTCTATATCGTCGGTATGACCTATAACGAGATGGGCGGCTCGCACTACTACGCCCTTCACGGCGCCATGGGCAACCGCGTGCCCCAGCTCAACCCCAAACGTGGTAAAAGACTCATGGATGCCTTAAGTGGCGCCATGGATAAAGGTCTGGTCAAAGCCTGCCACGACCTGAGCGAGGGCGGAATCGGGGTGGCGGCGGCGGAGATTGGCTTTGCCGGCGGGGTGGGCATAACACTCGATTTAAACAAAGTGCCTCTGGGCGAGAATATCGCTCGCAACGATACCCTCCTTTTCTCCGAGTCCAACACCCGCTTCCTGGTCGAGGTGGCGCCCGAAGACGCCCAAGGCTTTGAGGAGGCGATGGGGGAGGTGGTCTACGCCGCTATCGGGGAATTTACCGGAGACGATAGACTGCAGATTTACGGCATTAGTGGGGAAACGGTTGTCTCCGCTGGTTTAGCCGAACTAAAGGAGGCCTGGCAGAAGCCGCTGCGCTGGTAAAGATATGGCTAAGGTAAGAACGCTAATCCTGAGAGCGCCGGGAACGAACTGCGATGTTGAGACTGCCTTTGCCTTCGAGCAGGCGGGGGCCGAGATAAGCTCGGCGCACGTCAACGAGCTGGTCAGGAAGGAGAAGCGCCTCGCCGACTACCAGATAGTCGTTTTCCCCGGCGGCTTCACCTACGGCGACGATATCTCGGCGGGCAAGATCTTGGCCAACGAGCTGAAGCTGAAGCTGGGCGATGACATACAGAGATTCGTGGGAAACGGGGGCCTGATTCTGGGCATCTGCAACGGCTTCCAGGTACTGGTGAAGGCGGGCATACTGCCCCAATCCGAGGACACAAGCCAGAAGCTGACGCTGGCCAATAACGACTCCAGCCGTTTTGAGTGCCGCTGGGTCTACCTAAATATCGATAAGCAAAGCCCCTGCGTCTTCACCAAGGGCATAGATTCGCTATATCTGCCCATAGCCCACGGCGAGGGCAAGGTGATGGCCGAGCCGAAGGCGCTGAAGGATTTAAAGGTCGTCCTCCGCTACGCCGATAAAAATGGCAAGGTCAGCAGCGACTATCCTTATAACCCCAACGGCTCGGCGGACAGCATCGCCGGCATCTGCGATAGCTCGGGGCGCATCTTTGCCCTCATGCCCCACCCGGAAAGGTTTTTGCGCTGGACGCAGCACCCGCGCTGGCTGCGGGAGTCAAAGCGGGAGTGGGGGGACGGCTTCGGCATCTTTAAGAATGCCGTGGAGTGGGTCAGGAGTGCCTGACTACCTCGCTTCCTGGAGCGGGGGCAAGGACAGCTGCTTCGCCGTCTACCGGGCGCTGGCCCAGGGCTATAAAATATCCCACCTGGTCAACTTTATCTCCCAAGAGTATAGGCGGGTGAGCTTTCACGGCACGGAAAAGCGCATGATTCAACTGCAGAGCCAGGCTATCGGCATACCCGTTTTGCAGAAGGAGACCACGCCTGACGGCTACGAGGTGGAGTTCAAGGCAGCGGTGAGAAGCCTGCTCACCAACGACGTTAAGGGGATGGTCTTCGGCGATATCTACCTAGATGAGCATAAGGAATGGGTGGAGAGGGTCTGCGGCGAGCTGGGCATCGAAGCTGTGGAGCCTTTGTGGGGTGAAAGCACGGAAAGCGTCCTCACTGGCTTTATCGACGCCGGCTTTGAGGCTATTATCGTCGCTGCCAAAGCCGAGTTGATTGACGAGGAGTGGGTGGGGAGGGGGGTGGACGTTGACTTCATGAATTACCTTAAGTCTAAGAATATCGACCTCTGCGGCGAGAACGGGGAGTACCATACGCTGGTGGTCGACGGGCCTTTGTTCAAGCGAAAGATAGAGATAACCGAGAGCCGTACCATAAAGCGGGAAGGCTACTGGTTTTTAGACACCGTCAACTACCAAATCGTCTGATTTCACCACTGACTTATGACTGGCGGGGATTTGACAGAAGCGTTATATCGCTTGTAATATAACAGAAGATTATGACCGAGATACCGAGATTCAGGCCCAAGAAGACGGAGCATTTTTCCCACCACCCCTCCCCAGGGCATCGAATAAGGGGCCGTATATGGATGGAGCGCGACGGCGCACTCTACATGGGGTGGGGGCGGGCCATGCTGCTGGAGAGAATCGATAAGTACGGCTCAATCGCCGCCGCCGCCCGTTCCATGAAGCTGGGCTACCGCAATGCTTGGCTCTGGGTTGAGTCGGCCAACAGGCTGGCACCTTCGCCGCTGGTGGAGAAGACGACCGGTGGGGCGGGGGGAGGCTATGCCCGCCTGACCGACGAAGGACGTAAGATTGTTGAAGAGTACAAGGAACTGCGGACCAGGTTCGAGGACTTTATCGAACAGCAGGCCTGATTTTTTGTCAGAAGCTATAGCTGCTCTGACCTAGAAAGCTAAAAAAATGCGAAAATTAATCTTGTTACTCCTTGCTGGGTTGTTGTTTCTGGTTCCCATCGGTGGCTGTGATGAAAATGAAGGAATGCCCATCGGTATGGCCGTGGAGTTTATGGACCACGCCGCCTGTGCCTATATCGCCCAGGATATGGGTTGGTATGAAGAAGAAGGGCTGGAGCTGACCGCCTACGAGAGCTATGTTACTGGAATGGCTCTGGCCGCCGCTCTGGGGCGTGATGAAGTTGGCGTCGCTTATATCTGCTTGGTTCCGGCGATAAACGTTTATGCCAACGCTGGGGTACCCATAAAAATCGTGGCCGGTACTCATAAGTACGGCTACGGTCTGGTGGTCAACCCCGATAAAGTAAAAACCGTTTACGACCTGGAAGACCCTGACATCCGCATCGGCTGTGTGCGGGAGGGGGGTGCTGTTGACGTCTTGTTGCACAAGACAATGGACGAATACGGACTAGATGAAACTAGGGTGATAGCTAATATTCAACGTATGAATCCGCCCAAGATAGTCCTATCGATAGGTTTAGGGCAGCTCGACGCCGCCTTTCTTCCCGAACAGTGGGCGACCATGGCCGAGGACTTTGACTTCGAGATGCTGCTCTCTAGCCAGGACATCTGGCCCGATATGCAGGGCAGCGTGCTGGTGGTCAAGCAGGGCCTGCTCGATGACCAGCCCGGGGTCGTGGAAAGACTGATAAGGGTATCGCAACGGGCGACCGACTGGGCTAATGACCATATGCCAGAGGCCGCCGAGATTATGGGGCGGCAGCTGCAGATTGCCGGCGGCGATATACTACCGGAGGCGCTGGGCGGCAGCAACGGGACTCTGGAGATTAGCACTGATGCCTTGCTGCGCTCCATGGAGAGGCTGGACTATACGCTGAGCATCGATCCCGATGTCGTTCAGCAGACCATAGACTACCTATATGAGCTGGGCTATATCACCGAAAGCTTCGACGCCAGCGAAATACTGGACCTGAGGTTCCTTGATGTGGAATAGTCTTAAAAGACTGAAACCGGGGTGGGGCATAGTCCCCGTACTTGTCTTTCTGGCGCTCTGGGAGATTATCGCTAGGCTTAACCTGACACCAGGGCAGTTCAGCTTTCCGCCCTTCTCCACGGTGATGGTGGAGTTCTATAACCTGGCTGCCAGCGGGGTACTGGGGGATAACTTCTTCGCCAGTTTAACCAGGGTTCTCATCGGTTTTTGCGCTGGCTCTATTGCCGGACTGGTCGTGGGCACGGCCATGGGCTGGATGGAAAAGTTGGACAAGGCGCTGCACCCCATCGTCAGCCTACTCTACCCCATACCCGCCCTGGGCTGGCTGCCCCTGCTCATGCTCTGGATAGGCATCAACGAGATGCTACCCATCACCATTATATTCATCTGCTCCTTCTTCCCTGTCCTCTATAACACCGTCACCGGCATCAAGAACGTGGATAAAGACTACATCAGGGTGGCGCGGACGCTGGGGGCTTCCGACATCAAGATTCTGACCACGGTGGTGATGCCCCTGGCCCTGCCCAACATTTTCACGGGCTTCCGGCTGGAGGCGGGTATGGCCTGGCGGGTAATAATCGCCGCCGAGATGGTGGCTATTCCCACTGGCATCGGCGCCCTGATGATGAAGGCGGAGAGCCTAATCCGTATCGATATTATCATCGTCTGTTTGATAGTTTTAGCCGTGATGTGCCTTTCTTTTGAGAAGATTTTCGAGTTTCTGGAAAATAAGATGACGGCCAGGTGGAGGTAGTATGCCCTCGATAAAGCTGGAAAAGATCTGCAAATACATCTGCCGCGACGTGGAGCTGGAGATAAGCGACCGCGAGCTGCTGGTGCTGCTGGGGCCGAGTGGAGCGGGCAAGACCACGCTGCTCAACATTATTGCTGGTCTGACCGATTACGAGGGCTCGGTGTTATTCGACCGCCAGCGGGTGGACAAGCTGCCCGCCAGTAAGCGGGAGGTAGGCTACCTCTTCCAAGATTTATTTCTTTTTCCCCACCTGGACGTTTCGGCTAACATCGCCTACGGCCTGAAGGCGCAGAAATCCTCCCATGACGGTATCAAAGAGAGGGTGGCGGAACTGCTGCAGTTAATGAAAATAGACCACCTTGCCGAGCGCTACCCCAGAAAGTTGAGCGGTGGGGAGAAACAGCGGGTGGCTTTGGCGCGTGCGCTGGCTCTTTCGCCCCGTGTTCTGCTTCTCGATGAGCCCTTGAGCAGTCTCGACACCCAGACGGCCAAATACTTGAGGACGGAGCTGAAACAGCTGCAGAGGAAGCTGGGCATCACCACCATATACGTCACCCACGACCTGGCCGAAGCCGAGGAGATGGCCGACCGCATCGCCGTCATCCAGGAGGGGCAATTACAGCAGGTGGGAAAGCCCGAAGAGGTCTTTTTCTACCCAATAAACGAAGCCGTCTCCGATTTTATCGGTGCGCCCAACATATTGCACTGCGACCGCTGCCAGAGCCTGGGGCAGGGTGTTATGGAGGCCAGCTGCGGCACGATGAACATCATCCTCCCCGACGACGGCAGCCCCGTCCGCCGTATCGCTCTCTTTCCCCGCGACATATACGTTTCCGAGGTCAGGCCACCGGGCCCAGAGGTTAACCGCTACCAGGGGGTGATTACTGCCATCAAGCCCCTCGGCGACGGCGTCAGGCTGGAGGTCAGGGTGGGTGAGCACAAACTTTTGGCCGAGCTGCCCCACCATATCTTCGAAGACATGGACCTGAGTGTGGGCAAGGAGGTCTTCCTCATACTGAAGCTGCGCCGAATTAAGGTCTATTAACCAGGCTAAAAGGGCTTTACTTAGATGCCCAATTCAAGTATAATTCCTGTTAACGCCCTTTAATACCCCGCTTATAGTTACTTAAGTAGTTGCCCAGGTATAAAGTTTGCAATATTAGCCGTATCTAGCTATAATTTCTATGCGGAAAGGGGGAATAATGGCTAAACCTAAGGTCGCTTTTTACTGGTGTGCTTCCTGTGGCGGCTGTGAGGAGACTGTGGTTGACCTCAACGAGGATATTCTTAAGGTGGCGGACGCGGTGGATATCGTCCTTTGGCCGGTGGCGCTGGACTTTAAGCGCAAGGACATCGAGGCCATGAAGGATGGCGAAATAGCGGTGAGCTTTATCAACGGGGCGGTGAGGTTGGCAGAGCAGGAGGAGATGGTAAAGCTGTTGAGGCAGAAGTCCGGTCTGGTGGTTGCCTTCGGCGCCTGCGCCCATCTGGGCGGGATCCCGGGGTTGGGCAACTTCTACGACCGGGAGTCTATCTTTAACCGGGCATATAAGGAAGTCCCCAGCGTGGATAACCCCAAGGGGATTTTCCCGCAACAGAAGACCAAGGTTAAAGAGGGCGAGCTTACCCTGCCCGAGTTCTACAACACGGTTAAGACATTGGACCAGACCATTGATGTTGATTATTACCTCCCCGGCTGCCCGCCGGCTCCCGACCTGATAATGGCGGCGGTAACGGCCATTCTTAAAGGGGAGTTACCGGAGAAGGGAGCGGTGCTGGCGCCCAATAAAGCGCTATGCGACACCTGTCCCAGGGCCGAGAGTAAACCCGAAAAACTGGCCATTAGCGAAGTCAAGAGACCCTGGCAGATTAAGATGGACCCTGAGCTTTGCTTCCTAGCTCAGGGTATAATCTGCATGGGGCCAGCGACCAGAACTGGTTGCGGGGAGACCTGCATCCGGGCTAACCAGCCCTGCCGGGGGTGCTTCGGACCTATTGACGGCGTGGTTGACCAGGGGGCTAAAGCCCTTTCCATGGTCGCCTCTATACTTGGGCTGGACGGGGAACAGGATATGAGTGAGGAAGAGGTCAAAAACCTTATTGACAGCATTGCCGACCCGGCGGGAACGGTCTATCGCTTCGGCCTGGCGGCTTCCCTGCTGAGAAGAAAGAGAATGGAATAGGAGGCCGGAGTGAAAAAGATAACCATAGACCCGATAACGAGGCTTGAGGGGCACGGCAAGATAGAGATATTCCTCAATGATAAGGGTAATTGCGAGCGGGCCACGCTCCAGATTCCCGAATTGAGAGGGTTCGAGAAGTTTTCCGAAGGCAGAGCTGCCGAGGAGATGCCCCGCATCACCACCATGATATGCGGCGTTTGCCCCACCGCCCACCATATGGCCTCGGCCAAGGCGTTGGACGACCTCTTTAAGGTCGAGCCGACGTCGGCGGCCAAGAAGATAAGGGAGCTGATGTACAGCGCCTTCACCGCCGAGGACCACATACTGCACTTCGTCTTCCTGGGCGGTCCCGACTTCGTTGTGGGGCCGACGGCGCCCGCCGCCGAGAGGAACGTTTTGGGCGTTATCGGCAAGGTGGGGCTTGAGGTGGGGGGTAAGGTCATCGAGATGCGCAAAAGGATGCGCAACGTGATGAGGATAATCGGCGGCAAACCGGTTATGCCCACCTGCGCCCTGCCCGGCGGCGTGTCCAAGCGGATTACCGAGGACGAGCGCAAGACCATCATCGAAGCCGGTGAATACGGCGTCGAGTTTTGCCAGGTCGCCCTCGGTCTTTTCGATGATGTGGTACTCAAGAATAAAGAATACGTTGACCTGGTCACCGGTGATGTCTATGCTCATAAAACCTACTACATGGGGCTGGTGGACGATAAAAACAAGGTCAACTTCTACGACGGCCAGATAAGGGTAGTCGACCCCGCGGGCAAGGAGTTCGCCAAATTCAAGGTGCAGAACTACCTTGACCATATCCGGGAGCATGTTGAGCCCTGGACCTACGTCCGCTTCTCCTTCCTTAAGAAGGTAGGTTGGAAGGGCTTTGTCGACGGCAAGGAGAGCGGCGTTTACCGCGTGGCCCCTTTGGCCAGATTGAACGCCTCCGACGGGATGGCCACGCCGCTGGCCCAGGAAGCTTACGAAAAAATGTACGAAGTCTTAGGCGGCAAGCCGGTGCACAGCACGCTGGCTTTCCACTGGGCGCGCCTGGTGGAGGCGCTCTATGCCGCCGAACGGACGCTGGAGTTAGCCAAAGACCCCGAGATTACCTCGGACGATATCGTCAACCTGCCCACCGAGACCCCCAAGGAGGGGATGGGGGTAGTGGAAGCCCCCAGGGGCACTCTTATCCATCACTACCAGACCGACGATAAAGGGATTCTGACCGGGGTCAACTTGATTGTAGCCACCCAGAACAACTCGGCGGCAATCAACATGTCGGTGGAGAAGGCGGCCAAGGCGCTGATACAGAAGGGGAATGTGCCCGACGGCATTCTCAACATGATTGAGATGGCTTTCCGGGCTTATGACCCCTGCCACGCCTGCGCCACCCATTCACTGCCCGGCCGGACGCCGCTTGAGGTCAGCGTTTATGACGCTGACGGCGAACTGGTAAAGAGACTGGTGAACTAAAGGAGGAGGGAAAGTCATGCGTGAAAAAGTGGAAAAAGCCTTAGCTCAGATCAAACCGGCCCTGCAGGCCGATGGCGGAGACGTTGAACTGGTGGATGTGGAGGGTGGGGTGGTTAAGGTAAAACTGACCGGTGCCTGCGCCAACTGCCCGGTAGCCAGCGTTACCCTGAAGCAGGGCATCGAGCGCATACTAAAAGAGCAGATTGACGACGTCAAAGAAGTCGTTGCTGTCTAAATTCGGCTTTACGGGACTTAAATAATGCCGATATACGAATACGTTTGCGATAAATGCCATCTGAAATTCGAGTTGCTAAAAGCGATGAGCCAGTCGGGGCAGGATGCCCCCTGCCCGAAATGCGGAAGTAGTGCCCAGCGAGCGCTTTCATCATTCGCCAGGAGCTCTGACGGGTCAGAGTCTTCAGGGAGCGGAAGCCCTTGCAGCACTTGTAGCGCCGACACCTGTAGCTCCTGTTCTCTATAAACTTAAGGAGGCGAATGAGAAAGCCGGATGTGAAGTTTTCCTGCCACTCCTGCGGTAAAACCGCCGAGGGTTCTCCTGGGGAGACGCCCTGCGAGGCGCTCCAAGGCTGGTTGACCGTTTCTTCCTGGGAGGGGCCGGGGGTGGTGGAGCACTATAACTTCTGTTCGTTTAGCTGCCTCGAGTCCTGGGCGGAAGCTCAGGTGCCTAAGGT
>JGI2171J19970_10000841_pt1 | contig 16901 bp, 10 predicted proteins | sample DeeMarSWOR324_28_FD_19970 | JGI IMG/M metagenome (IMG submission 19970) | reverse complement strand
ACCAGGAGTTCTCACAGTACGATGAATGGGGAAATCAGATCTACTCCAGGAACAGCTTGGGATATGAGGGTTATGCATCGTATTACAATACCTCCAGCGAAGGCGTATTCACTGATTATTCAGGAAATATTGTCCAATTATTTTCAAACCAGTTCTACATCAATAGTACAAGTGATATCTACAACAAAATTGCAGGAACCTGCACAGTACAGGGAGGATCAACAATTGAAACCTACTATCTCTATGACAGTATAGGAAATATGATAGAATCCAAAGATATTTTTGAGGGAAAGTCCTATCTCGTTTACTACGGATTATTTGATGAAAATGGACAAATTGTATTCCCTTTCACTTCAGATACTCCCACAGATGATGCTATTCTCCGAATAGCCAGTCTTCCCACGTTGAATCCAGTTTTAAAATCAGAGACTCACAGTACTTCCGAACACCAAGGATATAATAACACAGGATACTGGAAAGGTAGATACTTCTATGCGTACTGGCTACATGGGTTTGGACCGGATGTAGAAGATGGGTACGACCGTGTGGGTCCCTTTACCCACTATCCGGGGACAGAAGGGTACTTAAACTATACCTTGTGGATATCTGGAAGAACCCAGTACGTAAAGACCAACTACAGAGTGTACGAGAACCTATCACCTTCTGGCTGCTCTTACAGACTGAATAATGGATCATGGACACAGATTACTTCAAATTTAGGAAATGGAACAGCTCAAATTACTATGCCAAAAGAAAATGTACTACAGGATAATATTCTGGAATTTCAGGAATCTAGTAGTTACAAAACACGATTTCAGTGGGCTCTCTTTATACCAGTACAGGCTGAATCCGAAACATACTACAAGTATTTTCAGTATGATGATCACGGGAACTTGGTGGCTGCCACTAACTGTTATGGTATGGCAACGTTTGAATATGATCAGGAATACCAATCTGCCTATTTAACAGCAGTCATTGACCCCTTAGGAAATAGAATCTCTTGTGAATATGATGAAGCAGGAAATATCACCTCCATTACTGATGCCAATGGATACACCTATCACTATGAATACGATCTCTTGAACAGATTAACAAAGAAAATCAACCCTGATCTTACAGAAAGAGAAGCTGTCTACGATGATGTTAATGATATTGTAACAATCTATGATGAACTAGATCATTTCATAAAGAAATACTTTGATGGTCTGGGAAGAATAACAGAAACTGAATATGCAGGGTTATACACTGAGGAGTATACCTATAACTACCTGGGCAAAGTGGAAACCAGAGTTGATCCAACAGGAGCAGTATACACATACGAGTACGACATCCTGGGCAGACCCACGAAGAGTACAAATCCTGATGGCACCTTCGCCCAATGGATCTACAACGATCTAGAAAACACCTGCGAGGTCTACGATGAGAATTCGAATAAAAAAGAATATGCATACGATTGGACAGGGAATTTACTCTCTGTAAAAGAATACATCAATCAAAGTTACTATCTCACTGAATATAAATATGATGAATCTGGAAATGTAACCAAAATAACCGATGCAAAAGGGAATTCAACAGTATATGAGTACAACATGTTTGGAATAGAACGTATTGTCTACCCGGACACGTCTGAGGAGCATTTCACTTATGATTGTATTGGAAATGTAGTCCAAAAAGTGTATGGTGACAAGACTGTTAACTACCACTATAATATTGCTTCACAGTTGGTAGAAATTGAATATCTTAATTCTTCTGTTACCTTCACCTATGATGCCAACGGGAATAGAGTTTCTATGGTTGATCCTGCAAGTTCCACCGTCTGCGTGTATGATTCACGGAATAGACTAGTATCTGAAACGAAAACTATCGATGGATCTAATTATACCACATCTTACACGTATGATGCAGCTTCTAACATTGTATCCATTGTATACCCTGATGGCACTGTTGTCAATCAGAATTATGACGATCTCAGCAGAGTAATATCTGTAGAAGGATTTGCACAGTTCTTATGGAATGAGAACTTCCAAGTAGAACAGATTACCTACCAGAATGGTGTCACAACAAATTACACCCACGATGTGCGCAGCAGGCCAACGCATATCATAACCACAAAGAACAGTACGGATCTCCTCAATTTGACCTATGTCTACGATGCTGCAGGAAATATTCTGCAGATAGAAGACATCCCAAATGGTCAATTAGAAGAACAGTGGGACTACACTTACGATTCCTTAAATCGATTGGTAACTGCTTTCGGTGGCCCTCAGGGAGATTCTTACTCATTGAATTACGTATATGACAGCACGGGTAATAGAATACAGTTAAACAGTACTGTATACACCTATAACGAGATGAATGAGCTGTTAACACAAGAAGGTGACACCAATTGCACCTACACATACGATGAATACGGCAACTGTATAACAAAGACTGATGGTGATACTGTCTGGGAATACTACTACGATGATGAAAACAGGTTATTATCTGCAAAAGAAAATGGCCAAGTTACAGAGCAGTATATGTACGATGGTGAGGGGAAGAGAATCAAAAAGATAGATTCAGATTCAGTGAGAATCTATATATACTCTGGTATAGACGTTCTGTACGAGGTAAATATGACCACTCAAATGGATGCTGTCTACATCTATGGACCTACCGGGAAAACAGCCAAAAAAGTCAATGACATCACTGAATTCTACCACACAGATCATTTAGGTTCTACCAGGTTAACAACTTCAGAAAATGGTGTAACAGTCACTGAGATACAGTATAAACCCTTTGGTGAACAAGTGAATGCCACAGAAGAGCAATACACCTTTACTGGAAAAGAATTGGATGATACTGGCTTATACTACTATGGTGCCCGTTATTACGATCCTGAAACGGGCAGATTTTTAACGAGAGATTCCTTACAAGGACAAAGAGAAGCACCACAAACCCTCAACAGGTACGTCTACTGTTTGAACAACCCATTAGTATATGTTGATCCTACAGGAAACGAATCTGAACCATTTGACCCTCAGCAAACAGTTGAGCAGATATTTCAACGATTGTTGAAGCTTAGCCCTGAAAAATATAAGGAACTCCAGGAACAATTTAAAGAACTCAACCTTGAAGCTCTTGTAGGAATTCTGAAATTATTGGGGTATACGGTTCATGACGTGGATCCAGTCAACAACTCCTTCAAAGTGACAATAGATGACACCTCAGTTATAAAAATTGTAGTCGATGATACATTAAAAGAATATGGGGAATTTGACGTAGAAGGGCAGACTGCATATATTAACCTTTCGAAGTGTGGTACGGTGGCAGATGTTGCTATGGTTGCTCTTCATGAGATAAGCCATGCCGTTCTGAGTCGTGAGGGTGGTCCTGATATGCCTGAACAGGAAGCTATCATATACAATACACAGTATCTGTACAAGAACGTCCTCTCGTGGGGAGGTGTTGAACTTTCCAGCGACTATGCGAAGCATATTAACCGAATGTCAATTCAATGGGATCCTGACAGGGTTTTACAGGCACCCATCAGTAATGTCTTGGTGAAATGGATGCACACACAAGGGTGGAAAAGATGTCGAGGATAAGCAGGATATTTTTAGTCTTCTGTGGAACACTCTTCGTACTGGGATTATCTCCACTATGGGGATCTGATAGCTGCAGCAAGACATTCTACTCTGATAACATTACCCCACAAGAAATGTGTGGAAAAATCATTTTTTTTACAGATAAAGACGGCTTTTGGGAAATATATATGATAGACGCAAATGGAGAAAATCAAGTAAATCTCACGAACAACCCTGCACATGACATCGCTCCTGCGTGGTCACCTGATGGGAAAAAGATTGCCTTTACCTCAGATAGAGATGGGAACAGTGAAATCTACATCATGGATGCTGATGGGAGCAATGTACAAAGGCTTACCGATAATCCCGCAAATGATGTATTTCCTGCATGGTCACCTGATGGAACGAAAATTGCGTTTGACTCAGATAGAGATGGAAATGGTGAAATCTACATAATGAATGCCGATGGGAGCAATCAGATCAATATAACCAAGGATCTTTCAGGTGACAGCGATCCTGCGTGGTCTCCCGATGGGACAAAGATTGTTTTTGTCAGAAGCATTGGCAGTAATGACGAAATCTTTGTGATGAATGCTGATGGGACCAATCCAGTAAATTTAACCAACAACCCTGCTTCAGACGCTAGACCTGTATGGTCTCCCGATGGGGAAAAGATAGCCTTTCATTCATATAGAGATGGAAATGGTGAAATCTACGTTGTGAATGCTGATGGAAGTAACCTGGTGAATGTAACCAATACCCCAACTACTGAACGGGACCCCGCTTGGTCTCCCGATGGAACAATGATCGTCTACATCTCAAAGAGAGAACCAGGGATTAATGTGGAAATATATGTCATGAATGCTGATGGGACCTGTCAAAGAAGACTCAGCAGCTTTTATGGTCCAGCTGGACGACCTGCATGGTGCTGTTCTTCATCTCCCTGTCCAGAAGAATTCTTACCACCAGAATACGTTCCAGCTACTACAAGCCCGGAAACATCTCCTGCAGCAAGAGAACCTCCACAGTTAGGATATGTATCCATTATCCTTGTTGTTCTTGTTGCTGCAATTATTGCATTGATAATATTACTGTCAAAAAACAAATAGATAATTTAGATCAAGAGGAGCTGAGGCAGGTTGTATTATAGAGATCGGCAAGAAAGTTGTTACACGTGTAACAATCTTTATACAAAGACGTAAACTAGTGTGAAGTCGAGTGTCCCAGGAAGCGCCCGCTTTAATAATGCACAAGCAATTCAGTGAAGTATGAAATCGACACAGATGAAAAGAAGACTTATTATCCTTCTACGGCGGTATTTGAACATCTTGCTGGGACCCCGGCCCGGGCGTAAAATGGAGGGTTTAGCTCCCTAGCATTTTTATTTCTTCTGATTTTTGAATTAATCTTGATATGAAGAGTACAAATTACAAGATTATTTCCAGAATATTGGGGATCTTGCCTATGGTCCTATAAACGAAGATTATACATGCCGCACCAGATCTCCTGAGAACATTGTCGAAGAGATTGTGTACCAATCTGAGCGATACTTTTTGTTTTTTTCCAAGTAAAGGACGAGATGTGTCAGGACAGAAGCATTACCGAACCCAAAGCTATTTATAGAGCAAGACAAAGTTGTTTCATAGAGGTGAGAAAATGGAGGAAGAAAAGAAAAAAAGAATGCTGAAACTTGCTTTGATATTAGTTCCACCATATACGCTCTTCGCTATATGTTCTTTTCTTGCATTTGACTTCTTTGTTCAGATGAACATGGAGAATAAGAATAACATAGAATGCAAAATCTGTCGTTGAGTAGAATTCACTTTCTGTCACTAATGTGTTTAATGTGTTTCTTATGGTAACATTTTTAAACGGAAAAGGGGAACCTATCTGTGGATCTGTTTCCTTCAGTAATGGAGTAGTAATAACTATCTTGGCAAACAATTGCATTTTTAGATTCAGTATGTGATAAACGAAGTTCAGAAATATCAAATCGAGCGGTTTGAGGATGAGGATACTCTCTTAGATGATTAAGTGCCTCTTTGTCTCCCTTTCAACCTCGATTCTACAATGAACAATACGAATACTATAATAGACATGATTGTGAAGAGTATCTAAACTACTCCACAACCGAATAGGTGCAATAGCGGCACCACAGACGATAAGAGGGATATTCCAGTGCCGTGCTAATGAACTTTTTTTCTTCTGTTCTTTCTTTTTTTCCTTCATGTTATTATCTCTTTACCTACAAGCACCTTAAACATTGCTCTATAATTCCAATTATCCACCGAATTTAGAATCTTAATGATCTGCAAAAAAGCTTACAAACTGTATGCGAAAATTCTATACTGTGAATTTCCTACAATTCAAGAGACAGTCAACATGATAATCTGATAATCTAGCAATTTTTCCACAACTTTCGGTTGGGGGAGATAATAAGAGCAGAAGATCACATCGAATAAAGCTCAAATTTGTTACACGTGTAACAATTAGTTTCTTTGACCATGCTACATGTTACAACTCTGTAAACCCTTGCCAATATCTGGGTGTGTCGAAAGCTTTTTAAAGGGCCACCCATAATTCCACCTCACCATCAATCATTGATCAGCTACTAGCAATCTGTGTCATGTAGCTAGTGATAATCTGTGTGCTCATAAACGTTTGGGTAGGGAGTTGAACAAAGAATAACACCCCCTGCGTCTTTGAAGGGTGGTTGCATAGAGGTTTCATTAGGAGTGGAGTTGTTCCCCAAAAGGGGAAACATTTATAAATGTACAAAGATTGGTTTCAGTAGATTGTAATGTGGTTATGGGCCTGTAGCTCAGTCTGGCAGAGCATCGGCCTTTTAAGCCGAGGGTCGCGGGTTCAATTCCCGTCGGGCCCGCTCATTTCGGTGGAGAGAATGAAATTCGATCCTACTCATCATGAGATTGTCCCCGAGCACATAAAGCTGGAGGACGAAGAAGTGGAGAAACTCCTGAAGGATTATGATATCACTAAGGATAAGTTGCCGCTGATCAAGGTGACAGATCCCATAGTGAAAGCTATAGGTGCCAAACCGGGACAAGTTCTCAAGATTGTCAGAAAGGGAAGCCCTGCAGGAGAGGCAGTTGCCTACCGATTGGTAGTTAAATAAAGAGGGAATATTATGAATAGATGGCCCATTATTAAGTCCTTTTTTGATGAAAAAAAGTTCGTCAAGCAGCATTTGGACTCGTATAACGATTTCATCGACAGAGGACTGCAACAAGTTATAGATGACCAGAGAGGTATTGATACAGATATAGAAGGATTCTATGTGAAATTCGGGAGAATTCGTACAGACATTCCTAGAACAAGAGATGCAGATGGTTCCATGAGGTATTTATACCCTCAGGAGACCAGACTGAGAGATTTAACGTACTCTGTTCCTTTGCATTTGGAGATCATTCCAGTGATGCAAGGTGAAGAGAAAGACCCAGTGGAAGTTGCTATTGGCGAACTTCCCGTGATGGTCAAGTCAAAACTGTGTGCGCTGTACGGGAAGAGCGACCAAGAACTGATCGAGGTGGGAGAGGATCCCAAAGATCCGGGAGGTTATTTCATTATTAATGGATCGGAGAAAGTTATAGTGGCTATAGAGGATTTAGCTCCCAACAAGATTTTAATTGAATACAGTTCCAGGACCAATTCAGTGGTATCCAAAGTGTTTTCCACGAGACACGGGTTCAGGGCACTGGTGAAGCTGGAGCGGAAAAAAGACGGATTACTGCGCGTGTCCTTCCCATCAGTTCCTGGGAGGATTCCATTCATCACGGTAATGAAAGCTCTGGGGTTGACTAAAGATCAGGATATTGTCAACGCGGTATCTGCTGAACAAGAAATCCAGAAAGAATTACTGGATAATCTGGAAGAATCCATCGATATCACCACAGAAGAGGAAGCTTTAGATGTCATAGGAAAAAGAGTGGCTATCGGTCAGCTAAAGGAGTACCGATTGAAGAGAGCCCACTATTCTATCGACCGATATTTGCTGCCCCACATCGGTACGAGCCCTGAAGATAGGATCAGAAAAGCATACTATCTGGGTATTATGGCAGATAGAGCCATTGAATTAGCTTTAGGAAAGAGAGAAGAGGATGACAAAGACCATTACTCGTCGAAACGGTTGCGATTGGCAGGGGATTTGCTGCAGAATTTATTCCGGTTATCATTGATTCAATTAACCAGAGATATAAAGTACCAGTTGGAGAGGACCTATGCCAGAGGAAAGTTCCAGCAGGGGAAGGAGCATGAATTTGTGAAGAAATCTGTTCGTGCAGATGTGTTAACTGAGAGAATGCGCCACGCTATGGCTACCGGACAGTGGCCTGGTGGGAGGACAGGTGTTTCCCAGTTGTTGGATACGGTAAACTTCATGTCGAAGCTGTCCCACTTGCGGCGGGTTGTATCAATGCTTTCCAGAAGTCAGCCTCACTTTGAGGCCAGAGATTTACATCCCACCCATTGGGGGAGGATCTGTCCTTCTGAGACGCCGGAAGGTCCAAATTGTGGACTGGTCAAGAATCTGGCTTTGATGTGCGAAGTATCTGTGGGTGTGGATGAAGAAGAAATTGAAAGGTACTTGCTGGAGATAGGAGTTAAAAAGATTTTGAAGAAAGCACCCAAGACGTTAACCTTTGTGTATTTGAATGGTTCATTAGTGGGCACGCATCAAGATGGTGAAGAATTGGTGAAAAAAATCAGGGAAGACCGGAGAAGATGCAGAATCCCGGATGCAGTTAATGTAGCGTACTATGAGGATATTAATGAAATTCAGGTGAACTGTGATGGTGGAAGAGCGAGACGGCCGTTGATTGTGGTGGAGAATGGCGTACCCAAACTGAATGATACCCACATACAGGATGTTCTGCGGGGAGAGCTGCAGTGGAGTGATTTGGTCGAGCGCGGTCTGGCAGAGTATGTGGATGCAGAAGAGGAAGAGAACGCGTTTGTGGCCATCGATGAAGAGGATGTAACAGTAGATCACAGCCATTTAGAGATCTATCCTGCCACTGTCCTGGGTATATCTGCCAGTATTGTGCCCTTCCCGGAGCACAATGCAGCTCCCAGAAATTCGTATGGAGCAGGGATGGCCAAACAGAGCCTGGGCTTTGGAACCAGCAACTACAAATTACGAGTGGAAACTAGAGAGCACTTGATGCACTACCCACAGGGGCAGTTAGTCACCACCAAGGTGATGAAAGCGGTGGAATTTGACAAGAGACCTGCAGGACAGAATTTTGTGCTAGCTGTTTTATCGTACACAGGGTATAACCTGGAAGATGCGTTGATCATTAACAAGGCAGCTATCGAACGCGGGTTGGCACGGACACACTTTTTCAGGACGTACACTGCAGAGGAAAGGCGCTACCCCGGTGGGCAGGTGGACATATTTGAAATTCCCGACAAGACCATACGGGGGTACCGCGGACAAGAAGCCTACAAGTACGTGGATGACGATGGGCTGGCGTGGCCTGAAATAGTAGTAAAGGGAGGTGAAGTGTTAATTGGCAGAACCTCTCCTCCTCGGTTCTTACAGGAGCTGGATGAATTTGGTACTGCAATCTCGGGCAGGGAAGAAACGTCTATTTCTGCCCGGTTATCTGAAACAGGAGTTGTGGATTTGACGTTGTTGACAGAGACTCAGGATGGGAACAAACTGGTGAAGATAAAGGTACGAGACGAGCGCATACCAGAACTGGGTGACAAATTTGCGTCCCGCCACGGCCAGAAGGGTGTCATTGGATTGATATTACCTCAGGAGGATATGCCGGTCACTGAATCTGGCGTTACCCCGGACATGATTGTCAATCCGCATGCGCTCCCGTCCCGAAAGACAGTAGGTCAAATTCTGGAGATGATGGCAGGGAAAGCTTCCTGCATGGAAGGGGAAGTGGTGGATGCTACTGCCTTTGATAATATGGAAGAAATAAAAATCAAGGAACTGCTGAGAAAGAATGGGTTCAAGAGCGTGGGAACTGAAAAAATGTACAACGGCATCACAGGAGAGATTATAGAAGCAGAAGTTTTCATGGGAGTGTGCTACTACCAGAAGCTGCACCACATGGTGGCAGACAAGATGCATGCCAGATCGAGAGGTCCCCGGCAGATGCTGACCAGGCAGCCCACAGAGGGGAAGGCCAGAGAAGGTGGGTTGCGATTTGGTGAAATGGAGAGAGATTGTCTGGTGGGCCACGGAGCTGCCATGTTGTTAAAAGAACGGTTGTTAGATGCATCTGACATGTGCAACGTGTTAGTCTGTGCTGCATGCGGAGATATTGCTGCGTACGACCGGATCAGAGACAGGAAGTACTGCCCTTCCTGTGGAGAAGATACAGAGATTTACCCTGTAGAAATGTCTTACGCATTCAAATTGTTACTGGAGGAGTTAAAATCCATGTGTTTATCGCCGACATTAGTACTCAAGGAGAGGGCGTGATCTGATGAGTTTAAAAGTTATTAAAGAGATAAAATTCGGGGTACTCTCCCCTGAAAGGATCCGAAAGATGTCTGTAGCCAAGATTGTCACGGCAGATACGTACGATGATGAAGGATACCCTATAGAAAAGGGGCTGATGGACCCTCGGTTAGGTGTCATTGATCCAGGGCTGAAGTGCCGCACCTGCGGTATGCGGTTCGGCGAATGTCCAGGACATTTTGGACACATTGATCTGGCCAGACCAGTCATCCACATCGGATATGCCAAAGAGATTTACAAAGTATTAAAAGGTATCTGCCACAACTGTCACCGTATTCTCTTAGATAACGAAGAGATCAAAAAGTACAACCAGAGGCTGAAAGAGGCACGGGTGAGGGAGGTCCAAAAACAAAAGATGTTAAAGATTGTTGCAAAACAGGCTGCCCGCCGCAGGAGGTATACCAAGAACAATGTGTGTCCCCACTGCGGAGTGGAATTGCCTAAGATCAAGTTTGAAAAACCCACCACCTACACTGAGGAGGGGGAAAAATTGTCTCCTTCAGATATCAGGGCACGCCTGGAGAAGATCTCTGATGATGATGCAGAATTGTTGGGGTTCGATCCTGAAGTGACCAGACCAGAATGGTTGGTGCTGACTGCATTACCTGTGGCTCCCGTTACAGTGAGACCATCCATCACACTGGAGAGCGGTGCCCGTTCCGAAGATGACATGACCCACAAGCTCGTGGATATCATCAGGATCAACCAGCGGTTGCGGGAGAATATTGATGCAGGTGCTCCCCAGTTGATTGTGGAAGATTTGTGGGAGTTGCTTCAGTACCACGTGACCACCTACTTTGATAATGAAGTATCGGGAGTGCCTCCTGCCCGCCATCGATCAGGGAGGGTGCTGAAAACGTTGGCACAGCGGCTGAAAGGAAAAGAGGGGCGGTTCAGAAACAATTTGTCCGGAAAGCGAGTGGACTTTTCAGCGAGGACTGTCATCTCCCCAGATCCCAACGTGTCCATAAACGAGGTGGGAGTACCCATACAGGTAGCTACAGAGCTGACTATTCCTGAAAAGGTGACCATAAAGACAAAAGAGGATCTCAAAAAGTTAGTGTTAAAAGGTCCTGCTAAACACCCAGGTGCAAACTACATTATACGGCCGGACGGTAAAAGAAAGAGAATTCCTGCCAACGATGAAGAGTTAAGAAAGAATTTAGCAGATGAATTGGACATTGGATACATAGTGGAGAGACATCTGAAAGATGGGGATATTGTGTTGTTCAACAGGCAGCCTTCTCTGCACAGGTTAAGTATAATGGCCCACGAGGTAAAGGTCATGCCCTACTGTACATTCCGGCTGAACTTGTGCGTGTGTCCGCCCTATAATGCAGATTTCGATGGCGATGAGATGAATTTACACGTACCCCAGACAGAGGAAGCACAAGCTGAAGCATTAGTGTTGATGCGGGTGCAGGAACAGATTATCTCCCCTCGTTATGGGGAGCCAGTCATCGGCGGTGTCCAAGACTACATATCAGGTGCGTACATACTCACACGAGAGGGGACCACCTTTGCCAAAGAAAGTGTGGAAGAGATGCTGTACGTGGCAGGTATTACTGCTGACATTCCTCGAGACAAAGAGGTGTGGACTGGAAAGGAAATATTCTCGTTGATGCTTCCAGATACTTTGAACGTGGAATACAAGAACAAAACCTGCAGGAAGTGTGCCACCTGTCAGGGTGAGACCTGTCCTTTTGATGCGTACGTGGTCATAAGAGACGGGAAGCTCCTCACGGGTACTATAGATGGGCTGGCCTACAAAGCCAGATCGGAGTGTAAGTTACTGGATAAGCTGGTGAAGGATTACGGCTCTGATGCGGGAAGGAAGTTCCTGGATAGTGTTACCAGGTTAATCTTATGGATTCTGGCCAAGAAAGGTATTACCATGTGCATTAGCGATGTGGATCTCGATCAGGATGCCAAGGAAAGAATAAACAATGTTTTGGAAGATGGAGAAAAGAAAGTGAATCTATTAATTGAAGCGTACCACAACGGGGAGTTAGAACCGCTGCCTGGGCAATCGTTAGAAGAAACATTGGAAAAGAAAATCATGCAAGTATTGGCTACTTCCAGAGATAGAGCAGGACAGATTGCTGAGCAGTACTTAGGGCTGGAACGGTTTGCAGTGATCATGGCCAAGACAGGAGCCAAGGGGAACATGCTGGACTTGACGCAGACGGCAGCGTGTCTGGGACAGATGTCTGTACGGGGAGAGCGGTTACACAGAGGGTATGCCAACAGGTCGCTATCCCACTTTAAGAAGAATGATTTGTCTGCCTACGCCCGCGGGTTTGTCCATTCTTCGTACAAGAGAGGGTTATCCCCCACTGAGTTCTTCTTCCACTCCATGGGTGGAAGAGAAGGGCTGGTAGATACTGCTGTGAGAACTGCCCAATCAGGGTACATGCAGAGACGGTTAATGAATGCAATGCAGGATTTAAAGGTGGAGTACGACCGGACAGTTCGAGATAACGATGGGTTAATCATCCAGTTCAAGTACGGTGAGGACGGTGTTGATCCTGCCAAGAGTGACTACGGAAAAGCAGTTGACATTGACTGGATCATCCACAAGCACATGGAGGCGGTTTAATGGTAGAGGGAACAAAAATGGAAACGGAAATGGCAGCGAAAATGAAAATGGAGCCGCTCCCTCCTTCTGTGAGAGAGGAATTAATTGGAAAGTTACTGAACGCAAACGAGAAGAAGAAGTTGATTATTGCTCAAATCGATGCGATCATCCAAGATGTGGTAGAGGAATACAACAGAGCGTTGGTAGACCCTGGTGAACCTGTGGGGACAGTGGCTGCCCAGAGTATTGGAGAACCTGGTACCCAAATGACGTTATCCACTTTCCACTATGCAGGAGTGGCAGAAATCAATGTAACGTTAGGGCTGCCCCGTATCATTGAGATTGTCGATGTGCGGAGAAAACCTTCCACACCTGTGATGACTGTGTATTTAGAAGAAGGGTATAATACAGATCGGGAGAAAGCTCTGGAAGTGGCCCGCCTCATTGAAGGTACTACGGTGGAGAACGTGGCACGTTCTGTTACCATGGACGTCATCAATATGAACTTGGTAGTCTACCTGGATAAGTACAAACTAGAGGATGAGAAAATTTCAATTGAGGATGTAATCAAAAAGCTTAAAAAGATAAAAAACGTGGAAATCAATCAAGATGATCATACGATCACGTTAGATCCAGGAGATGTTTCTCTTATGAAGCTGCGTAAGTTTGCCATGCGAGTGAGAAGTACGCAGCTGAAAGGCATAAAGAAGATCAAACGTGCACTCATCAGAAAGGAAGACGGTGAATACGTGATATACACTGAAGGTTCGAAGTTGACAGATGTGTTAAAGCTTGAGGGAGTGGACACGACCCGCACGACCACAAACGATATAAGGGAGATACACAAAGTGTTAGGAATAGAAGCTGCCCGTAACGCTATCATCGATGAAGTCAAAAAAACCATGGATGAACAGGGTCTTGATGTGGGGATCAGACACATCATGCTCCTGGCAGATTTGATGACTGTTGATGGAGAACCCAAACCCATTGGTAGGCACGGTATATCTGGAGAAAAATCCAGTATTTTGGCCCGTGCAGCCTTTGAGGTGACCACCAGGCACTTACTGGAAGCAGGGAAGCAAGGCATGGTGGATACCCTCAATGGGGTCACGGAAAACGTGATCATCGGTCAACCTATTCCAGTGGGAACAGGCACAGTGGAGCTGGCCATGAAATAGAGGTGACATCATGGACATAGGGAGAGAAATCAGAAAAGCTGCAGAAACAGGACGGATCCTCTTTGGGACGAAAAGATCTCTACAAGCAGTGAAAACAGGGGAAGCCAAACTAATAATTGCAGCATCCAACATTCCTCAACGAACAAGAGAAGATATAGAGTACTATACCAATCTAGCAGGTATCCGCACCCACTACTACGAAGGTACGGGAGTAGAGCTCGGTACACTGTGCGGAAAGCCATTCGTCATATCAGTGGTTGCTGTTATCTCTCCCGGAGAGAGTAACCTGTTAATGGTGGAGGGACACTAATGGGAGTTAAACTGGGAACCGAAGAAATCAGGTATATTGGCCTCTTTGAGAGTCTAACTGGTGCAACTGTTATGGACTGCATCTTAGAGGATGATAAAGGCCGCGTCGTATACGTGGTCAAAGAAGGAGAAGTGGGGTTAGCAGTGGGAAGAAGTGGCGCCAACATCCAGAGGGTGAGAGATCTAATCGGGAAATCGGTAGAAGTCATCGAATACTCGGAAGATCCCACTTCGTTTGTGAAGAATATTCTGCGTCCCGCCCAGATTCGTTCTGCCCACGTCTCCCAGAGAAAAGGTGACAAAAACGTGGTAATGCTCGATGTCCCCAAAAAGGATAGAGGGTTAGCCATCGGGAAGAATGGAAGAAATATTGAACGGGCCAAGTACCTGATGAAAAGGCACCATAACATTGATGATGTAATGATAATCTAGGTGAGAACATGAAAGGACCGCGAGGTGAATTTGCTGCTCGATCGTTAGAGAATAAACGACAGAAGTTAAGATGGAAGGATATAGCATACAAGAGGAGAATGTTGAAGTTAGATGTGAAATCAGATCCTTTAGAAGGTGCACCTCAAGCGAGGGCCATCGTCCTGGAAAAGGTACCTGTAGAAGCCAAACAACCCAATTCTGCCCTGAGAAAATGTGTTCGCGTTCAATTAATCAAGAATGGAAGGCAGTTAACCGCCTTCTGCCCCGGAGATGGAGCTATCAACTTCATTGATGAGCATGATGAGGTTATTGTTGAGGGAATTGGAGGCAGAAAGGGAGGATCCATGGGTGACATACCGGGAGTAAAATTTAAAGTTACCAAAGTGAACAGGGTCTCTTTAGAAGAGATGGTGCGAGGCAGAAAGGAGAAACCGGTGAGGTAAATGAAGGTCTTTAACAAGTGGGATACCAACGTTGAGGTACGGGATTTAGGGTTAAAAAGTTACATTAACCTGAATGCGCTGATTCTCCCTCACACGGGAGGGAGAGTGGAAGCTGTGCGCTTCTGGAAGAACAAGTTAACCATTGTGGAACGGTTGATCAACAAGGTCATGCGGTCTGGAGCTACCAAAAAGAAGGTGGCAGGCCGCTTCACCAGGAGACATGGCGGATACACTGGAAAAAAACATAAGGCATACAAAACAGTGAGACAAGCGTTTGACATCATCTATGAGAAAACGCAGGAGAATCCAATCCAGATACTGATTCGAGCTATAGAGCATTCTGCCCCACGGGAAGAGGTGACCACACTAACGTACGGCGGCGTGAGCTACCATCAGTCTGTGGATATTGCTCCACAGAGACGGTTAGATATTGCTCTCAAGAACATTGCACTGGGAGCTTCTGCAAAAACCTTTAAATCCAAAACGTCCTACCCTGATGCCTTGGCGGAGGAGATAATACTGGCCTCCAATGCTGATGTGAAGGGCTTTGCAGTAAACAAAAAGGAAGAAATAGAAAGGATTGCCAAGAGTGCAAGGTGATTCTATGGGAAGAAAAGAAAAAATGGCCGAATTAGTTCATGAACTAATGTACAGCCCTGAACAAATTCTCAATATTGGGATTGCAGCTCACATCGATCATGGAAAGACCACCTTGTCTGACAACTTGTTAGCAGGAGCCGGATTGATGTCAGAAGAGTTAGCAGGGAAACAGTTAGTACTGGACTTTGATGAACAGGAGCAAGCCAGAGGCATCACCATTGATGCAGCCAACATCTCCATGGTGCACGACTTTGAGGAAAAGAGTTATTTAATCAACTTGATTGACACGCCGGGCCACGTGGATTTCGGAGGAGATGTCACTCGAGCGATGAGAGCAATCGATGGGTGCATCATCGTGGTATGTGCAGTGGAAGGTGTGATGCCTCAGACAGAAACAGTGGTACGGCAAGCGCTGAAAGAACGGGTAAAACCAGTCTTATTCATTAACAAGGTGGACCGGTTAATCAAAGAGTTGAAGTTATCACCTGAAGAAATGCAGAATCGATTCATGAAGATTATCACCCAGGTGAACAAACTGATCAGGCAGATGGCACCTCCTGAATTCAAAGATGAATGGCAGGTGAACGTCAACGATGGATCAGTAGCTTTCGGATCTGCTTACTGCAATTGGGCTATATCTGTTCCATACATGAAAGAAACAGGTATGACCTTTAAGGATATCATCGAGTACACAGAAAAAGGTGAGGTAAAGGAACTGGCGAAAAAAGCACAGATTCACCAGATCATCTTGGACATGGTGGTAGACCACTTACCCAATCCATTGACTGCCCAGAAATATAGAATCCCAAAGATCTGGAGAGGAGATGCTGATTCTGACGTTGGTAAGCAAATGATGACTGTAGACCGCAGTGGACAGTTAGCCATGGTGGTTACCAAGATCATTGTGGACAGACATGCAGGTGAAATTGCTACAGGGAGGATCTTTTCAGGAACAGCCAAAGTGGGAGACGAAGTCTGGATTGTAGGAGCCAAGTCCAGGAGGCGCATCGTTCAATGCGGCATATACATGGGGCCTGACCGGAAAAACATGGATGAAGTACCTGCAGGTAACATTGTGGCTCTCACTGGATTGAGAGAAGCTATAGCAGGGGAGACTGTCTGTAACGGAAAAGACCCTATTGCTCCCTTTGAAGCGATAAAGCACTATTCAGAACCAGTGGTCACTGTGGCAGTGGAGCCAGTCAACACCAAGGATTTGGCAAAGTTAATCGAAGTGATGCGCCAGGTATCCAAGGAAGATCCCACCATACATGTGAAAATCGATGAAGAGACTGG
>JGI2171J19970_10000839_pt1 | contig 16924 bp, 18 predicted proteins | sample DeeMarSWOR324_28_FD_19970 | JGI IMG/M metagenome (IMG submission 19970) | reverse complement strand
TCGTATGGCGTAAGTGTGTAGTTGATTGTAGTATAGGTGGGGGTTGGGGTCTTCTGGGGGGTCTGTTTTGAGCCATATTACGCTGCTTTCTTGCCAGTTTCCTGTGGGTCGTGGCCTTGGGTTGTTGCTGTTTCTTTCGTTCCATCCTACGATTCCGGTTTCCTCGGATATTGATGTGGAGCCGTCTAGTATGATGTCGCCGTCTGTGTTTACGGGTAGCTCCCATATGTATAGGTCATCTGGTAGTAGGATGGCTATATCGTGTTTTGAATACCATGAGTACCCTTCAGGTGTAGGGATGAGTACATATCTGCTGTTCCATGCGGTGATGGATGTTATGATTATGATTAGCGCGATGATGGTGAGGTCGTTTTTCTTCATGAGTGAGGTTTGGATGTAGGGTTTATAGGTGGTGTATCTGAAACCAGTTTCCAAATGTTTACTTGAGGAATATTATGTTACCCATACCACGTCTGCGGCGCTCGACGTAGCCCCTGCTTTCCAGCAGGTCTAACGCTCTGCTGACGTTGGATTTGGATACCCCCGTCATCTCGCTGAGCTCGCTCTGCGGGACCATCCCGTCTGACTCGAGAACCGCCCTGAACACCTTCTGTTCATCCTCCTTCAACGTGGGGAGGATGGCCTCGTACCTCGCTATCTTCTGTTTATAGGGCGGCTCGACTGATCCTGTGCCGTCGTGGAGCAGAAGGTACATCGCGCTCAGGCCCGAGAGGAAGGCCGCCACGATGACCATGGCCACGTCGTACACCGTGTAGTCCCTGAGGACTTGGCTGAGCACCGTCTCCTGGCCTTCGAGGTAGATGTGGATCTCGGTGGGGTTCATGAGTTTGAGGGCTACCACGAAGATGGACGCCATGAATACGCCGGCGGCTATGAGCGTCCACCCTCTTTTAGCTACCCTTCTCACGGACTCTGCCTCTCCAACGCCTTATTCTTCCTTCAGTTGGTACTAATGATTATTTCCTCGACGAGTATCACTCTCCCGTCTTCGTCGAGCACAACTGCCCAGAGCTTGTCTTCGACCGTCATAGTGAATCCACGGATCACGGTTGACATGTCTCGGTCAAGTATGGTGGTGATCACCCCGTTGATCCCGAAAGGCTGGTCGTGGATCTTTGACAGTACCCTCACGTCTTTTATGGCGTAGCGTAGCATCGGGTACGCATGGTCCAGTATAGTCGGGTCTTGCAGGTATTCGCCTAGATGGGCGATGGGCACGGCGGCGCCGGTCTCTGGAACGTAGACGCTGTAGCTGCCGGTCTCGGTGCGTTCCAGCGTGAAGTTCTGTGTGTAGGACGGCACCGCGACGGTGAAGGTGTCGGCGTAGGACACGAACCAGCTGTAGACGGCCCCAGCCGGAAGGGTGTAGTTGAAGACCTGGTGACCATGGTAGTACTCTGTCACCCATACCGTGCCGTCAGATTTTGGGCCTGCCTTTCCCATGGTCACGTGGTGTATTATCTGGGGTTCAGGCTCAGAGTATCTGGTGGCTACGTAGGCCAGGATCGAGCCTGCCACCAGTAGTGCGAGTATCAGCAGGACTCGTCTTCTTTGTACGGTGAGTTGTATCGTTCTTACCACGGCTCTGGTACTGTTGAAAAGGTTTATAGTGGTTGTATATGAAATCAGTTTCCAATCAGCGCATACCCGTCCAAAGGTCTCTGTCTTGTTGATTGGATTATACGCGCTTCAGGCTCGAGAAAAATCTTATTTCCCCTGAGCCTCTCTGCTAGAGAAAGGCGTCCCGTTCATGAAAGTAATGTTTGGAGCGGATCATCTTGGAGATAGATAAGTCGAAGTGCGTCGGGTGCGGCAACTGCCACGCCATCTGCCCCATGGGGGCCATCTCTCTGGACACGGACGGGAAGTCCGTGGTCAACCAGGACGAGTGCGTGGAGTGCAGCACCTGCTACCGGGTGCTGAGAGACGAGGGGTACTGGCCCCCCTTCGTGAGGGCCGTGAGGAGCGTCCTATCGTTCCTGCACCTGCAGTACTTGGCGGCGGTGGACGTCTGCCCAACGGGCGCCCTGACCCCGCCCGACCTTGAGTACCCCCGGAGCCTAAGGGCGGCTTTCAGCGACCCCACCGTCGTCCACGCCGGCACCGGCGTAGGCGGCAGGGGCACCGAGGAGATCAAGACCAACGACGTCACGGGTAGGCTGCGGGAGGGAGACGCCGGCATAGTCGTGGAGCTGGGCCGACCCGGGACGGGCGCCAGTTTCCGCGACGTCGAGAAGGTGGCAATGGCGCTGGCGCCTCTGAAGCCCCAGTTCGAGCCTTTCAACCCCGTGACCCAGCTGATGACGGACACGGAGACCGGGAAGATGAGAGACGAGGTCCTAGATGAGAAGGTGCTCTCAGCCATCATAGAGGTGAAGACCCGGCTGGAGAAGATACCGGAGTACCTGGAGACGCTGCGGGCCATACAGGGGGAGACGGACGCCGTGTTCAGCGTGGGCGTAGCGTCCAAGTGCCTCCCTGACGGCTCCATCCCCCACGAGAGGTGGGTGAGGGAGGCCGGGTACACGCTGTCGCCCAACGGCAAGACGAACCTCGGGCTGGGGCGGCCGCTGTTTCAGGAGGTGGACTGATGACCAACACTCTGCACAGGCAGGGCGTCGCCGAGGACCTCAAAGAAGACTACGTCATCTTCGTCACCATGGCGAGGGGCATCAACCGGGAGGGCTCGGCGCCCAAGATCCACGAGTTCCTCCGGATCTGCCAGAAGTACAACCCCATAAACATAGGGAGCAGCAAGCTGGGAACCGTCCTCCAAGACGACGTGGGCTTCCAGGACCTCGTCACCAACCTGAAGGACGGGTCTACCTCCGCCGCCGTCTTCACAGACCTGAACACACTACAGAAGGTTTTGGCGGAGCTCATTGAGGCGGATCTGGGAATATCGATTAACGTTAGCGGGCTCCTCGAAGGCGTGCAGGAGTGCTGCCACGCAAACGGCATCGAGCGGCACAGCGTCGAGCACTCCCTCGGCTTCTGGGGGTCCCGGGACCGGCTGCCTGAGAGGGAGGTTCTGGAGATAAACACTCTGTGCGGCCACGGCATGGTGTCGTTCAGCCTCATCCGGAAGATGATGGAGCAGGTCAAGATGAGGAGGCTGACGCCGAGGGAGGCCGCAGAGATCATGGGGAGGTGCTGTGAGTGCGCCGTCTTCAATACCACCCGAGCCGAGCACCTGCTGGAAAAGGTGCTAGAGACCTGATCCTATAAGCCGCCGAAGCTATCAAAGACGCCAAACTAAGGATGGCAAGGAGGCTCGCCACGGCCTGCATCAAGCGAGAAGACGGCATCGAGCTGGTCATACGAATCGCCCGGAGATACGAGGATGACGTGATCAGGGACGGTGGCCCCTAAGGGGTACACCTTCGCCGAGATGTGCGATCTGAGGAAGCTGACCATAAAAGATAGGTTTCTGGAGCTCTACGCCAAGATGAAGAAAGAGCTAGAGGACCTAGCTTTCAAGAATCCAGGTCCGCGTCACGCCAGCTTCCCGTCGATGTATTTCTCGATTCTTTCATTCACCACGTCGGCGGTGATCTCCAGCATCATGGTTACACCCGTCAAGGGATCAGAGGACACCGTCCTGTAGCCCCTTTTCTCCCAGATAAGTCTGAGAGGCCTCCCAGCTTGATCCAGCTCCTCCGTGGTGAACTTCACGGCGCTGTACCCGCGCTCATACAGGTAGACCAGCTCCAGAACCGCGAGCACTGTGCCCACTCCCTTTCTCTCTATCATGGTCGCGGAGCTGTCGGAAAAGTAGACTCCCTTCTCCGCGTCATCGTAGCCGAAGTCGTAGGCGATGAACTCATCGTTCAGGGAGACGAGCAGACAGAAGAAGCCTGCTCTACCAAATTTCTCTCTCAGCTCCTCGCGGTCGTACCAGAGCTCCCGCCGAAACCTGTCGTGATCTATCTCGTATACCTCGTCGAGTAGCTCCTCGTCGACGTCTCCATGTGTCGAGATTTTTACTGTTCCGCAGAGAGAGTCGCTAAGGATACTCTCCGACGACCTCAACACTTCTTCAAGCGACGGGACCTGCATTCTGATTAACAAACTAATCTTTCGTTATTTAATTTATGTAATTACATGGAGGATGCGTTCATTTGGAGAAAATAGTTTCAGAAAGCACTTCAAGCCTTCATTCTCTTCTCTTTATGCTTTCTTCTTTTCTCCTCTCTCTCTTTTTTAGTTAAAGGCTTCTTCTTAGCCGACCTCATACCCAACTAGATCACCTCATGGAGTTAGATCAAGGGAGAGAATAATTAAACTTGTCACGGCATCCGTACGGTTGGAGATACCTCATTCTGTGAGTCATGCAAATGTTAACCATTTGGCTTTGTTTAGAGCAGGTATTCCCTTGATAGAGCGTTTGGCTAACTTGTGTAATTTATCAATGTCGAGGGTCAAGGTGATGCACCACCGATTCCTGTTGAGGGTTTGGATGCTTTTCCAATCAGTGTAATAGCAATTGAAGAGTAAAACCAGAGTTTTATGCCCTTGATTAAGACTCAAGCTTCTCACGCGCGCATTAATTTTTATATAAAAGAGGAAAGTGTTCGGGAGATGTCTCCACCGAGCGGGGTTCGAACCCTCTCACCTCCCACACAAAAATACCATGTGCGCGGCAATGAATTATTAGTTCCCGAGCACTAGACGCAACAGGTAATATGCATGGAAAAATATTCTCGGCTCCTCGCAAAATTTGTGGTCGATCTCCAGTATGAAGACCTGAAACCCAATGCCATCGAGAAAACGAAGATGCATTTCCTCGACTCTCTCGGTAACATTTTTGGAGCCATTGAGATGCCTTGGTCCCAGATGGTAGTCGAGGTAGTAAGGCAGATGAGAGGAGCGCCTCAGTCCACGGTGATGGGCGTCAAAGAAAAGTATCCCATGATGATAGCTGCCCTGGCAAACGGTACCATGGCTCACGGCATAGATGCGGATGATTCCGGAGCCAGACCGAGTTGGGCGCACCCCGGATCATGTATCATCCCAGCAGCCTACGCCGTAGCGGAGGCTGAACATGTCACTGGGAAGGAGTTAATCACCGCGATACTGGCTGGATACGAGGTTAACTGCCGTGTAGACTCCTCTGTGTACCCCGGCCTTAGAGACCGAGGGTTCCACGCGACAGGAGTAGTCGGAACCATTGGTGCGGCTGCATCAGCCGGAAAGATATTGGTTTTAAATGAGGAGCAGATGATGAACGCCTTCGGCCTCGCCGGTACCCAGGCGTCCGGCCTCGATGAATGGTTAACCACGGGCGACATGAGTAAGAGATTACACGCAGGCAAGGCCGCCATGAACGGCGTTCTCTCGGCGCTACTGGCACGAGAGGGCTACACCGGACCATCAACCGTCTTCGAGGGAAAATATGGCCTACTCGCGACTCATGCAGAGAGCTACGATCTCTCACGTTTGACGGAGGGGCTGGGAACAGAGTTCAAGATGCTGGGATGCAAGTTCAAACCCTACGCGTGCTGCCACGAGCTATGTCCACCCATCCGAATGGCGCTCCAAGCCCAGAAGGAGCATGGAATAAGACCTGAGGACGTCGAGAAGATACGAATCGGTCTAAACCACATCACGGCTGAAAACCAGTTGAAGGTGGCGGAGACCCCACTACACGCCCAGAACCATGCAGCGGTTGCTGTCGCCATCGCCCTCGTTCAGGGTCAGGTGTTCATGAAGGAGTTCTTCGAGTGCTACGACGATCCCAAGGTGATCGAGCTTGGCCAGAAATGCGAGGTCTACAGCGACTCAGAGATAAACAGAGTGTTTCCAACGCAGATCGGTACAAAACTGGATATCATAACCAAGGATAACCAATATTCCATGTTTGAGGAAGATAAGCCACCCATCCCCAACAGCTTCATTAAAGAAAAATTTGCCGCGTTAGCGTCTTCGCAACTATCTGAGGAAAACATAGAAAAAGCTGTTCATATTATTGATAGATTGGAGAACTTGGAAAAAATAGTTCAACTATCGGACCTCATTTCTTAATTATTATACACAACACACAGTTTGCGCGCGTTTATACTTAGAACGCTTGAAACTGTATATGTGATTAGAAAAAGGGAAGCGTCATCTCCACTGGCGGTGGTAGTTCACCACCTTCGGCATCACATAACTAGAAAATCATGTGTGGCTCGCTTGGATATGACTGCCCAGAGATCGTTTTCAAAACTGAATCCATAAAGTTGAGTTAACACCAAACAGTAACGGGAAACCTAGGGGGGCATGTCCTAAAAAATGAGTTAAAAAAAGTTTACTTGTGTTCTTACTTGCATAGAGTTGACTCGAGAAAGCGAGTTTCCAGAGGACTTTCTAAACCAAAGTATTATTATCATCATCCCCGTTGACACAGCGACTACCGGGAACCCGGGAATTCCTTGTGTCTGCTCCTCCTCTGAGGCCGCTTCCTCTATAACGGTTTCTTCGGTTGTCGTTGTCTCGGAACTCGATGCGCCCTTCGAGAAAACGTATACCTTGTTTTCACCTGACGCTCCTACGATTATTTTGTCGTCTACTGCGGCTATGGAGTCTCCGAAAAACCCTTTTGCGTTCACATCTGGTGACTCAAGCTCGGTTAGCAGCGTTCCCTCCATCGAGTATATGTACACTTTTCCTGAGTCGAACGAGTGAGAGTCGTCTTTCGGTGTACCAACAACCAAGGCATCCTCGTGAACCAAGAGGCATTCTCCGAAGTATGTGCCTGCGGCCGATGACGGTGGTTGTATCGTGTTGACGTGTTCGCCGCTAACGCTGTAGATGTAGACCTCGCCCACGTTTTCAAGGTCATCGACCTGGGCGTAGATGTTACCGATGACTATGTGGTCGTCGGTCACTGCCAGAGACCAGCCAAACACGTTTTTCACCTCGGGGTCGCTGTACGTCAAGGTGTTCAAATGATTCCAGTCGTGGTCGAAGACGTGAACCAAGCCGTTCACGTAGACCTGCTCCGATAAAACCCCTTGAATCTCAGATACTACGATGATGTCTTCGTTTGCCGCTATACAGAAACCGAAGCCCGAGTTGATCTTGGGCTCAGGCGAGTGGTGTGTCTCGACGTAGTTTCCCGAGTAATCGAAGACGTGGACTCTCCCCGTCTGGGTGCCATACTCGGTGTCCGCTTTGGGCTCGCTTATAAGCATCTTGTCTGACAGAAGCCATGTCGCTGTACCGAACTCGGCCCACTCATCGACCTCCGGCGAGTCGATCTTAGTTAGGAACCCACCGTTAGAATCGAAGAGGTAGACTTGGCCGGTGCTTTTACCCGCGTATCCGAGCTCGCTCTCTGTGACGAGCACTCTTTCCTCGTTCGCTATGACTCTGCTTCCGAACCGTTCTTCTTTCCCCCAGTCCGTGGACTCCAGCGATTGAACAGGATTGCCTTCATGGTCGAACTGGTATACTTTTCCTACCCGCATCAAGCCATCCCTTTCGGCGTACTCAGAGCCAACGAATATGTATTCGTCGTTTACTGCCATCGTACATCCAAACCGGATGTTCGAGTCGTCCTCTGGGTTTACTATCGTATATGTGGAGCTATACCCTGTCTCGGCGAATCCGGTGCAATGGATTGAGCCGAGAACCAGCATCCATAAGAACACAAGTGTTCTCAATACGCGTCTTTTCATTATCCGATTGTATATCCCTTTATTCATCTTTTCCACTCTCTAGTTTTTTGTGCCTTCCATGAAGCTTCGAAAAGGAGCCGAGAAGCATCTCGAAATCCACATCGACCCTCAGATTCCCATGTGTAGCGAATATCTCCAAGACAGAGTCCTCGACTAGCGCGATCGTCTTAACTTGGCCGAGGTCACCCTCTATGAGAACCCTGTCACGGGAATCATTCGAGATGGAGACATGTTTGAGGAACCGTTTCTCCACGAGCTCCACAGAGAACCCTTTATTCATGGCAAGGCACCGGTTAGAGGAAATTAAGTGACCAGAAAATACCTGTCTCGTTCTCTTGTTACCAGAATAATATTGATATTATCAAAACAGCACTAATTCTCATCATGGTCTACCCCGAGAGGTTCTATGACCTGTTGTTCGAGGTTTCCAACGAGTACAGGCACCAAATCATGTTGAATCTAAAGGAGGAGCCGAAGCGGATCACAGAACTCTCGAAGACGATGAACCTAACCACACAAGAAGTCAGCAGGCACCTCAGCAGGCTTTCCAACACACGACTCATACTGAAGAACGTTGACGGAACCTACCGCCTGACCCCTCTCGGCGACACGGTTCTACTTTTACTCGAAGAGATCAGGTTCACTTCCAAGTACACCAAATATCTGGCTGATCACCAGACAAGCCACCTAGACCTCAAACATCTTAAAACCATCGGGAAACTATGTGATACAAAACTGTACGACAACATGATGGAGTTCCTCCATGTAATCGAAAAAATTATAGAAGAAGCCGAAGAGTTCGTGTGGCTTCAAGCAGACGACTTCCCAATGATTCTGTTGAACACGTTCATCGACGCACTAAATCGCGGTATAACTCTAAACATATTAATCGAAGAGAAAGCAGGCCCAATAGTAAACTTTGAGTTAATGACTGAGCCGTTAAAAAGAGTCCTGACCACCCCCTTGGTTCAGGAGAGGGTGGTTAAGAAGAATGGAGTCTATCAGCTATTATCGGAAAGGAGAGGGATCATCGCTTTTCCCAACGAAACAGGCGACTTCGATTTCACAGGTCTGGAGACTCAAGACAAAGAGTCATACTCTTGGTGTAAAGAATATTTCATAGGCTTCTGGGAAAACGCTGGACAGCGTAGATCCATCGAAAAAACGGCCCAGGGAAGACGAGCCACCGTAACAGAGGGAGATAAAGGCGTCATAATGGTCGTCGGGAGAGAAGACCCTTCGATCGATCCTTTCTCTGTCCAAGACGCTGTGGATCACTACAACGAGGTTGTGTTGAGCGGCGTCTTCAACTTCGGCCCAAAGTCGGTGACCATCTCGAGAAGCGTCGTCTTGAGGGGAGAGGGAAGAGAAAACAATGTCCCCTCAACGAAGGTCTACAAGAAGAACTGGGTCTTCCCCTTCAGGGACTATGATCAAGTCTTCTACGTTCAGGGAGACGGCGTAGAGGTGACGATCGAGAACATCCACATCACTGACTTTAATTGCATAGCCATCTACGCGGAGAACGGATCGAAGCTGGTCGTTAAGGATAACAGGATCACGCTTGGAGACGGGTTGGCCCGAGGTATGACGTATGGTCCTTATGGAGACATAGTCATGGGGATCTTTGCCAGTTCATTGACCAGCGACATGCACGGATTGATCTACAGCTTCCCCAAGGGAATCCAAATATCAGGGAATTACCTAGACTTTGCCACCAACTATGTTCGCGGAGGATACATTTCCAGGGGAGGAGTGGAGACAGACCCTCAATACAGGCCTGATCTTTTTGACCATAAACACTTCATAAGCGAAGGAATCATAGTGAACTTTGCCGCCGGAGAAGTGCTGATAGAGAAAAACGTCATTAAAAACATGAACTCGAGAGGCATCTATACGTTTGGAAACGCCTCGACGGCTGAAACCATTGTTAAGGAAAACATCATCGAGTCAAAAGTGTACGGCGCGTATGCCTACTTCGGGAACGATGCTGGTATAGGGATATGCGCTCAGACGGCGTGGTCTGCACCCACACCCAACTACTACCTAGAGATACGAGACAACAGTATCAAGTGCGAAAAGCTGAACTACTCAGGAATATGCGTTTTTGGTCCCATAATGAGCCGCGGCGACTCCGATGTTTTCAGGGGCGGCAAGGTGATTGATAACTCCATTGAGCTTGATGACGGGTACATCGGGGTACATCTGAGGAAATCACACGAGTTCGAGGTCGAGAACAACGAGATAAGAGGCGCGTCGTATTATGGGGTCAAGATCTCAGGGCGGCGTCAGACGGACGAGATGGACGCGAGAGGACTGAATAACTGTGTAAAGGGCACCCATCTAAAAGGTCTTAGAGTCAAGAAGCCAGACCAGTACAGTGACTTATACGCGGATGGAAATTTGTTTTTCGATGGTGGTGAAAGATCTGATACGTCTCATTTCTGGTTGGATAAGAACACCGCGAATAACGTTATCGAGGTCGGTGACGCCGAGACAATAATAGACGAGGGAACGGAGAACAAGATAATCACATAATCATCATATCTAGTGCGAAAAACTGTTTAGGACATCGTTGGGTCACAAAAATATTCGTATTTTTTCAGGTAAAGTTGAACGTTAAAAGTGTGATGCATGTGAACACAAACGCGTGCGCTTAAGAGGATTAAAATATCCTTCGAAGTAAGTGATGAAGGAGCGGTGAAGATGTCTGTAGAATGTAAAGTAGAGGCGATAACACGAAAAACAGTCATCGGGAAGACCATCATAAACGGAGAAAGTGACTCCAACGCCGGAGCCATAGCACTGGACGAGTTCATAGTGGCCGTTGACCCCTCCTCAACGGCTGACTCGGCCCCAATCTTTCGAGGAGGCATAGAGGAACACTTCAAGCTGCCGACGAGATACCTGCTAGTCACACACTACCACGGCGACCATACCCATGGGATAGGGGCATTCCGAGACGTCGTCGTGGTAGGCTCGAGACAGCTCCACGATCAGATGACGAGAGACGGCAAACCTTTCCCACCCGAGCTGATGTTCACCGACAAGCTTATCATCGAAGACGGCGGCCACCGGGTGGAGCTACATTACGCCGGCGGCCACACCGTCTGCTCAGCCATCGCCTACTTCCCAGAAGAGAAGGTCATCTTCCTAGGCGACACGCTCTTCGCGGACGAGTTCCCTTGGGCCGGCGACCCTAGCTGCGACCCCGATCAGTGGATCGCCTTCTTCGAGAAAGTCCTGAGGCTCGACTTCGACCATGTCGTCCCGGGTCATGGCCCGCTGTGCGGCAAGGAGGAGGTCAGGAGGCAGCTCCGCTTCTTGAAGGAGTTACGTATGAACACCCTCAAGGCTATTGAGGTGAACGCGGGCCCAGCCAAGATAGAGATCCCCATGATCTATGAGAAGATGCCAGAGTCGAGGGACACCAGGACGCAACGACACTTCTATGAGTTCTACTCAAAGAAAAAAGGTTAGATCATGTTTTATTGGGAAAACTTGGTGATATTGTATGCCTGAATATAATGTTAAGATCACTGTCGTGAAAAACTTCAGCCCTGAAGACGTTTTCGGCGAGAAATTTCATCGACCCTCCGGAAAGGAAATCGTCAAATGTGACCTCGACGAAGGCGACACCTTCCTCGTTACTGATGGTAACATGCCTGACGGTTTCTGTCACCACGCCTGGTTCGGCATGTACCCAAAGGTCACATTCACCCGTTACGGCGGCGAGTTCGATGACTGGGCCGGTAGAGGCGTCGACTATGTCTGCTGCCCCGACGGCATCCGCCCCGTCGTCTTCAAGCTAGAGAGAGTAGAAAACTAGGACACGGACAATGGGGATGTAAAAATGACGAAGGTCAAGATAACCGTCGTGAAACGTTTTGGGCCCGAGGACGTCTTCGGCCCAAATCATGATATAAGGAGTCTTTCCGGTAAGCCTATCACTAAATGCACATTGTTTGAGGAGGGCGCCGAGTTCATCGTGGATAACATTGAACGCATTCCTGACGGATTCTGCGGATGGGCGTGGCGTGACATCTACAAGGACCTGTCGGTCCTCTACTTCGACGGTAACTTCTATCGTCCAGAGAGGGGCATGGCCTATGTTTCATGTACAGACGGCCGTAAACCGGTGGTTTTCAAGTTAGAGCGAGTAGAGGAATAGATGTTTGAATATTGACGCTTTCTTTCCCATGATCAGATAGTCAAGGAGATGGAAGTCCACCCCGAGCTCCCGCTGTCACCGCCCTCAAGCATCTTCGTTGTGAGGATCACGTCGTCGAACTCCACGAAGCTGACTCCCCCATAGTTTACCCTGCCGTAGGCGGAGTCGTCCACGACGCGTCCCGTGGTGTACTCGGTGGTTCTGCCGACCTTGTGGATCTGGTCATCCATCGTCACGGACATGATCTCTTTGTCTACGGGGCTCCAGCCAGCCTCCTCGATGTGTTTAGCCTTACAGAAGAAGCTGGCCTGGTCGCTTCCCGCGAAGCCGAGCCCCACGAAGCCTTCACAGTCTTCGGCTGTGTGTAGCCTGATCTCGTAGTCGACAGTCGGCTCCGCCACCCCGAAATCGATCCTGGCTTTCTCGACCAGGGAGAGCTCGAACCGGGTCTTCCTACCGAGGAGGGAGCTGACGCCGTTCAGCAGGCCTGCGACCGCGTTGGAGACGGCACATGTGCTTCCTTCGAGGGGCTGGTGCCAGAGGTAGGTTCCAACCACATCCTCTGGGACCCTGCCCTGGTCGACTCGACCGGGCTGGACGATGCGCTTCTCCTCCGAGGATGGAGTCAGAGGGTCGTCGGCGAGGACGTGGGCGTTGCTGCCGAGCACCACCCTCCCGGCCGAGTCCTCGAAGAACCATCCTAGGGTGCCCGCCGTTATCGCCCAGTTACCTACGCTTACCCCCGCGACGAGTGGGCGTATCCTCGCCACGTGGGCCCGAGGGAGGGCGTCCAGGGCTTTCATCTCCCCTATCTCGATAACGTCGGTGGGGACTCCATTGATCTCCTCCGGTATCAGGTCCCTGAGGCTGAGGGACGAGTGATCCACCTTCTTGGAGACGTAGATCCTTATCACCTCCTCCTCCACCTCCTCTCCGTCTTTGATGCGCTTCCTCAGCTTCTTCGAGTAGCCGACCACGTTCCTCTTGCCCCTTATCTGCGTCCATACACTATCTTGTTGCATCTCATGATCCTGTTTGGAAGGGCAACCAAAATCCGTTGTGGTCGCGGTGGCTCAAGCAAAGGTGAGACCTTATCGAGGGACGAGCGAATGCGCCTCGAGCTCTCCCCTCAACGTAGTTAATACGTAAACCTGCAAAACGGTTATAAAATACGACTATATCTGAAACGTGGCGGTGCGGTGCCATAGAGAAACGAATCTATCCTGAATCCGCGCTTCCACCAAACCGGAGGCGCGCATAGTCTCCCCATTTCTTTACACATTCAATAACTTGAGTCTGAAGAGATAATCAGAGAGGATGTCTGGTGGATGTGCCCCGCGGGACGCGTCTAAAGGGACAGTTCCTCTCCTTCCTTCATCACGACTACCCTGAGGCCCGATCTGGCTTCCACCTTTTTCTTGAACTCCATGGGATCTGAGTCCCTCCAGTGCATGGGCATGACGATCTCCGGCGCTATCCCTATCGCCGCCTCCACTGCCTCGTCCACGTCCATCACTGCCCGCCCCATTATCGGCAGCAGGGCCAGGGTGACGTCCCCATGCTCTCTCATCGACGGTAGGTAGTCCGAGTCTCCGGCGTGGTAGACCCGTTTCCCTTCGGACTCCACGATGAAGCCGACCTGGGTCCCCATCGGGTGGTAGGGGACGCCGAAGGATCTGAACCTCGTGGTGTTGTACGCCTCGACTGCGTGGACCGTCACACCGTCTATGTCTTCGCTGTCGCCGGGTACCATGGTCACCACGTTGCCCTCGGGGATGCCTTTGGCGCAATGTTCACTGGTGAGGATCAGTGTGTCCGGCCCCCGTATCATCTGCAGCTTCTCGGGGTCAAAGTGGTCGAAATGACCGTGGGTTATCAGGACCACGTCGGCCTTCTCGGAGTAGTCGCCGACGTATGGATCGATGTAGATCTTCTTCCGATGTGTCTCTATGAGGAAGCTCGCGTGTCCTAGCCACTTGATTAACATGTCGATTCGCTGAGGATGTAGTGTTTCATTATATTATGTAATCCGATCTGAAGATTGTTGACACGCCTAAACGCGTCGTTGGAGGCGACGATCACCTGTAAATAGATGCCGGCATATCTCTTTCCAAGTATCGGTGGTATACACGGTGGACAATGAGGCACAGGGTCTCGTCGGGGCTTGGAGGCTGGTATCCGTCGAGACGAGGGACGAGAAAGGTGAACTGGTTAGGCGCGGCGAACGCACCGGGTATCTCCTCTACAGCCCCAGCGGATACATGTCTGTGGCCTTCATGAAGGAGGGACGCCCCGTGTTCAAGTCAGGGGACATCAGGGGAGGCAGCGTCGAGGAGAAGACCGCCGCAATCAACGGCTACGTGTCTTACGCAGGCCGGTACACGGTCCAAGAAGACACGGTGGTTCACCACATCGAGGTGAGCCTGTTCCCCAACTGGGTCGGCGTGAGCCAGGAAAGAATGTTCACGTTCGAGGGCAGCTGGCTTACCCTGAGCACGCCGTTGATGCTCGTCGGAGGCAGACAGCTGAGCACCCATCTTGTCTGGGAGAGGCCCTGAATGGCACCGCAGCGGCGCATCCTATTCTAGGTGGACTTCCATCACTATAAAGTCCGCTGGCTCAAGCCGGAAACCGAAGCCGGTTAGCGATTCCTCGACGCACGGTATGCGCGACGGGAACAGGCAGTGGAGCTTCTCGATTCCCCGCTCGACCGTCGTCTGCATGGCGAAGCCCAGGCAAGCCTCCGCGTCGCCTGAGAACAGGCCGATGTGTAGCCCGTGTCCAGGCATGAACCTCGCGCCCATGGCGATGACGCTCTCGGTGTCCGGGTCCATGTAGACCATGCCCTTCTCGGCGAGGTAGGCGCAGAGCTCGGGGGATAGTTTGTAGAATGTACGGTTCATGACGAGCCATCCGCCCCACGCATCGCTGCGTCTCATCAGCAGCTCGGTGGCTATACTATGGTCCGTGACCCGTCTGAAGCCGTGCTCAGCGTCAACCATCCTGGGATCGCTTTTCATGAGGGTGCCCCTGAAGGTCTCGGCCATCCTCAGCCCGTACCGCTCAGCCAGGCCCTTGCTGACCACGTTCCTGACGCCCGTGTACATTCGCATGGTCTTAACGCCCTTCTCCCGGGACAGCCTGAGCCAGTGCTCGTAGAGCCGTTTACCCACGCCTAGGCCCTGCCTCTGGGGGACGACGCGCAGGGTCTCCAGCCAGGCGGAGCCGTCAGGCAGCACACTGTACTTGCCGCAACCGATGACCTCGCCGTCGATCTCCGCTACCGTCCAGTCGCCCTCCTCGTCACCGAGGAACATTTCCCACACCTGTGGTACGTAGCTCAGGTTGGGCGTGCTCAGAGACTCGACCCAGACGACATTCTCAAGGTCCTCCTGCCTCGCTCTACGTAACACGATCTCGGGGTTAACGGTCATGATACCCCACATGGCGGATGCAGAGATATAAGTGTGCAGGAGACGGTGACGCCGCTAGTTCACCTGTTTAAGCATCTTAACGGCCCCCTGCAGCCAGCCTCCCAGCCTCTGGGCCGCCAGGGTGGCGGACTGCTCCGTCTCGTCCTCCCCCAGATCGGTTAAGTAGAGAACGTTACCGCCCTCGTCGACCACCATGAGCCGCCTCGGGGGATCATGGGTGCGGTCAGGCACAACGTAGAGCGGTCTTCCTATGTACACCATGAGATACGAGTCAGTCCCCACGCCTGTGTCCTGGGTGACGCTGCCTCCCTTCACGAGCCCCCTTAGCCAGCCGCCCTGCCCCATGGCCCACATGGTGGCCGTCTTCCATGGTTCATGGTCGCCCAGCTCCGTCATGTAGAGGACGTTACCCTCCTCGTCCTTGACCACGTACCGTCTCGGAGGATCGCTGGTTCCGTCCGGGGTGACGAAGATAGGCTTACTCATCCCTCGTTACTTCAGCCCCCAGGATATGATTCTATTGATGACGCGCACGCGTCTCCTAGGGTCTCAGTCCGCTGAGGTGCTGAAAAACGGTCTCACGCAGAGAATGAAATGGACCTAAAAGGGGAGAGGGGGTTTACTTCTTCCACTGGTTCAGTGGCGGCGCCAGGTCCGCCGGTATCGGTGACTTGTACTCTCTCCCAGCCTTCCTGCGCTCCAGCTCCTCCCACGCAGCCTTACGCAGCTCGGGCTTAGTCAGCAGGTCGAGGCCGGTGGCCGCTATCACCTTGGAGGCGTAGAAGAGGCTCTTGTGGCCTATGCTCATGCCGCCCATGGCTACGTTCTGCCAGCTGTGCCCAGGCGTCCCCAGCACGTAGGTGCTGGTGCCGAATTCCATGGTAGGGGCCTGCCAGCTAACGTCGCTGACGTCGGTGGAGCCGGCGCTCACCTCTCCGTCGTTCCATGCGTCGGGCACCGATCTGTCGATGAGGACGTCCATGAACTCCTCCCAGCCCGGCCTCTTGCTCTTCCACAGGCTGTTCCTCTTATCCTCCTCTGAGATGGATTTGGCGATCTCCTCGGCAAACGCCATCTCCTCGTCTGTGTACTCAGGGGGGCCGATGAGCCTCATGTTCTCGGCGACTGCATCGCTGAGGGTCTTGCTGGGCACCTTGTTGTATATGCCCTTGATGAATTCAACCTCCAGCTCCGTCTCCGTCATCAACGCGGCGCCCTCCGCTATTTTCAGTATCCTCTGATAGATGGGCTCCAGCTGGTCCCTCTCGGGGGCGCGTATCAGGTACCAGCTCCTGGCGTAGTCGGGGACCACATTGGGCTGGCCGCCGCCCTCTTCGATTACGTAGTGGACCCTTGCGTCCTGAATTATGTGCTCCCTGAGGAAGTTGACGCCGACGTTCATGAGCTCCACAGCGTCTAGGGCGCTTCTGCCCTGCTCCGGGCTCCCGGCGGCGTGAGCGGTCTTGCCTCGGAAGTGGAACTTGACGGCGTTGTTGGCGTTGCTGCTGCTGAGGCCGCCAACGTTCATGGCGCTGGGGTGGTGGCTCAACACGGCGTCGACGCCGTCGAACACGCCCTCCCGGACCATCCAGACCTTGCCGCTGAGCATCTCCTCGGCGGGGCACCCGAAGAACTTG
>JGI2171J19970_10000835_pt1 | contig 16956 bp, 13 predicted proteins | sample DeeMarSWOR324_28_FD_19970 | JGI IMG/M metagenome (IMG submission 19970) | reverse complement strand
TTGTTCGTTAATGTCCGCAGGTTGAGATATTTCAAAATACCACCTTTTTTTGCCTGAAGGGCTGTTTGTTCGACTATTCTGCTAGCTGTTCCACCGATATGAAATGTCCTCATTGTTAACTGTGTACCTGGTTCTCCTATAGATTGAGCAGCGATGACTCCGACAGCTTCTCCAATCTCTGACATTCCTCCTGTTGCCAAGTTTCTTCCATAACACTTTGCGCAAACACCAAAATCTGCCTCACACGTTAAAACAGATCTGATTTTAACTCTTTCAACTCCGGCATTTGCTATTTTTTCTACTGCTTCCTCATCAATCATTTCATTCGCTTTAACAATGATTTCCTCAGAGAAGGGATCTACAATGTCTTCTATAACTATCCTGCCAAGAATTCTCTCACTGAGATGCATGATAATCTCCCCACCTTCAACAAGGGCGGTTACTGAAATTCCATTTAATGTTTTACAATCCTCTTCCAAGATTATGATATCTTGAGCTACGTCAACCAATCGTCGTGTAAGATATCCGGAATTAGCTGTTTTTAAGGCTGTGTCAGCTAAGCCTTTCCGCGCACCATGGGTAGAGATAAAATATTGTAATACGGTTAGTCCCTCACGGAAATTTGAAGTAATGGGTGTTTCGATAATCTCGCCTGAAGGTTTTGCCATAAGACCTCTCATTCCGGCAAGCTGACGAATTTGTTGTGAGCTACCTCTAGCGCCAGAATCTGCCATTATAAAAATTGGATTAAAGTCTCTTTTCTTTCCACCAACCCCTTTCATTATACTTTCATCATCAGTTTCTAACTCTCTAAACATTTCTTCAGAAACCTTTTCTGTAACATGGGCCCAGATATCGATAATCTTATTATATCTTTCTCCATTCGTAATTAAACCGTCTCTATACTGCTTCTCTACTCTTACAACCTCTTTTCTGGCTTTCTCTACTAGTTCCTCCTTCTTTAAAGGAATATGCATATCATCAACTGATATAGATATACCAGCCTGTGTAGCATAATGAAAACCCATTTCTTTAAGCTCGTCTAGAAATTGAACTGTTCTTTCTCTTCCGACTTTTTTGAAGTTTTCAGATACTAAATCTATTAAATTCTTTTTATTCATTTGTTTGTTAACGCTTGAGAAAGGAATTTCATTGGGTAAAATCTCATAAAGCAAAACCCTTCCAACAGTCGTATTAACCAATTCTCCATCAATCTTCACTTTAATCCTTGCCTGCAATTCTACTTCTTTATGATCAAACGCAACTCTTACTTCATCTATATCTGAAAATACTCTTCCTTCACCCTTAGAACCACCTCTTTCCTTTGTAAGATAGTAGCAACCAAGGACCATGTCTTGACTCGGAACAGCTAAGGGCTTCCCATTAGCCGGAGAAAGAATATTATTTGATGACAACATTAATATCCGAGATTCAATCTGTGCATCTGTAGAAAGAGGAATGTGAACTGCCATTTGATCTCCATCAAAATCGGCATTAAAAGCAGCACATACTAATGGATGAATCTTGATGGCTTTCCCTTCAATAAGGACAGGTTCAAAGGCTTGTATGCCGAGACGGTGCAAAGTCGGTGCTCTGTTTAATAAGACACAGTGTTTTTTGATTACCTCATCTAAAACATCCCATACTTCGGTACTTTCTTTCTCCACTAATCTTTTTGCACTTTTAATGGTTGTGACGATTCCTTTCTCTTCAAGTTTATTATATATAAAAGGTTTGAAAAGTTCTAAAGCCATCTTTTTGGGTAAACCACACTGATGAAATTTTAACTCTGGACCAATCACGATAACCGACCTTCCAGAATAATCAACCCTCTTGCCCAATAAGTTCTGTCTAAACCTTCCCTGCTTTCCTTTTAACATGTCACTCAATGATTTAAGGGGCCTTCTATTGGGACCCCTGATAACTCTTCCTCTCCGCCCATTATCAAAAAGGGCATCCACTGCCTCTTGGAGCATCCTTTTTTCATTTCTAATAATTATTTCGGGTGCTTTTAGCTCTTGAAGCCTTATCAATCTATTATTTCTATTAATAACTCTTCTATAAAGATCATTCAAATCAGAGGTTGCAAAACGACCTCCATCTAATGGAACTAAAGGACGGAGCTCTGGAGGAAGAACAGGAATAACATCTAAAATCATCCATTCAGGTTTATTTCCAGATTTCCTAAAGGCCTCAACAATTTTTAAACGCTTTATGATCTTTTTCTTTTTTTGGAGAGAAGTAGAGTCATTCAGCTCTTTCTTTAATTTTTTGGCAAGCTTTTGTAGATCTAACCTTTTGAGGAGTTCACAAACAGCCTCTGCTCCCATAGCTGCACTAAAACCATCTCCATGTTCTTCTTTAAGCTCTCTATATCTCTCTTCGGTCAGAAGCTCCCTTTCTTTTAATGGGGTCTTCCCAGGATCAATTACTACATAGTTTTCAAAATAGAGGATTCTTTCCAGTGAATTGAGAGTCATATCTAATAGGTTACCTATTCGACTTGGAAGTGCTTTCAAAAACCAGACATGTGAAACAGGACAAGCCAAATCTATATGTCCCAACCGCTCCCTCCTGACTTTCGATTGAATGACCTCAACCCCACACTTCTCACATACAACGCCTCTGTGTTTCATTCTCTTGTACTTCCCACAGTTGCATTCCCAGTCTTTTACCGGTCCAAATATCTTCGCACAGAAAAGCCCATCTCTCTCTGGTTTAAAAGTTCTGTAATTGATGGTCTCAGGTTTTTTCACCTCCCCTGAAGACCAAGCCCGAATTTTTTCCGGAGATGCAATCTTTATTCTTATTGCATCAAATCTTAAAGGGTCCTTTGGCTTTTCAAATAAATTTAATATATCGTCCAATTTTTACTCCTTGAATTTTAAACTACTAATAAATAATTAATGAAAGAAATCTTTTAAATTAACTATTTAGATTCCTTCTCATTTTCAATAAGCTCAATATCCAGGCCAAGGCTCTGTAACTCTTTTACCATTACATTAAATGATTCAGGAAGACTTGGTTCAAGAACATCATCGCCTTTAACAATAGACTCATACATCCTTGTCCGTCCAGAAACATCATCAGATTTTACTGTGAGCATTTCCTGAAGAGTTTTTGCAGCGCCATAAGCCTCTAATGCCCATACCTCCATTTCTCCTAATCTCTGTCCACCAAATTGAGCCTTTCCGCCTAAAGGCTGTTGTGTTACTAAAGAATATGGTCCTGTTGATCTGGCATGGATCTTATCATCAACCAAGTGATGTAATTTCATCATATATATATGACCAACCACAACTTCTTGTTCGAAGGGCTCACTTGTGTAACCGTCATACAAAATGGTCCTTCCTGACTCTGGGAGACCAGACTCTTTCAGAACGTCTTTTATATTACTCTCCCGAGCCCCATCAAAAACAGGCGTTGAAAAATAACATCCCAACTTCTTTGCAGCCCAGCCTAAATGGGTTTCTAAAATCTGACCGACATTCATCCTTGAAGGGACTCCTAAAGGATTTAAAATAAGCTCGATAGGTGTGCCATCTGGGAGATAAGGCATATCTTCTTCTGGAACGATTTTCGCAAGAACACCTTTATTCCCATGCCTCCCTGCCATCTTATCACCAACGGATAGTTTTCTTTTCATGGCTAAATATACCTTTATCAACTTTATCACCCCAGGTGGTAGTTCGTCCCCCTTTCTTAATTTTGATATCTTCTCATTCATTAAAGTCTCAAGAATATGAATTTGATCTTTAGCTTTTTCGTCTATTTCTTTAATCCTATCCTCCATTTCAACATCTTTAACCTCAATATTCATTAAATACTTATCATCTATCTTGTTTAATATCTCAGCAGTTATCTTCGCTTTTGCTGGAATGAGTGTTTTCCTAGTTTTTGGATGAGGAAATTTTGTCAACACAACCTGACCAAGCAACATATTTCTTATCCTTTTATCTCTTTCTTGTTTTACTATCTTTATTTCATCCTTAAAATCTTTTTCAATTTTAGCTATTTCTTCCTCTTCTATCGTCAACATCCTTGAATCCTTCTCTATACCTTTCCTAGAAAAAACCTTAACATCTATGACTGTTCCTTCTATGCCAGGAGGAACAATTAATGAAGAGTCTCTCACATCCCCTGCCTTTTCTCCAAAAATAGCCTTTAATAGCTTTTCTTCTGGGCTTAATTGAGTCTCTCCTTTAGGAGTCACCTTTCCAACAAGAATATCTCCAGGTTTTACATGAGCTCCAATTCTAATAATACCACTTTCATCAAGATCCTTAAGGGTTTCCTCTCCTACATTGGGGATATCTCTGGTTATCTCCTCTTTTCCCTGCTTGGTATCTCTTGCCTCAATTTCAAACTCTTCTATATGAATAGAGCTAAAGATATCCTCTTTGACAACCTTTTCACTAATGATAACAGCATCTTCAAAGTTGTAGCCGCGCCATGGCATAAAAGCTACTAAAATATTTCTACCCAAAGCTAAATCACCTTGATCAGTTGCAGGGCCATCAGCTAATACCTGACCTTTAGCGACCTTATCACCTTCTTTAATAATCGGTCTCTGATTGATACATGTATTTTGATTAGAACGGTTGTACTTAGTGAGAGAATATATATCTACTTTCGGATGAGACGAACTTTCTTTACCCTTTCCTGTTCTCCGAACAACAATTCTGCTAGAATCAACACTAACTACTTCACCATCTTCTTTACAGATGATTAAAGATCCCGAGTCCCTTGCTGCAACAAATTCCATACCAGTGCCTACTAAAGGTGCTTCGGTTTTTAAGAGAGGAACAGCTTGGCGCTGCATATTAGAACCCATGAGAGCTCTATTCGCATCATCATTTTCTAAAAAAGGAATTAAGGAGGCAGCAACGCTAACCAATTGCTTTGGAGAAACATCCATATAATCAACCTGATCAGGAGGAACCATTATAAATTCTCCACCCTTTCTTGCAGAAACAAGATCTCTTATGAGATTTCCTCTCTTGTCCAACTCTGCATTTGCCTGAGCAATAACATACTGATCTTCCTCATAGGCTGAAAGAAATTCCACTTCTTCTGAAACCCTCCCCTTATTGACCTTTCTATAGGGAACCTCAATAAAACCAAAATCATTGACTCTCGCATAGGTACTCAAAGAGGCTATTAATCCTATATTCGGTCCCTCTGGGGTCTCAACAGGGCATACTCTTCCATAATGGGTAGGGTGAACATCCCTTACCTCAAAACCAGCCCTTTCTCTTGTTAAGCCTCCAGGGCCTAATGCACTCAGTCTTCTTTTATGAGTTATTTCAGACAAAGGATTTGTCTGATCCATAAATTGGGACAGTTGGCTACTGCCAAAAAATTCTTTTATAGCTGCTGTGACAGGCTTGAAATTTATTAAATCATGGGGCATAGCCTCCGTAACATCTTGGATACTCATCCTTTCCCGTATTGTTCTCTCCATCCTTACCAAACCAGTTCTGAACTGATTTTCAACCAATTCTCCAACAGATCTAACCCTTCTATTCCCCAAATGATCAATATCATCTACTGCCCCAATCCCTTGACTTAAACCAATAAAATATCTAACCACCTCAATGATATCTTTAAGTGTTAAATTTCTCTCTTCTAAAGGCAAGTCTAACCCGAGTTTCTTATTGAGTTTAAGTCTGCCTATCTTGGATAAATCGTAACGTTTTGGATTGAAAAACAGGTCATAGAAGAGATGCTGCGAACTCTCCTTGGTAGGAGGATCGCCTGGCCTTAATCTCTTATATATCTCTATTAATGCCTCGTCAGAAGTACTTATCTTATCAAGTGCCATGGTGTTTCTTAATGACCAATTGTCTATATGCAAAATTTGAAACTTTTGTATTCCTTTTTCCTTAATAATAGCAATGGCTTCTTTGGTCAGCTCAGTATTGATTTCTGAAAATATCTCACCTGTTTTTGTATCTACAATATCTAACGCAATAACTTCTCCAATAAGGCTATCCTCAGTAACATCAATATATTTTATTTTCGCTTCTTTTATCTTTTTAAAGACTCCCTTAGAAACCTTTCTTCCAGCCTTTATGTATACTTCACCTGTTTGAGGATCTATAATATCTTTTGATACCTTTTGTCCTACCAAAAGCTGAGAAACCCTTTTAGAGAAAAATCCTTCTTCCTTATGATAGATAATATCTTCCATCTGATAAAAGGTGTTCAATAAATCTTCAGTAGAAAGACCAAAAGCCCTTAAAAGAACTGTAGCAGGCATTTTTCGTCTTCTATCAATCCGTACATATATTAAATCTTTTGCGTCCATTTCAAAATCAAGCCATGAACCTCTATAAGGAATGATCCTCGCAGAATAGAGTATCTTCCCACTAATATGGCTTCTTCCTTTATCCTGACTAAAAAACACTCCAGGAGATCTGTGCAATTGACTTACAACAACTCTTTCAGTACCATTAATAATAAAAGTCCCTTTATCTGTCATTAAAGGCATTTCTCCAAGGTAAACTTTTTGTTCTTTTATATGTTTGATATCTTTGATATCTTTTATTTTCAGTTCTCCAGTCTCTTCATCTTTTTCTGGAATAACTAGTCGGACCATTACTCTCAAAGGGTCTGCATAAGTCATTCCTCTCTGACGGCATTCATTGATGTCGTATTTTCCTTTGTATTTAAGTCTCTGCCCACACTCCTCACAGGTTACACTTGGGCCTCCAAGTCCTCTGTACTCACCACAGTTACATTCCCATGCTCCTATTTCATAGCCCACATATTGTAAAAAAGAAGTTTCATTAAAATCACTAATAGGAAAGACACTTTTAAAAACCTCTTCCAACCCTACATTATCCCTTTCATTAGGATTTTTTTTGTACTGCAGAAAACGTTCGTAAGATTTTTTTTGTATATCGATAAGATTCGGGATATCTATAACGGTTGGAATCCTTGCAAAACTTTTTCTTTGTATCCTTCCTTGATCACAAGAAATCCTTGATTCAGCCATTATACACCTCTATATAATTTGATTTCTCTAAAAAAATAAAATACAGCGAGATCAAGCTCGCCTCACTACTTAATCTCCACACCTGCCCCTGCACTTTCTAACTGGGCCTTTATTTTCTCTGCCTCTTCCTTGGAAACTTTTTCTTTTACAGGTTTTGGAGCCCCGTCTACTAAAGTTTTGGCATCTTTCAAACTTAATGCAGTAATTGTCCTTATCTCTTTAATAACTTGGATCTTCTTATCACCAGCCGAGCTTAAAATAACATCAAATTCTATTTTTTCTTCTGCTCCTGTTTCTGCTTTTGCCTCAGGTGCGGCTACCGCAGCGGCTGCTGGGGCCATGGCCGTAACACCAAATTTCTCCTGTAATTCTTTTACCATCTCAGATAACTCCAAAACGCTCATATTCTCAATGTACGCTATCACATCTTCTTTGGTTATCTCCATACTCCCTCCAGCTTTTGTTTTTTCCTTCTCCTTTTTCGTATCTTTTTTTGCCTCTGAAACCTTCTCAGCCTTTGTATCTGTCTTCTTCTTTTCAGTTGCCTCAGACATTTTCTGCCTCCTCTTTTAATTTATCTACTATTTTTTAAGTTTTTTAATTCCCTCTAATGTAGAAAGAAAACTTCTTAAAACTCCCTCTAAAGTACCAACAAAACCTCCAATCGGTGATTGAAACCCTGCCAACAAAATACTTATCAGAACCTTTCTTGAAGGCAATTTCGCTAATTCTTCTATCTTGTTAATCTCTATCTTCTTACCCTCTACAAATCCTCCTTTAATCTTTAAATTTGGTTGTTCCTTTGAATAACCCATAATAACCTTTACGGGAACTAATACATCTTCATAACTAAAAGCAATTGATGTTGGACCTAAAAAATATTCAGATAACTCTTCAAAGCTCGTTCCTTTTGATGCTCTTAGAGCTAAAGTATTTTTCAATACTTTGAATTCTGCAGAAGAATCTCGCAATCGTCTTCTTAGTTCCGTAACCTGAGCTACATTAAGCCCTGTAAGATCAGTGAAGACTGCTGACTTTATTCTCTTGAATTTATCATTTAGCTCTTCTACTTTTTTGATTTTATTTTCATTGATCAATGATCTTTCTTCCTCCCTTTTTTAATAATCAAAATATTTATTTAAAAGCATTTGCTATTTCAATATTGTCGATTTTTATTCCAGGTCCCATTGTAGAAGAAATAGAAATATTTCTTAAATATTGTCCTTTACTCGCTGCGGGTTTTAATTTCAGGAGTGTCTCAAAAAACTGACTTATGTTTTTCTTTAAGTCATCAATAGAAAAACTCCTTTTCCCAATAGAAAGATGAACGATTCCATATTTATCAACTTTAAAATTTACCTTTCCTGCCTTAATATCTTTAACAGCCTTGGCGATTTCAAAAGTAACTGTGCCAGATTTAGGATTTGGCATAAGTCCTCTTGGCCCAAGAACCTTTCCTAACTTTCCAACCACACTCATCATATCTGGAGTGGCTATTGCTTGGTCAAACTCGAGCCAACCTTGATTGATTTTATTGACCAGGTCATCTGCCCCTACATAATCAGCTCCAGCATCCAATGCTTCCTTTTCTTTTTCTCCCTTAACAAAGACGAGTACTCTCACTTTTTTACCCGTTCCAGCGGGAAGCACTACGGTTCCTCTTACCATCTGGTCTGAATGTTTAGGATTAACCCCCAATCTAACTGCAACATCAATACTTTCATCAAATTTTGTAAAAGAAAGCTCCTTAACAAGGGTTAAGGCTTCCTCTAAGCTATATTTCTTTCCTCTGTCAACTTTGGCTTGGACGCCTTGAAAATTTTTTCCATTGTGTTTCATTATTAACTCTCTCCGAGATTTTTTAATTTCTTATTACTTCAATTCCCATGCTTCTTGCTGTACCCTCTATTATTCTGGTAGCACCTTCTAAATCTTTTGCATTTAAATCCTTCTCCTTGCTTCTGGCTATTTCTTTAATCTGATCCATAGTCACCTTACCTACTTTCTCCTTTTTAGGATCTGAAGAACCTTTTGCTATTTTTGCTGCCTGTTTTAAAAGTACAGAAGCTGGAGGTGATTTCGTTACAAAAGAGAAGGAACGATCCGAAAAAACGGTTATGATTACTGGAATGATTAAACCCTCTTGACCTTTTGTTTTTTCATTAAATGCCTTACAAAATTCCATTATATTGACACCATGCTGTCCCAGTGCAGGTCCAACAGGTGGTGAAGGATTAGCCTGTCCACCTGGCACCTGTAATTTAATTGATGCAATCACTTCCTTTGCCATTTAAATATCTTCTCCTTATTAAATCCTTTCTACCTGTAAAAATTCCAATTCTACAGGTGTCGCTCTACCAAATATACTCACCATAACCTTTAACTTTCCGCGCTCTGGGCTAATCTCATCGATTACACCTGTAAAATTTGTAAATGGTCCATCTATGACTCTAACGCTTTCACCTTTACTAAACAAGACCTTTGGTTTTGGTTTTGTTTTATCCCCTTCTACTTGTCCAAGAATATTTTTAACCTCTTCTTCTGAAAGAGGTGTTGGATTTCTCTTGTCCCCTAGAAAACCTGTTACCTTCGGAGTATTCTTAATGAGATACCAAATATCATCATCCATATCCATTTCAACGATAATATAACCAGGAAAAAATTTTCTTGCTGATACCTTTTTCTTTCCTCCCTTGACCTCTATCACATCCTCTGTAGGCACGAGAACCCTCGAAACCCTTTCCTGAAATCCTAAAGCTTCGAGTCTTTCTTCTAAACTTTGCTTTACCTTGTTTTCATATCCTGAATATGTATGGATGACGTACCATTTTTTTGTCATTTTATCTCTTTTATCCAATGTTTATTTAAACAACTGTTCCACTAATTTTGATAATCCTAAATCAACGAATCCAAGAAAAACAGCTATAATGAAAACCGCAACAAGAACCACAGAAGTTGACATCATCGTATCTTTTCTTGAAGGCCAAGAGACCTTTTTAAATTCTATTTTCACCTCTTTTAAAAATATCTTTATTTTCTCCATCATAATAAACAGTTCCTCACTCTACCTTCTTGGCAGGCCAGGAGGGATTCGAACCCCCAACCCCCGGATTTGGAGTCCGGTGCTCTACCAGTTCGAGCTACTGGCCTTTATTAAACGAAGAAAGCTTCTAGTAAATCTCAACATCCCGAAATAAATATTCTCAAGACACGCACACAATCCTCAAAGGAAAGGATGGTTCATTTTATCTCTCTATGGATAGTGTGTCTTCTACAAAACCTACAGTATTTTTTAAATTCTAATTTATCTGTAGTGGCTTTTTTATTCTTTGTAGTGGTATAGTTTCTATTTTTACATTCAGTACATCCAAGAGTAACGATATCTCTTACCATAAAATTTCCGCCTCACTACTCTATAATTTCACTGATAACACCTGCTCCTACAGTCCTTCCACCTTCCCGAATAGCAAATCTTAACTCCTTCTCCATCGCTATCGGCGTAATTAACTCTACACTAACACTTACATTGTCTCCAGGCATAACCATCTCTACACCCTCAGGTAAACTTACAATCCCTGTAACATCCGTCGTCCTAAAATAAAACTGAGGCCGATATCCATTAAAAAAAGGAGTGTGACGCCCCCCCTCTTCCTTCGTCAGTACATAAACCTCCGCCTTAAACTTCGTATGCGGCGTTATACTCCCAGGCTTCGCCAATACCTGACCACGCTCAACCTCCTCTCGCTTCGTCCCACGAAGCAATACACCGATATTATCACCCGCCTGACCTTGATCCAATAACTTCCTAAACATCTCCACACCCGTCACTACCGTCTTCTCCGTAGACCGCATCCCTACAATCTCAACCTCCTCACCTACCTTGATCACACCTCGCTCAACCCTGCCCGTCGCTACCGTACCACGACCCGATATGCTAAATACATCCTCAACAGGCATTAAAAAAGGCTTGTCTATATCTCGAACAGGCTCAGGAATGTAACTATCAACCGCCTCCAATAACTTCCATATACACTCAAACTCCGGAGCCTTTATATCCTGCGAATCACTCTCCAACGCCTTCAACGCACTCCCCGTTACAATAGGGATCTCATCCCCAGGAAAATCATACTCCGTCAATAACTCCCTCACCTCTAACTCAACTAAATCCATAAGCTCCTTATCATCCACCATGTCAGCCTTGTTCAAAAATACCACCATCGACGGCACACGCACCTGCTTCGCTAATAATATGTGCTCCCTTGTTTGAGGCATAGGACCATCAGCCGCACTTACCACCAGTATCGCACCATCCATCTGCGCAGCTCCCGTAATCATGTTCTTTACATAATCCGCATGACCCGGACAGTCTATATGCGCATAATGACGCTTCTCCGTCTCATACTCAATGTGCGCTATCGCTATCGTTAAACCACGCTCCTTCTCCTCAGGCGCCTTGTCTATCTGATCAAATGCAGTAAACTCAGCAAACTTCTTTAAACTCAAAACCTTCGTGATCGCCGCCGTTAACGTCGTCTTCCCATGATCAACATGACCTATCGTCCCAACATTTATGTGAGGCTTGGTACGCTGAAACTTCGCCTTTGACATCCCCTAACCCTCCTCTGTGCTTGTTAAAAAAATTATTAAATTAAATTTATGAAGCAACTGTAACTTTTTTATGATCATGAAGCATATCCACTTTTGATATTATATGATCGATAATATTAACAGGGACTTCATTATAATATGCAAACTGCATTGTAAAAGTTGCTCTTCCCTGTGTCGCAGACCTTAAGTCAGTTGCATATCCAAACATCTCTGAAAGAGGAACAAAAACTTTAACGACTTGAGCTCCAGCCCGCATATTCATTCCGCTAATCTTGCCCCTGCGAGAATTTAAATCTCTCATAACATCTCCCAGATACTCTTCAGGTACAATCACCTCAGTCTCCATAATGGGTTCGAGTAAAACAGGCTTTGCCCTCTGAACCCCATCTTTAAAGGCCATTGATGCGGCAATCTTAAAAGCCATCTCTGAAGAATCAACCTCGTGGTAAGAACCATCATAAACAGTAACCTTTACATCAATAACATGATATCCACCTAATACACCACTCTCCATGGCTTCCATAACACCCTGTTTGATAGCAGAGATATATTCTTTTGGAATAACTCCTCCAATAATTTTATTCTCAAACTGAAAACCTTCTCCCCTTTTTAAGGACTCTAGTCTTAAGAAAACATGACCATACTGTCCTCTTCCTCCACTCTGGCGGATAAATTTTCCCTCTGCCTCTACTTCTCTTTGAATGGTTTCTTTATAAGAGACCTGAGGTTTAGAAATATTTGCATCAACCTTAAATTCCCTGAGAAGTCTATCTACTAATATCTCTAAATGTAATTCTCCCATTCCTGAAACAAGAGTTTGACCTGTCTCATCATGACTCTTTACTACGAATGTGGGATCTTCTTGAGCTAATTTGTTTAATGACGTTAAGAGCCTTTCCCCATCACTTTTTGTCTTTGGTTCCATTGCTACAGATATTACCGGTTCAGGAAACCTCATCGACTCTAAAATGAGTGGATTTTTCTTGTCACATACAGTATCACCTGTGAGAGTATTTTTAAAACCTATAATCGCCACGATATCACCTGCCATAACCTCTTTAACTTCTTCCCTTTTGTTTGCATGCATCTTAAATAAGCGAGCTACCCTCTCTTGACAATCTTTACTAGCATTATAAACATATGAGCCTGTCTTCAAGGAACCAGAATAGACCCTTGTAAAAGCTAATTGACCCACATATGGATCTGACCATATCTTAAAAACCAAAGCAGAGAAAGGTTCATCAAACCTAGATAGTCTTATCTCTTCTTTATCATTTTGAGGATTAATACCCTTAATAGGCGGAACCTCTGTAGGTGCTGGAAGATATTTTACTATAGCGTCCAATAAAGGCTGGATCCCTTTATTTTTAAAGGCTGAGCCACATAAAACGGGTACGATTTTATTCTCTAAAGTTAATTTCCGCAATCCTTGTTCTATTTGGTCTACTGAAATATCTTCTCCATTGAGATATTTTTCGAGTAATGATTCATCTTCTTCCACTATAATCTCAACCATTTTGTCTCTATACTCTTTTGCTTGTTCTTTATAATTTTCTGGTATCTCCTCTTCACGAAAAGTGGCTCCCAGAGACTCCTCATCATAAACAAACGCTTTCATGGTTATTAAATCTATCACTCCTATAAAATTTTCTTCTGAACACAAAGGGATCTGGAGCAAAACCGGATTTGCTGCTAGTCTCTCTTTCATCATATTGATACAATTGAAAAAATCTGCACCAATTCTATCCATCTTATTTATAAAGGCAATCTTGGGAACAGAGTATTTTTCTGCCTGTCTCCATACAGTTTCAGACTGAGGTTCCACTCCTCCAACAGCACAAAAAACTCCTACAACCCCATCCAAAACCCTTATAGACCTCTCTACTTCTACAGTAAAATCTACATGTCCCGGTGTATCAATAATATTAATCCGATGTTCTTTCCAGAAACAGGTGGTTGCCGCCGAGGTTACCGTTATTCCCCTCTCTTGTTCTTGCTCCATCCAATCCATAACGGCCGAACCTTCATGAACCTCTCCCATTTTATATGAAACACCGGTATAATATAGGATTCTTTCTGTAGTCGTCGTCTTCCCAGCATCAATATGGGCTATGATTCCAATATTTCGAGTTTTATCCAAACCCATTTTTTTATCCAATCGAAAAACCCCCTCTTACCATCTATAGTGGGCAAAGGCCTTATTGGCTTCTGCCATCTTATGTGTATCTTCTCTCTTTTTTACAGCATTACCTGTCTTATTAGCAGCATCTATTAACTCGGCAGACAACTTTTCCTGCAAGGTTTTCCCCGATCTCTCTCTCGAGGCATTCAAAATCCACCTGATGCTCAGAGAAATCCCCCTTTCGCCTCGGACATCTACTGGTACTTGATAGGTGGCCCCTCCAACGCGCCTTGATTTAACCTCTACCATAGGTTTAACATTCTCAATTGCGGATTTAAAAATATCTAAAGGTTCCTTCTTTGTCTTCTTATTTACGAGATCCATCGCTTTATAAAAAATTATCTCAGCAAGGCTCTTTTTCCCATCCTTCATGATACCATTGATAAACTTGGCAACAAGCAAATCATTATATTTGGGGTCTCGCAATATCTTTCTTTTACTAACAATCTTTTTTCGAGGCATAAAAAAAATCTCCTTCAGCTAATCGGTCTTTTTAGCAAAATGATTATTTAGGTTTTTTGGAACCGTATTTTGATCGACCCTGCTTTCTATCTTGTACTCCTATAGTATCTAAGGTTCCACGGATAGTATGATATCTGACCCCAGGAAGGTCCTTGACTCTTCCCCCTCTAATAAGAATAATTGCATGCTCTTGTAAATTATGACCAATTCCTGGAATATATGTGGTAACCTCCATCCTGTTTGTCAATCTAACTCTCGCTACCTTTCTTAGCGCTGAATTAGGTTTCTTAGGAGTAGATGTGTAAACCCTTATACATACACCTCTCTTTTGAGGACAACCTTTTAAAGCAGGACTGTCTGTTTTATTCTTACTTCTTTTTCTTCCTTTTCTAACTAATTGACTGATAGTAGGCAATCAAACCTCCTTAGCAAAAAAATCGTTAAAATTTTAAAATTAATTCAAAAAGATCTGCCCTCTCCTGTAATGAAGAAAAACTTTTCGAAAATATCAAACTCTATATTATTTGTCAATATTTTTGTAATAAAATTTACATTTATCATCATATTTCTAACTCGCAGCACTTAACCCGACTTCTCCCTCACTTTTCTTATACTCCTCTTCTGTTTTGATATCGAATCTTTGGAATTCTCTCGCACCCGTTCCTGCAGGAATTAATCGACCCATGATTACATTTTCCTTTAAACCTCTCAATTGATCAATCATACCACTCACGCTTGCTTGGGTGAGAACGCGAGTGGTCTCTTGGAAGGAAGCTGCGGAGATAAAGCTGTCAGTATTTAAAGAAGCCTTTGTGATACCTAACAGAATTGGCTTTCCTTTGGCAGGTTTCCCTTTTTTTGAAATCACTTTTTCATTTTCTTTAATAAAGAGATTCTTAGAAACCTGTTCACCAACAAGAAAACCAGTGTCCCCTTCATCTTCTATTACTATCTTTCTCAACATCTGTCTAACAATGATTTCAATATGTTTGTCATCTATAATAACCCCTTGCAATCTATACACCTGCTGAACTTCGTTAACTAAATATTTCTCCAGCTCTTTTTCACCTAAAACATCGAGAATATCATGGGGATTTGCTGCCCCATCCATCAGGGGCTCACCAGCTTTTACCTTATCACCCTCATGAACATTAACATGTTTTCCTCTGGGTATCAGATACTCCCTCTCTTCGGTACCATCTCCACTAACAATCACCTTTCTCATACCTTTTTCCATACCACCAAATTTCACAATACCATCAATCTCAGTTATGATGGCTTGCTCTTTTGGTTTTCTCGCCTCAAACAATTCAGCTACTCGTGGTAAACCTCCTGTAATATCTTTTGTTTTAGTAGTTTCCCTCGGTATCTTTGCCAAAACATCCGCCGCAGACACCATGCTTCCCTCAGTTACAGCAATATGAGCACCTGCAGGAAGGAGATATCTTGCTATCGTTTTGTTATCTTGGTCTTTAATTGATATTCGAGGCTGCCGTTTTTCATCTTGATGCTCCATGAGTACCTTCTGAGAAAGACCCGTAACCTCGTCCAACTCTTCCTTCATAGTAACTCCCTCAACAATATCTCCAAAGGCTATTCTTCCACTCGCTTCAGTTAAAATCGATATCGTATAGGGATCCCACTCCACCAACTTCTCTCCTTCAGAGATTTTCTGACCGTCCCTCATCTTAAGTTTAGCACCATATACCACAGGATATTTTTCTTTCTCTCTTCCCTGTTCATCATGAATAACAATACTCCCGTTTCTGTTCATAACCACAATATCACCAGTTTTGTTCGTTAATGTCCGCAGGTTGAGATATTTCAAAATACCACCTTTTTTTGCCTGAAGGGCTGTTTGTTCGACTATTCTGCTAGCTGTTCCACCGATATGAAATGTCCTCATTGTTAACTGTGTACCTGGTTCTCCTATAGATTGAGCAGCGATGACTCCGACAGCTTCTCCAATCTCTGACATTCCTCCTGTTGCCAAGTTTCTTCCATAACACTTTGCGCAAACACCAAAATCTGCCTCACACGTTAAAACAGATCTGATTTTAACTCTTTCAACTCCGGCATTTGCTATTTTTTCTACTGCTTCCTCATCAATCATTTCATTCGCTTTAACAATGATTTCCTCAGAGAAGGGATCTACAATGTCTTCTATAACTATCCTGCCAAGAATTCTCTCACTGAGATGCATGATAATCTCCCCACCTTCAACAAGGGCGGTTACTGAAATTCCATTTAATGTTTTACAATCCTCTTCCAAGATTATGATATCTTGAGCTACGTCAACCAATCGTCGTGTAAGATATCCGGAATTAGCTGTTTTTAAGGCTGTGTCAGCTAAGCCTTTCCGCGCACCATGGGTAGAGATAAAATATTGTAATACGGTTAGTCCCTCACGGAAATTTGAAGTAATGGGTGTTTCGATAATCTCGCCTGAAGGTTTTGCCATAAGACCTCTCATTCCGGCAAGCTGACGAATTTGTTGTGAGCTACCTCTAGCGCCAGAATCTGCCATTATAAAAATTGGATTAAAGTCTCTTTTCTTTCCACCAACCCCTTTCATTATACTTTCATCATCAGTTTCTAACTCTCTAAACATTTCTTCAGAAACCTTTTCTGTAACATGGGCCCAGATATCGATAATCTTATTATATCTTTCTCCATTCGTAATTAAACCGTCTCTATACTGCTT
>JGI2171J19970_10000833_pt1 | contig 16975 bp, 16 predicted proteins | sample DeeMarSWOR324_28_FD_19970 | JGI IMG/M metagenome (IMG submission 19970) | reverse complement strand
GAAAATTCCTATAGAACGATTAAGAACCCTAGTCAAATGCATAATTTATGTTGTGGCCGCCTTGATTCTCTACGCACTGTATTCACCTTTTCTAGCGACAATCCACCCATCGCTAAGTGGCTTGGTGCTCATAACAATGGTGCTGTGGATTCTCTGGACGTTATTTAAAACTGTAAATGCATGCGTCACGTGACTATTCTTCTAAGAAAAGATTCCCAAACCTTTACGATTTCAGAGTACTTGTCAGCGTTTCTCTTTGCATAAATTCTTGCTAGGAAGAGTAGAGCCCATAGCTCGAGGAAACGCTGTTTATTTCTCGAAGGCTCTAAAAACATTTGGATTAAAGCATTTAAAGCCCATCGGGTGGTGAAATGCGGAATAGCGTATCGCCCAACTTTGAAGCGGAGATAAACAAATCGAAAGATGTCTCGGAGGGCATTTTTCTCCGGGATATTTCGAGATTCCTTTTTGCGTAGGTCATGTTGAACAACGAAGAGGTTGTCACGCACAATCACAAGATCTCTGCCATATCGAGCTTTAAAATCTACGCAGTAAGCATGATCTTCTCCTCGAGGAATGAAGGGATCAAAAGGAACGGATAGACTATTCTACTTAATATTAGCGCGCCGCCTAAGGCATGATACGGCATTAGAGCGAGCCTCTGCTGTTGCTCCGTGAGAAATGAACGCTTAAGGAACGAGTTCATACCAGTTAAGGTAGAAGTTGGCGTAAGCTCTTCGTAGGAATGCCTTCTCTTTCGCGTAGAGAGAGACAAATCTTCGTAAAGCCCGGAAACTGCAGCTATCTCTTTTCCATCTATTTTTTTGCCTACAAGTTGAAGTGCAGCCATCAACCTTTCAGGCTTTTTTATATAGCAGTCATCGTCAAGGAAAACTATTTTTTCGGGGTTAAAAACCCTGCATGCACAGTATATTCCGAGATTGCGCGCTGTAGAATAAGGGCTGAAGGATCGTGAAAGGAGAGTGAAAAAACTTTTTCTGTACAAATTTATCTTAGAAAGGGATTTCGCAAACTCGAGAAAGGGAGATCTTAATCCGACACAAGTTTCTATGAATGATTTCTGCGCTGTGGCTAGCCCCATTTTTTTCATGGCGTTCTCCACTTCCCTCCTCACCTCCAAAGAACTTTTATGCTCATAGATATCTCTGTAAGAGCGAAGGAAGCTCTCTATACTCTCGAAGTTTTTACGTGTGCTATCGTCGATCAAAACGAGTGATAGAGACGGTATTTTCGAATGGAAAATTGAGTCTATTAGCCGCTTTGCTTGTGAAGGTCTATCTCTGGTGATGACGACAGCGGTTATCTTCATGAACAATCACTGCACTATGGTTAGTAGCTTAATTACGAAAACAAAATTATTAAGGGGCACGAAAATTATTTGCTTCCTTCTTTTAAGTAATCTTTGATTAGCTTGTTGCCTCTTATTAGTGGCATGGTCTCCGCCCAACGCTCTTGGAAATCGAAGTAATCTTTGTAATGCTTTTCAACGTAACTATGGACGTCTATCAAGGACAATTTGATGTTCCTCAGGTACTCCATAAGCTCTGTAGTACTGAATTTCAATGCTGAATGAATGGCTGAAAGAAAACTTGAAACAGCAAACTTGAACGTTAGGTCCCGTCTGAGAAAACATCCTGGATATGGTTCTAAAGATTTCATTTGAAGTGGAGTTACTCCCCTTCTGTGCTTTAGATAGTGTAATTTGCTTCGCATATACACAAATCTGTACAAGTCCTGCCGCATTTCCGACCAACGGCTTCCCACGTACTCAGGAGAATGTAGTACCCACAACTGACTGTCTAACAAGAACGCGAAATCAAACATCTTTGCGTTCACTAACATATCCATGTCTTCTCCTCTAGGTATGAAAGGGTCAAAGGGAACCTTTTCAAAGAGCTCTTTGTGGAGTACCATATTTCCTCCAAAGGCAAAAGGTGTATCTTTCAATCTAACACTGCTCTCAATAATCTTGAACGCCTCATTCATCTTTCTCCTTTTCCGCCACCCTGTTTTCCACCATTCTTTAGGATTGTCCATTAACCAATAAGAGCCTGAAGGACCTATGTAGTGTCCTGTAACTCCTCCAATGTTTTTTCCTTTGTATTTTCTACCAACAAACTCTGTACATTTCTTGAAGAAATTCTCGTCGGTAACCATTTCATCATCATCCAGAAAGATGACGGCTTCAGATTCTAGGATTTGACTAATCACTAGCCCAATGTTTCTTATGTTGGAATAACCTATCAAGTTTAAGAGAACTGCGAATTTTGAGAAAACCTTCTTCCTAAGGTGCGAAACAAGGAATTCTAAATCAGAGGAGGAGAAGGACATTATGTCCAATTCGCGGCTATGTTCTCTCAGGATAGACTCAATTTTTTCCTCCGCTTCCTTCTCTAACTCCTTATGCGTTACGGCTACCAAAACAACGATGTTTGGGATGTCTACCCCTTTGATACGCAAGTTCTCAAGGCTTCTTAATAACCTTGGCAACGTTCCTGATTTGTTTATAGAAGTTGGATGATCGTAAATGGCGGTTGATCTCTGTTTCGAGGAAAACTGATGAGGTGCAGCCGTCCAGTAGGTAGGTATCACTAGAGTGGTTCTCACTTTCGCTTCTTCCATTGGTGATCTATAGCTTCCTGAGCCTTTGATCATCCATTATACTTACATAGGTTTCATACGTGTATAAAGATAGGGAAAAAAGCTCCCTGCAATTTTTGGACAAAGGAGGTAAAATGTTTGAGTTGCGAAGGAAGTTCGGCGCTACCGAAAAACACATGGAGAAGGTTGGACTCTATAGGAAATGTAGATATCGTTATTGGAATCCCCTCGTATAATTGCGCACATACTATCAACTACGTGATATACCAAACTGCAAGGGGATTGACAGAATTTTTCCCAGATAGAAATGCGGTAATCATGGTTTCTGATGGGGGTTCCTCCGACGGAACTTTAGATGTTGTGAAAGCAATAGAAGCACCTTGGGAGGCAAAAATCGTCCCTACACAATATGTTGGTACATCTGGAAAAGGAATGGCACTTAGAGCTGTCTTTGAGGCCATGATCCATCTTGAAGCTCAAGCGGTAATGGTGGTGGATTCAGATCTAAGAAGCATTGTGCCTCAATGGGTAGATCTTCTTCTTTCATCGGCACTAGAAGGAACTGGGCTCGTAACACCTTTCTACACACGCCATAAGTATGACGGTACAATAACGAATTTTCTGTGTTATCCGTTTACGAGAGCCCTCTATGGCAGGAGAATTAGGCAGCCTATAGGTGGAGATTTTGGGCTTTCGAGGAGATTGGTGGAGAAACTGCTAAGTTCCAGTTTATGGAGCGCTCCCTATGTTCCGCGTTTCGGGATAGACATCTTTGAAACCCACACCGCTTTAGGCGAAGGCTTTGAGGTAAAGCAAGCCTTTCTGGGTTCCAAAGTTCACGAGACTAAGGATCCGTCCAAACATCTGGCTTCCATGTTCTACGAGGTAGCAGGGGCAATGTTCTCTTGCACAGAAATCTATGAGGACTCATGGCATAGTATCCAAGGAAGCAAACCAGTGGAAGTCATCAAAGGAGACGTTCATATGATTGCCCCCGAAGAGGTTCAAGTAGACTTCAAAAAGCTATTTCGAGGATACACAATTGGTTTTCAAATGTTTAGGCACACTTACAAGAAATTGCTGGGTCCCAAGCTGTTACGCAATTTTGAGGCCCTATGCGTGAAAAACGAGAGCCATTTTAGGTTTCCAACCGAATATTGGGCTAAGTGCGTGTATTCCTTTGCAGCTGCTTTTAAGAAAGAGACGAATGTAAAGAAACGGAACAACTTGCTTGAGGCTCTCAGGATTCTTTGGATGGGTAAAGTGGCAAGTTTTATACTTGAAACCATCGAATTTGATGCAAGAGGGGCGGAAGAGAAACTAGATGAGGAGGCAGATGTTTTTGAAGAACTCAAACCCTACCTCCTTGAGATATACTAGAGCTTGATCTCAGCCACCTCGGCTACTGGTATTCCGAAAGAATCGTAATTGCAACCTTAAAGTTAAAGAAGGGTCTTGGGTCTTAAACAGCTGGTGTCTTCCTTGCGAATCGCGATTCTGCGTTGTACCCTCCATAGAGGATCAGGTCAAGTGACTCATATCACAGGGCTTGCGAAGGGTCTGCAAAGTCTAGGTCACAATGTTGTTGTCTTCTCTAGGGAGTCGGAAATAAAGGCTAAGGATATACCTATCCAAGAACTCAGCTTTCTAGGAGACAAGGTTCGCCTTTTTAGAAATTTCGTTTTCCCTTTCAGATGTTTACGTTCCCTTGAAGAATTTGACGTTGTACATACTCAATATCATCCCGGCATCTTCGTAGGCAACGTAGCCAAGAAAACGCTTGGGAAACCTCATGTATTCACCTATCATGGTTTCGCGCCCATTAGAATTTGGAGAAATCCCAGACAGCAAATGAAGATGGTTGACCACCGAATCGGAACATTTTTTGCCCTTCGTTTCGGCGTAGACAAGATCATAACTGTTAGCCGATTCCTAGAAAGAGAGTTGGTGGATTCATACAAGTTAGACGAAAACATGATTCACGTAATTCATAATTCCATAAACACGGAGAAGTTTAACCCCAAAGTTGAGGGAGATGAGATTAGACGTAAATACGGCTTGGAGGATGTTCCTATTGTCTTATACCTTGGTAGATTAGCGCCCTATAAGGGAGTGCACCACCTGATCAGGGCTATACCTTTGATCCTACGAGCAAAACCAGATGTGAAGTTTCTTATAGCAGGCTCAAGGCGTTACGACATGTTGAACCTTCCAGGGATGGCGGAATCTCTAGGCGTTAGACGATCTGTGATTTTCACAGGATTCGTTCCGGATAAATTAGTTCCGAAGTTTTATGCTTGTTGCGATATTTTTTGTTACCCTAGCTTATGGGAAGGGTTCGGATTGCCAGTGGCGGAAGCAGGGGCAACAGGCAAACCAGTTGTAGCCCTCCGGATGTGTGCGATTCCTGAAGTGGTTCAAAATGGATTGACGGGCTTACTTGTCGAACCAGACTATACTAAACTAGCGGAAGCGGTTATCACCCTGCTGGAGGATGAGAAGATGCGTAGAAAAATGGGGTGGGAAGCCAGGAATAGAGTTACCCGTCTATTTTCTTGGCGTAGAATGGTGGAAAAGACGCTTGAAGTATACGAAGAGGTTTCATGATTGAGACATCTGCAGAAACGCAGAGATGTGAAGGCATTAGCAGTTTTGGATATGGACGGAACACTGCTGGAATCTCGCAGCATCGACGTTCTATGCCAGAGATTTGGATTGCAAACCAAACTCAGAGAGATGGATAGAAGAACCGATTTCCTAGGGGATTATAAACGGAGTGAGGCCATTGCACAACTGTTCGCAGGAATGAGGGTTTCTGAGCTGGAAAGGGTCTTCGATAGCATTAGTGTAGTTAACGGAGCAAAGGAATTCATCGATTTCTTAAAAGAAAGAAAATTCTTAACTGCCGTAATCACCGACTCTTACACTTTCTTAGCGTTGAGACTAGCAGAAAAACTCAAGATTGACACAGTTTGCGGAAACAAGATGAAAATAGTTGAGAATATGATTACCGGAAGAATAACAATGCCGTTGGGATGGGAGAAACAGAAAAACTGCCATAAAAAGGCTGTTTGCAAGTTACATGCGCTGTACAAGCTTGTGAAGAAACATGAAATCGGAATGGACAAAACATTAGCAATTGGAGATTCTAAAGGCGATTTTTGCATAATCGAAAGAACTGCAATAGGGGTTGCTTTTAGACCTAAAGACCCTGAGATCGTCAAAATTGCAGATTTAGTCGTATATGGTGATTTTTTTGAACTCGTTGATAAACTGAAACCTTTTTTAGATCATTTCTAGTATAGTAGTCTGAATTGAGATGGAAACGACTTCTGATAAGATACTGGATTTAGGCGATTACACCTCTTTTAGTCTGCAGAGGTGTCTTAAGGAAAAAGTGGAAACCATGATTTTGGATGAGGGCGGTCTCTATTCGCCATTATCCGTTTCTTTGATTATTCCAACAAGGTTTGGAAGCGAAGAGGGGCGTGAGATTGAACGGGAAACACTGAAGAAGATACTTTCTGAGTGTAGTGAACTGGTTGATGCAGGATATCTTGACGAAATCGTAGTGATAGACGCTACACGAGATAAGAATGGCAACCCTGATTTTCGTGTGCTTCAGAACGTTGTAAGAGTAGCTTATGAGGAACTTGGGCTTTTCAGAGAGCAAGTAAATCTGCTTAACAAGTATGGGAGTGAAAACGAGAGAGGAAAAAGAGGATTTTTCGACTTTTTCATCAAGGTTGTGCACCAATTCGACGAGAATATTCCAAAAGTCTTAGCAAAATTTGGGGTCTCTGGGATCACAGGAGTTTTTGGGGTTCCCTCTGGCAAAGGAGCGGGATTGTGGATTTCGGTCCCTATCACTGCTGGGGATATTTTATGTTTTGTCGATTCGGACATCCTGAACTTCAAGAAAGAATTCGTTACTGCTTTATGCCATCCAATTGTCTATTCGTGGAACCTCAGAGAGGCGGCAACAAAATTTGTGAAAGCATATTACACGAGGTTGACGAAAACTCCCAGCCTCTCCCCCGACGAAGCTATTCTAGGAGGACGAGTTTGCCGTTTGTTTGTAGCTCCTCTTATACAATCTGTCACGACTTCTTTAGATTTATACACTCCTTTAAGAACGATTAAGTATCCACTTGCTGGTGAATTCGCGCTATCGCGCGACACCATTGAAGAATTAGCCTTGTCATCGGCATACTCTGTTGAAATGTATTTATTATTTCAGCTGTTTGATTTAATTGGGAGCACATCGATGGCTCAGGTCAATCTAAAAGTTTTTCACCACATTGGACAGGAATTCCCAAAGCTAGAGAGCTTAGCCCGTCAGATTGGAACTTGCATTTTGCAAAGTATTATTGAGAAGAAAAAGAAACCTCTCACTAACGGTGAGAATAGGCAGATTCTCCACTTATATAAAGAAAACGCAAATCAAATGATTAAGAAATCTAAAGAGTTGATTTCTGAACTTAAAGAGTCCGCAGAACCTGGGATTCCTGAGAAACTAGTTTATTCTAAGGAAGAGGATAAAAAACGTTTTCAGTGCTTTCTCAAGGTTTTGGAAAATATTCTTATTGAAAAAGTGAGACAGGAAATCATCATGCTTCCCTCTTGGAGTCTGATAAAGGAGAAAACAGGAAACTATTTCATCCTTAGGGAAATGCTTAGGAGAAGGAGCAATCAGAGTACATGGTCTCGATTGAAAGAATGTGGTTTAATAAGCCGACCATCACCCTTAGAAAAGCAACTTTCTTAAGGCTGGCTACTCAGAAAACTTGCATTTGAAAAGGTGACGAAAATCAGGATCGCTGTCATCCATTACACTTGCCCTGAAGCTGAGAAGAGCGGAGTTACCACAGTCATTAGAAACCACGCAATCCACCTAACAAAACTTGGAAATGAGATCACGATCATTTACGGCAAGGGTGGTGGCTTAGAAGGAGTAAGAGAAGTCTACATTGAAGAATTGAACCCAGATTATCCTGAAATCTCTGAATTACAAGGGAAAATACTCAGCACAAAGCTGGATAAGTCGACTAGAGAAAGGTTTGTTAGGATTAAAGAGACATTGAAAACAAAGATTCGAGATGCTATTCAAGGGCTAGACATTGTTATTATTCACAATATTTCCTCAATGCCATTCAATTTTCCAGCAACAGTCGCTATAAACGAGTTAGTGGACGAGAGCAAAAGCAAATTCGTTTTCTGGACCCACGACTCCATTGTCCTGCGTCAGGAATGGAAGAAATTTCTGAAGACTTGGCCCTTCACGGAACTTCATAATCAACATCCAAATGTGTCTAATGTGACTATTACCGAATTCAGGGCGAAACAACTTTCCCAGATACGAGACAAACATTACAGATTAATGGACGTTAAGGTTATCCCAAATGGCATCAATGTAGAAGAATACGAAAAACTTGATGAGACAACCCTAAATCTGAGGGAAAAATTGAGCTTGAGATGGGACGATTATGTGATTCTGATGCCGATAAGAATCCTTCCGAGAAAAAACATCGAGTTAGGATTAAAAGTTGTCTATGAACTGCAAAAGCTTGTAGGAGAACAACGTGTAAGGCTTGTAATCACCGGTCCACCAGACAATCAAGCACACGCGCATGCACAAAGATACATTGATTACCTGGATAAAATGATAAAGAAACTGAACCTTGAAGACAACGTTTTGTTAATCCATGATCTGATATCATTCAAAAGACTTTCCGAAAACAACAAGATTGTAAAATGGGGAATAGCTGACGCCTACGCATTAGCTGACTTGGTGCTAATCACGAGTAAAGAAGAAGGTTTCGGATTACCTGTTTTAGAGGCTGGAGTGGCAAGAAAAGCCCTTTTCGTCAGCAGGATTAAACCCTTCGAAGAACTTTTGAAAGAAGGCATCGAAGCACACATGTTTGGACTGAACGAAAAACCCGCTAACATCGCGTTAAAAATCTTCAGATATTTCTTAAGCGACATTATTCAATACAACTTCAACAACGTGATAAGAAAATACCGTTGGAGCGTCATAGTCAAGGAGAAGGTTCTTCCCTTTCTCAAAGAGCTTACAGATGTGGCGTAGTCATATGCACACATTTTTCTGGACCTACTTTACATCATCAACTGCACACAGAGTTGCCTCGTGTTAAGTTGCAGGTATCAAGATGCACCCACACGCACACGTCTCTCTATCTGCATATCCTTACATGCATGTGGGGATTCAATCAGTTTTCTTTCACGAAGTATTTAATGAGTACAAACGTTAACATTCCTGATATTAGGTATGGGAAGAACGCAACTGAAATATGATTCAGAAACGTTGTTCTCCCGAGGGCATCTAACGCTGCCTCATTCGTCAAGATCCCTGCGATTACACTATTCCATAGCCCGTGAGTCAAAAATAGCGGAACTAGATTTCTGCTCTTGCCGTAGTAGCCAGCAAGCATCCCCCAGAAACAAGTCGTGATTATGTAAACAGCCATGTCCAGTGGGTTGAAGGGAGATATGTTCCATACAAAATGCCAAATTCCAAAGGCAACCGCTTGAATCAGAATTGCCTTTCTGAAGGTGTAGTGCTTTTCGAGGTGAGTTTGCATGTAGCCTCTGAAAAACCCTTCTTCGCTGACTCCTACACACAATGTTTGGAATGGCATTGCTGAAAGGAAAGCCATTATATCGAAGGATTCCATTATTGATTGCCCAGTGAACACATGTATCAATAGATACTCAGTGAACAACGTCGATCCACCAAAGACGAGGTACAATGTAGCTCCTTTGAGAAGTGAAGTTCCGATGTTTTTGGCCTTGAATCCAAATGCTGAAACATCAGTTTTCTCAATGAGGACTATTGTCAGGATTATGAGAAAAATCAGTGGGGTCTTTTCATATGGCATGCCGTACAAAAGCACAGAAGGAATGCGAACAGCCATGGCTAACACGAAGAGTATCAGAATCCGAAAGACTATTGCAGTTTTCTCTCTTCCATCGGCTTCTTTTGATAGTTTCTCTTTGCCAGTACAGCGTCTATGCCAAACGTAAAGGGGAACAAGCAAAATGATGGACAGAAGAATGGGAACAGCTTCCACTGAGGCGTGCGCATTTTCCTGTGGGAAGCTATACGCACAAAGGAGCACGATCAAGGCAATTATGAAATATACTGAAATAGTCTTCAGAGCAGGGCTTCTTGCCAAAGTTTTTAACAACCGATCAATGGTGTGACTCTGTTCGATAATAAAACTTTCATGGGAATATTAGTAAGACTCCTTTTGGCTGTGCAACTATGAATCTAGGCAATCAACATGTTCTTTGTATAAGGCCTCATGAGTGTAAATATCGATCTCTTATGTGCATCCATACAAGATGTTAATCTGTTTAGACAGAAGATTTAGAGATTTGCGCACGCTGCTGCAATGACAGATACCGCTCACTGATAAAATGTCTTTTTTTTGGCTGTTCCGCAAGCTTCAGAAAACCTGAATGCATCACCTTTGGAAATACTTTTTGAGCACACTCATTCTGCATCTCGAAATCTTGTTTTTAACCGTAAATTGAAAGAAAAAGTAGTGAGACCTTAAGAATGTTTAAAGAGGTCATATTACAGACTGTTGGAACACTCCTATTCGTTGGATGTCCTTTCCTAATTTTGTATCTGCTTCTCAAGTTAAAAGATAAATCCTCTTCAACAATGATACCTGAGAAAAAGAAAAGAATTGCAAGCTATCGATTGTATTGGAACCATCCAAGACTAATCTCCAAACTATCAGGGGAACAGAGAAAGAGAGTAGAAGAAAAATTCTTCAAACTTGTAGAAAAAGGCAGAAAGCAAAACGCTAAACGAATAAGCAAAACAGCCACGTAGTACATGCACACTTCAACATAGATCCATAATTATTCTTCTTCCATTCTCTCCATATCCAACCGAATGCTTTTACATCAGCTTTCCATTTCGTGAATTCAAACATTTCTTTCTTCAGTTGTAGTTGTGACGCTTGTGATGCTTGCTCTTTCAGGTATATTTCAACCAGTTTGGAAGGGATCTTGGGCCCTGCTTGCTTAATTCAACCTCTTTTTTGGTTCTACGCTGGGCGAGATAGAGCTTGACAATAGTAATAGCCAGACCTGCTATTGCGATGAGGGTTCCGATATCTAACCAGGGCAAACCCATAGTTTACTCCTCTATACCGTCACATCATTGACGTTGTTATTTTAGCTTATGAAATATGTATGCACGCATGACATAGCAGGGTTTGAACCCTCGAAGGCACAGTTGTCGTCGTCTGCAGGTGTGGGGACGACGACAGCTCTCAACCTGAGAAGCTTCCTATCTTGGTTCACAAGCAGACATCTACAGCGCCCTATAGGACTACCACATCTGAAGTCAACTGCAGAGGCTCGCGTCCGTGCTGTTGTTCGTTACCCCATAGTGAAGAAACTACAACTACGCACGCGCACGAACGGTAAAGATATATCCCTTAAAGTGGTTACAAGCTTTCCGACAAAACGCCAATACCATAATCACCGGAGGCCCACCATGAACCTCGCCAACAAAATCCAAATGTTGAAAAAAAAGAAGAAGGCGCTCCTACTAGCTCACAACTATCAGAGACCAGAAGTTCAAGACACCGCAGACTACATAGGCGACAGCATCGAATTATGCAGAAAGGCAATGGATGAGAAAGACGCGGACATTCTAGTGTTTTCAGCAGTTGATTTTATGGCCGAGTCAGCTGCCATACTGAATCCAGATAAAAAGGTTCTCCTCCCAAGCCTCGGCGCAAGATGCCCAATGGCACATATGCTCACCGCAGAGCAAGTTAGATTATGGAAGAAAAATTACCCAGAAACATCGGTGGTTCTTTATGTCAACACGCTTGCTGAAGCAAAGGCAGAATGTGATATATGCTGCACATCCGCCAACGCCGTGAAAGTGGTGGATAGTCTAGATGAAGACGCTGTACTTTTCGGGCCTGACGCTAACCTAGCGTGGCATGTTCAACAGAAAACTAGGAAGAAAATTATTCCGATTCCAAGCAGAGGTTACTGTCCAACTCACATTCTCTTCACTGATGGAGACATTCAACTCTTGAAAGAGAAGCATCCTAATGCTGTGGTTATGGTGCATCCAGAGTGTATTCCGGAAGTTCAATTATCAGCAGATTTTGTCGGAAGTACCTCACAGATGTGCAGATATGCTAGAGAAGCATCGGCAACAAAATATGTCGTAGGAACAGAAATTGGACTTATCCACCGTCTTGAAAAGGAGAATCCAAAAAAAGTGTTCATACCACTTTATGATGGAGCTATTTGTCCAAACATGAAAATGAACACGCTGGAACGAATATACTTGTCCCTTAAAGAAGAAAAACACGTCATAACTATTCCAAGATCGATTGCGAAAAAAGCTCGAAAAGCCTTAGAAAAAATGCTTTCTCTACCCTAGCAGTCATAAATTCCATGTTTCCTCTCAGGGCTCGCTTCACTGGACAATGCAAACACCGACGATACATACAACTAGTTGAAGTCTTTTCGGCTCCTAACTCAAAACACAATCCTAAAGAAGCATAGACCCCTAGAACTAATGGGAGAAAGCGTGAAAACCTCAAGACTTTCAATGCTTTTGATATTTCTATCATTTGCATATATGCCACTCGCTTATGCTTCTCCAATTTTGCACATTACCGCGGGAGCCCACAAGCCTTCGTATTTCCAAGTAGAAACTGTAAGAGTCAGTGGGAAGTTAACTCTGGGAGAAAATCCGCTTAGAGGATCACTCGTAGCGTTAGAAGTGAGGAATGAAAGCGGACATATCGTAGCTGTTGGCACGAACAGAACCAATGAAAAGGGCCTGTTCACTTTTGCTTTCAAACTATCACCTAACGCCAGCTCACAAAATTATGCAACTTATGTTAGCACACGGTGGGAAAACCAAAGAGCTGTTAATTGCTCGACTTTTTTGGTAGAAGCCTCATGTTCAACTGGGCATTGCGAAAGCTCTACTAATCAAGAAATCCCAAGTGGCGTAGTAATCTCAATTCTGCTGGTCTTGTTTGGAATTTCTCTACTGTCTATCTTGATAATCTCGATTTTTCTTTTTCTTAGACTAAAGGAAATAGAAGCAGAAATTGAACCTCCTGCTCCGCCTGAAACACAAATTGACCAAAAATATAAAGCTTGCACGAACTGCGGAAAGAATTTTCTTGAGATTCGCACATTCTGTCCCTATTGCCTTGCTTATCACGGCCAAAACGACGTAAAGAAAGCCTGATAACCGCTCTGGTAACATCTTTTTGTGAAAGTTTTCTCCAAGCGCTAATCCAGTTGTATCTCAGATACGCTTAACTTGAATCTATATTCAGCATAGTTCTTCCCAATTAGGCGTCGAGTCACCAGAACGTCAAAGTTTAAGAAAGGGTCCAGAATTTTTAATAGAAATTTCTTTAAAGAGGTTCGTAGTGTTAGTTGGTTAGCTATCGGGAGAAACTGCTATGGATTCATCAGGACGGCGGGTTATAGGTTCCCTGCTGTTGATGTCAGGTTTAACTTTTCTCGTTTTGGGATTATATACCGGCCAGTTGAGCTATGTTCTGGAACTCGTGAAGACAGTCTTTGAAACTGCCATTGCAGGGGCACCGTAGCGTTGAAAGAGAAATCCTAGAAACAAAGGCAATTTCACGGTTAGATTTCTCAAAGTTGCCTTCTTTCGAACCCCCAACTTCATCCCCTGTTGACTATAATCATGAGGACAGCCATGGCTTTGTGTCCAGGCTCCTTTTTGCCTCAGACGACTGCGCGTTCAACCCTTCTTGTTACATTACTTAATCTCTCATGTGTTGATAACTTAGCCACATGTTATCACAGCTTATATTCCGAAGTTACAATAAGAGTTTGTACAGGAGGTGAATGATAATCATCCGAAGCAATGAAGGTGAAAGAGACGGAATACTGCATGTTGCAAGGTTGATGCTTGTTTCAGCTAGAACTGCGCCAAAATCCGGCGGCGTTGACGACGTACTAACCATAATCGCTCTTGGAGCAAAAAAGGAAGCCTTAGCCGTAGAAATGAACAGGATAGCAGAAGAAAGAAAGATTGATGAATTTAGGCGGGATGCAGAAAACGTGAAAAATTCTGAAGTCGTTGTACTGGTTGGCGTAAGNGGAACGAAAAGCTTTGGTCTGAACTGTGGTGCCTGTGGCTACGCAAACTGCGATGAGTTTGAAAAAGCCGAGAAAAAAGCGGGACGAGACTTTGTAGGGGCAACGTGCCTTCTTAAGGCGCTAGACCTTGGAATTGCATTGGGATCAGCCGTGAAAACAGCGAGTATCTTCAATGTGGATAATCGAATAATGTATAGAATTGGAGTCGCAGCTAGGCGGCTGAACTTGTTGCCAGAGGCAAGTATCATTATGGGGATTCCACTATCTGCAAGAGGTAAAAACATATATTTCGATAGGAAGCGTTAGGGACGTCCGAGTTCCGTGCATATTAACGTGATTATCACGCATGCTCATCATACTGAACTATTTTGCTTCATTTTCTCATACATTTTTTCCAGAGTCCAACGGACCGTTGACTTGAGTTCCTGTAACCTTTCAGGCCCAATGTTTTTGATAGTTACTTCACGAACGGTGTCTCCGTCACGGATAATGTTGTAAGACAATATCTTATCTGGAGCAATGTCTCCGGTACCGGCGGCCTCACGGTCTTTTTCCTGCATTTTTGCTAATACTCTCTCTACAAGGAAGGACGTGAACGGTGGAATGTTCACATCGAAGTTCTTGTCTTTTGGGAGCACAATTCGCATAGAGTCATCTGCGACGTACATATCAGCAAGAAGGTCACCTGTTACTGTTCTTAACGGGATTGTTTCCCCATACTCCGTGGTGGATAGTGGAAGAGCGGGTTCAGACGGAGTGGCAGGCATTACTTGTTGAGGTGCAGAAGTAGGCTTTGTCATTTCTGCTCGTTTAAACCCTTTTTCTAGTAGCGAGGAGTCAGTGAATTCGAGTAAAACTCGTAATCCTTCCAGTTCGGTCTCTACTGCTTCTATGCGTTTTTCCAGCCACGCTCTAAACTCTGCCATTTTCTTTATTTTTTCTTTCTCAACCATATTTCTTCTCCACTTCGTGAATATGCTTGGGTTCTTTATCTTTGGGAGTTACGTATAGAATGTGCAGTGCCACATTTAAGTGTGAAAGAAGCTTCTGAGGTGTGGGTGTCATATGGTCGAGAAAGCGTACGATTTCAATCTTCTCGTTTCCTGTTCATGGAGTGCCTATGGAAAGGCAAAGAAAGAAATTGTGCATGTCTTGGGAACGCTTGGTGACGAGAATCCTCTTGTGAAGCATACGTTTGCGAAGGGAATAGTAGGCGTGAGGACCTGCTTAGACTCGCGGGAGGTTACACGTAGACTTCGAATACTGTTTGATGAGGGTTCTCTTGTCTTTCAGCACACCTTGAAGTGGGTGCCAGTGGATCTTTGGACACGCTCGGACATGGACTCTATGAAAAGGGTGGTTGCAGAGTTGAGAAGTAAAATCCATGATGGTGAAACGTGGCGTATGACTGTAGAAAAACGTAGATACACACGGCATCACAAGGTTGAAATCATAAGAGAACTTGCCGACCTCATAGATGAAAAAGTTAATCTTTCGGATCCTGATAAAATTCTTCGCGTAGATATAATAGGCAGATATGCAGGAATATCCATCCTAAGGCCAAAGGATGTTTTCTCTGTGACAAAATCTTACTCCACTGTTTTCTGACGCCATGAATAACTGGGTTTGCAGCTATCTTAATCTTTGCTAAATTCTACAACTATTGTGGATGTTTGCAAAATCACCGATATCGCATTCAGCATCTATAATTGACATTTTGTCAATTTTGACGCCCAAACCCACCTTGCGTTTCTCAGGCAATACAGTGACTTGAATGTGGAAAGTTGCCTATACACGTGTTTTCGTGGATCAAAGAACTGGCTTGCCAACCAAAGGAAGCATTTGTTTAGGTTTGGTATAAGTGAGCGGTCTAAGTCTTGTCTTATGCCATCAGCTAATATGACTGTTTTCATAGCTTGGCTCTTCTTTCTTTGTATAGCTGCGCTTCGAGGCATGAAGAGCAATTGAAACATTGGGATTATGCTAGAGCCTCTGAGTTTTCTACGCTTATCGATGTGTGAACTGGTCTGACTTCGACTCCACATTTCTTTGTTAAGAATTGTTCAAACTCTTGGAATACTGTACTATCTGTATCGTTTAATTTTAGGCAAACAGGTCTACCTGCGTATGCCCAACTTAAATCGTAAATTGCGGTTCTTCTTGAGAGTTCGGGGTTGTTTGCAACTGTCTCTACCAATTTTTTGGATGGAGTTTGTGGAAACAACCAAGCGGTGTATGAAACGTCGACTATGTCGTAAGAGATGTTCTTGTGAATAACACATTTATGTTTTGTAGCAACCTTTTCGAAGGTTGAAGGATGAACTGTTCGAATCCAAAGAAAGTTGTGATATTCATCGTCCATTTTGACCCAATCTTCGAATCCAGAAGTTTTCCAGCCTCTTGATCGACATTGATCCTTGAAAGATTTGAGGAGCTTCCAGATTTTGGGAAAGTCTAAGGCAACGGTCATGTGTACGCCTCGTGTTTTCTTATAGAAAATTGTTCTATTTTCCGTCGATTTAAAGGTATTTGACAACAATACTGCAAATTTTCACCAAAAAAATCGAATTATTGAAAAATTGTAGCAAAAATGCTTCCTCCACTACAATTCTCCGAAACATTTCTCGGGAAGACTTATGTCTGAAGCCAATAAATTTGACGAAAAAGTCGGCAGATCTCTACATTTTTCCGAGAGTAAAAAATAAATGTAAAAAACTTTTAACATACTCTTCTGCCTCAAGGTTAGGAACATGAAAATAAAAAACCAAGTGATCGTCTTAGATAACTTAGATTGGAAGATTCTGCAAATCCTTCAGAAGAATGCAAAGCAGACATACACCCAGATTGGCCGGCTTCTAAGTGTGGCACACTCCACAATCTACGACCGCATTCAAATGATGGAAAAGCATGGCATAATCAAAAAATACACGGTTGTTGTAGACCTTGAGAAAATCGGAATGAAACATGTTACTGCAATTATGACGGTATTTACGAATCCTCAGGAAAGTGAAAAGGTGGCGAAGAAGTTGTCAGAATCAAAAGAGGTTCTAGAGGTTTCAGCGTCTCTTTCCGAAAATTTGTCGATAATTGCAAAGGTGGTGGCAGAAGACCAGAACAGGCTTCACTTGTTCATTGCACAATCGGTTGCACCTCTTCCGGGAGTATTAAAGGTTCGAACTTCAATTATTAC
>JGI2171J19970_10000832_pt1 | contig 16976 bp, 7 predicted proteins | sample DeeMarSWOR324_28_FD_19970 | JGI IMG/M metagenome (IMG submission 19970) | reverse complement strand
TTGATACCTTCTTCAATTCTCTTTTTTATCATTTCTACAGGTTCTATCACTTTCTGCCAGTCTCCATCTTTCTGGATTTCTATTAACAGACTGGGCTCCATATTGGATACAACACACCCGTATCCTACTAATTTCCCGTACGATTCCAAGGCATCTCTGGAATACATATCCAGGTTACCTGGAATTGCAGCAAATTCGTGATCGAGCAGAACTACCTTACTGGATAACAGAATATCTGTAATGTTCGTGTTCAACTGGCCGCACACATGAGTTGAGGGTACAGCATTTTCTATTTTCTTTACAGCAGTATCAACCATTTCAATGCAGAATTCGGGTTCCATTCCCACGTACAGCCCGTACACTAAGGAGGGTTCGTCAATGCAGATGATGGCAGCTCCCCCCTTGTCGTAATGGTGCGCAATTTCTGACACAAACTCAGCCAACTTTTCCACGATCTCTGGGTATTCGACAGCACTTTTTTCTCCCACCTTTACAGAAGCAGCCAACGTAATGGGTCCTGTTAAGGGCATTTTAATTCCCTTGAAAGAGAAATATTTTTTGGCTACCTGTAAATACTCGATAGCAGGAATTGTCTTGGGTATCTCAATGTCCCCTACCACCTGGAACGTGTTCGTGTACTCCAACCCGTGACCGACCAAATACCCTAAAAACATGGAGCACATGTCCTGCGGCTGGCCATAGCTCGGGTAGTCTATTCCTGCTTTACCCTGTACCCGTAACGCTTCAAATACTCCCGGTAAATACGGATCATCCATGTATGCCTCATCCTCAGGTATTTCATCTGTATAGGGTGGAAAATCCTGTTTCACCGGATAAACGGGGAGCACAGGAAAGCTCCCCGGCACGGTTGTATCAAGCGGTTGTAGTTCAATCATGGTCCCAGAGATTTTTTTAGCACCTCTTCGTTGACTCCTCCTGCGTGGTAGATTTTCCCAGTTTTCACGTTGTTCACAAAGATCTCTGCTGGCGAAAACAAGTGGGGATCAATCTTGTAGAAGTCTTTGTCATACTTCTTGAATGTCTCGTAAAAGGGTAACCCGTAATCCCGGGAGGAAGAAGAGGGCACATTCTCAATAATAGTCTCAATGTCACTATCTTCGCAGTCAACAAAATACCTGGTCTGGCCTCCATATAAGATACAGTCATTGGTAATCCCCATGGCCTTCAAATCAGACTTAGCTATGGGAGCTACAGGACAGGTTCCAAATCCAGACATCACTGAATCGAGAGAGAACCCTAACTCGTGCAGCTTGTGCAATCCAGTCTCCACGATTCGTGCCGATATTTGTATGGAACCCACCATCGAGGCTGTGGGAGCCACCAGAATGTACAGCCCATCAGGGGAAATTTTTGACTTTTCTGCAATGTATGAGGCCACCTCTTCAGAGGGAAAACTCCTGGTTTCTAACGCAATGACTGCCTCTTTGTAGTCATCTTCGTATCCAAGCTTCTTGAACAGTTTTTCATCTCGTGCCAAAGACCTGGCAGGTCCGCTCCCCAGTGCAAAGAAATCTCCTACTTTGATCTTCCATCCAGCGAATTGAGACGCCATGCACGCTTCCTTTGGGTAGTCAGTGGAAACGTTAACATGCATTCCAAAGTCACCGTATGAGAACTCCACTTCAGCTAATCCGCCCATGCATGCTTCTGAAAACAGCTTTCCAGCCATTATGCCGCCGTATTCCTCAACGCCACAGTCCAGGATCAGTGCACCACTTTCCAGTCTTTTTACTCCAATCTTCAGCTCATCTTTGCTGAGCACCATCTTTTTGGCTATTTCTGCTGCTTTTTCATTGACACTAACCAAAAGATCACCAACAAATCAAAGATGAGTGATCATATAAGTTTTTGTGTTGGGACCAACCAAATTGGTTGGTGTTTGTCTCACTTTTGTTATACGTGTAACAATTTTTTTGTTTTTATCAGTTATTTTGAGATTTTAGTATTCAAAGAAATAGGTTTTTGACTGGTTGACAGCCCTGTTGCGGCGAGACTGACACCTGTTATTGTAAATTATGAGCTGTTCGGTAACCTTTTTTACCTCAGGGTGTACATACTGTATGCGTTCCACTTACTGCGGCATCTTTTTCATTTCTGTAGCAGCCCTCCTCTTAGAGATTTCTTTGACCAGGATATTTTCTGTATCCCGCTGGTACCACTTTGCTTTCATGGTGGTGAGTATTGCATTGTTGGGATTTGCAGCCAGCGGCTCCTTTTTGAACCTTTTTCCCAGAATTCAGAAGAATCAGTATTCTCCCTTTGTGAGTTCTCTCCTCTTTTCAGTATCTGTTGTGATCAGCTTTTATGTATCTGATAAAATTGAAATGGATCCCTATAAGGTTATGGTAGAACCTCATTTACTTGGCAGTATTGCAGTGTACTATCTTTTGCTGTCTTTACCGTTCTTGTTTGCTGGGTTTGCCATTAGTATTCCCTTGGCGCGAAAACCAAAAAACGCAGGAATTCTGTACGGATTTAATTTGGCAGGATCAGCCGCAGGATGTTTACTGATTTTTTCTTTTTCTGTATTTGGATCAAAGATTATTTTATTCTCTTCTCTTTTAGGGGTTTTGTCTTCTTTATTTTTCGCTTTTCAATGGAAACATAGGTTGATCAGTTTTTGTGTCTTGGTTATCCTCTTGATTCTCCCAGCCAACATCTATGACATAACGATGTCTCCCTACAAGGCTTTGCCTTTAGCTTTAAACTATCCAGAAGCTGAAATTGTGCACACTGAATGGAATACTATCTCAAGGGTGGATATTGTCAAAAGTCCAGTGCGGCACGCTCCCGGGTTAAGCCTCAAATTTTTTGAAGGGCTACCCTCCCAACTGGGGTTAACGGTAGATGGTGACAATATTTCCTCTTTATCAGAGCCTGGTCTCTTTATTGAATACTTACCAACGGCTGCAGCGTATCTTCACGAAAGAAAAGAGGTTTTGATCATCAACCCCCAAGGACTGGACGTGGCCACAGCACAGTATTTTGGAGCCACTACGACAGTAACTGAAGGAAACCCCTTAACCATAGAGAGTGCCCAGAAGTTCTCCCGGGTGTACGAGAACATTGAGATACAATTTCAAGACGGCAGATCTTTTTTAGCTTCAACCAACAAGAAATATGATGTTATACAAATTTCCTTATCGGAGAGCTTGTTTGCCAGCTCTGTAGGATTGTACGGGTTCAACGAGAGTTATTTATTCACTAAGGAGGCTTTTGAACAGTACTACTCCCATTTGACAGATGACGGTGTCCTGGTGATAACTCGTTGGTTGTTAGTACCCCCGCGGGAGCTTCCCCGGTTGGTATCTTTGATTATTGAGACAGAAATTCCACAAGACCACATAATTATCTTCAGGACCTACTCTACCACTACCATACTACTGAAAAAAACCCCTTTTGGAAATGAAATTGCAGATATTGAAGCATTTTTAAAGGACAGAGGATTCGATTTAGTATGGGTTTCTGGAATACAAGAAGACCAGGTGAACATCTACAACCAATTTGATGAGCCGTATTTTTACCAGTTGGTTACATCCCAATTTTTTAACAATGTACAGGTTGAGAAAGAGTATCTCTTTGCTATTGAGCCCCCTACAGATGATAAGCCCTTCTTTTTTAACTTCTTTCAGTGGAGAAAATTTCAACAAATATACCAGTCATTACGAGGAAAATGGCAGCCGTTATTTGAAGGCGGGTTCATGGCAGTCTTAATATTGATTCAGGCCCTTTTGGTTTCTTTGCTGCTTATTGTTGCTCCTTTAAAGAGATTATCACTAGAGAGGTTTACACTATGGTATTTCATGTTGATTGGGTTAGCCTTCATGTTTGTGGAGATTTCTTTGATACAGCAGTTCATTTTGTTTTTAGGTCAGCCTACGTATTCTGTGACATTAGTTTTGTTTTCCGTGCTGTTGTTTTCGGGTATGGGGAGCTACAGCTCTCAAAAGATTTTCTGGAAGAAAGGATTTTTTTTCTTGGGATTATTTTTATTTTTTCTAATTGTGGGATTGCCGTTTCTGATTCATTCATGGTTGGGTCTGGACTTACACCTGAAAATTGTAATAGGGGTAGCTGTTCTGGCTCCTCTCTCCTTTTTCATGGGGATACCCTTTCCTACTGGTATTGCTGTGGTGGGTGAAAAGCAGGTACCATACGCATGGTGTGTCAATGGGTGTAGTTCAGTGTGTGGATCTGTTCTATCTGTGATGGTGGCTCTCTCTTTTGGATTCCGGGTTGTATTAGGGTTAGGGTTGCTCTGTTATGGTATGGCTTTTCTGGTGAGAACAATAATTTTGAAATAATATGTCCATAACGGTAATAATAAACGAATTCAGGTCACAGAAAATAGTGTAACCATTGCTTAGATCTATTCTGGAACAGTTCTATACAGGGAGTATAACTGTACCCGTTATACTATCCCAGAACTTTACATTCATAGCCCTAATGTTATGTCTAATCTAAGAGAGGAATAAAAAATTGCATTGGCACAACAAAAACAGAGAATGAATTGAATTTTTTTAAAAAAGGTTTTCCCTTCTGTTAAAACAGGTAATATTCTTCTATATTGGATTATGGAGAGATTCATCAATTTAACGCGCGCTACATTTAAATACTTAGCGAGAAAGTGATAAGAAGCAAAGGAGATGAGATTATGAAAAAGGCATATAGAGGGCTCATTGCAGCCATCCTATTCATGGGATTATTTTCCCATGCAGGAAATGTTGTTGGAAGAGTAACCCTTTCTTCTGATGATTTAATGTCGGACTTGTCCTTTGATGTGTTGCGACATTTTGTGTTGAGAGATGCAGAACCTGTTGTTGAGGAACCCTCTGGGTATACTGAGACACCAGTACACCAACCATTACAAATCCACGCGAGTGAGGACCCCCAATTTGAGTATATGGCAGTGTCCCCGTATTACAAGGTGTACTTCAAGGGGACGAGCTTCACAATGAGGATGCGAAATGCATGGGTTGCATTTGAATTAAAAGAACAAAACCTGGGAGAAAAAAGAGATGCCATCTCTCTTGTTAATCAAAATTCGCTTTCCCTATCTAATGTATTTGAATCAGTGGATTTATCCTACGAACTGGACACATCTTTAGTAAAGGAAACTTTGACATTGAGAGAATCAAAACAGGCTAGCACAGTGATACAGAAAATTTCTTGGGGAGGCGTAACACCACAGTACGCGGAAGATGGGTCAATTCTGTTTATCGATGGAAATGAAGAAAAAATTGTAAAGATTCTGCCTCCTTTTATGAGGGATGCAAGAGGATCGATATGTACGGATATTCATTATGAATTGATACAGACTGAAACAGGTCACGAACTCCATAAGGTCATTCACAAAGAGGGGTTAGAATGGCTGGAAAAGGCAGTATACCCTGTGGTGATAGATCCTTCTATGGAAACCTTTGAAGATGCATGGCAGTCTTCTGGGTTGACACCCTATGGGCAGTATTTTAGAAACTTGAAAGAATATGTAAATCCAGCTACTGGGTACTTAACAGTGACACAAACGGATCTGGCTGTACCAGGTAGAGGGTTGGATTTAGTGATATCTAGGGTGTATGAGACACCAGCAGTATTTTACGGGTCAGACCCCTATGATTATGAAGCTCCTCCTGTGGATTTAGGCAAAGGATGGCAGTTAAACTTCCCGTATGTGGGCAGCAAATATTTGCATTTATGGGGCGGCACTGTCTACAAGATTCAGTGGAATAACAACACCTTTGAGAACCACAAGGGAAGCCATTTCACACTGGTCAAGAACGGGGACAACACCTACACGTTAACCACTGCCAGCAGCATTGTGTATGAGTTCAATACTTCCGGGGAATTAACTGAAATCAAAGATTTGGATCAGAATACTATTACTTTTAATTATAGTGAGGGGAGCCTTGTCTCTATTACAGATACTATTGGAAGGAGTGTTTCCTTGACTTATTCTAACAATCGGTTGTCAAAGATCACCTATAATAGTGCTGAAATAGAATTCTCGTACGATGCCAATGGGTGTTTACAGTGGATGGAGGATTTTCTGAACAGGAGGACCAGTTACACCTACGATTCTGAATACAACTATTGGTTGCTGTCTGAGATAGAGTATCCCACTAGCGGATATACCGAATATACCTACGGCAGGTTTGAAGACAGTGATTACTACAAGTACTATGTGGACGGGCAGACGGTTTATGAGACGGACAAAGTTTGCTATTATGATTTCTCATACACTGGCTCATTTTCAGCAATCACATCTTCTACTACAACAGTAGAGAACGAATCTAGTGTCACCAAGGGGTTCTATGACTTCACAGTCAGTAATGGGTTGATCACGCAAAAAGTGGTGAAAAATGCATCAGAAACTGCAATTCGGAAGTACACCTACACGTATGACTCCAGTAATGCGATCACACAAGAAGGAGTATACAGCGATGGTTCCACATTGTCATACACGAACTACTACAGCTATGACAACTGGGGGAATATCATCTACACCAAAAATGGAGAAAGCCACGAAAAATTCTTTTCCTACGCCAATACTGATACATCAGGATTCTTTGTAGACAAAGATGGTAATATTATCAAGATATTTACTAATGCCTTCTCCAATAGTACTGTACCATCATCTGTTCACACTGCTTTGATAGGATCAGCAGAAAAGCAGGACTCAACCTATGTCAACGAGCTGTACATCACCTATGACTCTGAAGCTCATCCTACTCAGTATAAGTCCTCATTTGGGAATTCTACCACGTATTTAACGTTTTCCGGCACTTTTAACGAGCAAACGGGGAATACGTCCTTCCCTATTGATCTGACTGGTCATACAGTGGTAGGAAATGGAGTCATGAAGGTTACTGGGTTACCCTCAGACACTACCTTTTATGAAAGTCATTCCAGTACCTGCCCTTATAATCCTGGTGTCTGTGGCAGGTGCGTAGTCCTTTTCAGCTGGTGGCAGAACAACTACTGTAAGGTGAACTGGGCGTGTCCTGATATTCCTTCTTCAGGAACCAGTACAAATGGCCCCTTTGTCCACTATCCTGGCACATTAGGTTACCAGAGCTATATAGCATCAGCATTCGGTGCCACTACTCTCTGGAAAGCGTACCCTGTTGAAGTGAAATACAATATAGATCAATCTGCGTGGAAGGTGATCACCTCCAACCTGGAAGATAGTACAGCAAAAATTACTGTTCCCATTTCTGATGGGTCTCACACCTTGTACTTTTCTGAATCTTCTGCCAAGAACACAAAATTCTCCTGGTACCTGTACGTTCCAGTGGATAATTCACCAGATACCTATACTACCAGTATACAGTACGATTCCTACGGGAATGTTACATCAATCACCGATGCCGAGTCCAATACTACTACATTAACATATTCTTCCACATACTCGTATGCATACTTAACAGAAATCTCTGCAACAGTTGGCAGTAACACAATTACTACAAAGGCTACCTACGACTCCAATAGGGGATGGGTTACCTCAATACAGGAACCCAAAGGAGTACACGCTGGAACAGGATATGATTACTTATACACCTATGATTTATTGGGGAGGATCACCAAAAAGGAATTCCCCTTGTTATCTGGCCAATCACAGAGAACGTATGTGGAAGCAGTGTACGATGATGCTAACAGGAAAGTCACCATCATCGATCAGTTGAGACACTACATTGTCCGGGAGTATGACAAACTGGGGAGGCTAACCAGCACCAAGTGGTATACAGGCACTTACGGATCAGGGACATTGTATGCTACTGAGTCATACACGTACCGGTATGATGGCCTCCTGTATACGGTTACAGATCCGGGAAGCGATACATACACCTATACGTATGACTTTTTAGGCCGGTACACCCAAATTACCTATCCAGGCTCTATTTCAGTCTCCTACACATATGATGACACCAACAACAAGATGACCTTTACCAATGCACGGGGCTACGACAGGGTCTACTGGCATGACTGGCTCAGCCGGTTGACAAAGGTAGAAGAAGAGTACACCACCGATACCTTTGCAACAACTACCTACCAGTATGATGAACCCGGCCATTTAACATCGTTCACTGATGCTGAAAATCACTCCACAAGTTACACGTATGCTTCTCTGTTTGGATTGACAAAGGTTACCTACCCCGATTCTGAATACGAAGAATACGAATACGATAACGTGGGCAATCTCACATCTTTTATCGGTTGTAACGGAAATATAACCACCTACATCTACGATTCACTATACAGGCTCACACAGGTTGAATACGAAGAAGGCGACATCTGGAGTTACTACAAACAGATTTCTGTATCGAATTTCTCTTCTAACTACCAGTATAAGGTCACAATTCATAAAGGGAGCGGTACAGACGATGCAGACGATGTTTACCTTAATAACCACTGTCAGGATGACTTTGATGACATACGATTCAGGGGATCAGATAAAACTACAGAATTGGACCATTACAGAGAATCCTACACTGAAGGAGATTCAGCTGTCTTCTGGGTAGAGTTGCCAGCTACTGAACAGAGCATCTACATTTTCTACGGGAACCCTTCTGCTTCTTCAGCAAGCAATGGTGAGAATACGTTCATATTCTTTGATGATTGTGAGTCAGGAAGTCCAACTGATACATGGAGTGAAAATGATGCAAGCAGAGGCGATATGTCGTATGTCTCAGGATCTGGTGAATATAAATATGGGAGTAAGGGGTTAAAAGTCACACAAACCAGTAGTTCAGGCGGTTACGTCGTAAAGTCCAATTTTTCTGCACAAACCAATTTCGTCCTCGACTTCTGGAAGAAACAGGTGGTCAATGTTTCCTATCTGAGAGTGCAGGATGAAGGGACATCCATGGTGTGCAGGTTGTGGTGGAATCCAAGTAATGACCTGAAATGGTACAACAACACTACATACATCGATACAGGGTACGACTGGGGATCGTCTTGGGAACACCACGTACTCACCTGTACTGCTAGTGATGATAAGGTTGTGTGGGAACAAGATGATGTCGAAATTGAAGATGATGCCCACGAAGACTCCTGGACAGAAGGAGACCTCTTGGACATCTTTGCGGGTTCGAAAAACTACCAAGGATCTGTGTACTTTGATAATATCTACATCAGAAAATACGAGGCAACTCCTCCAACATTTTCCTTTGGGAGTGAAACCGAGAATGAAAGTGGAGATTCGTTCACTGTTTCATTCACCTACGATTTGAATTCCAGTAGAACAAAAATGGAAGATGATGCCCCCAATACAAATGACTACGTTGAATATGCATACGATTACTGGAACAGATTAACCACCGAAACCAGACACATTTCTACATCCACCTACACCGTGTCTTACGAGTACGATGTAGCCAGTAGGTTAACCAAATTGACCTACCCGGATAACATGCAGATCCTCTACTCCTACGATGATCTAAACAGAACAACAGAGATCAAGCGGTATGTGGATGGTTCAAATGATGAAGTATTGATGGACAATGTCCAGTACGATACAGAAAGTCTACTTACTCAATTTGACTACGGAAACGATTTGGAGGCTACTTTCTCATACGATTCACTGGACAGGCTTTCAACGATTGATGTGAAGAATGGTGCTACATCCTTTTTAGATTTAGACTATACCTATGACAACAACAGTAACATCACTCAATTGATAAATGGCTGGAGGGACACAAGTTCTAGCTGGCATTCAGAGACAGAATCTTACAGTTATGATGGTCTAGATCGGTTAACCTCTGCCATCTGTACATCATGGTCTCATACCTATTCGTACGACAAAGTTGGAAATAGAACAGCCAAAGATTCAGTGACCTACACTATCAACACAGTCAACGAGGTCACTGCTTTGAGTGATGGCGCCTCCTTCACCTACGATGATGACGGGAACAGAACACAGAAAGCCAAAGGAACAGACACCTGGGATTACATCTATGATTACGCGAGCAGGTTAACAAAGGTGGAGAAGAACTCTGCAACTTTGGGAGAATACATCTACGATGGCGACGGCAAAAGAATTCAGGTCACAGAAGACAGTGTAACTACAACCTATATATACTCCAGTATAAACGTTTTATACGAAGAAAATACCACAGGTACGGCCACATACATGTATGGACCCACAGGAACACTGGCCAAGAGAACCACAATCAACCAGGAAACAAACACTTTTTTCTACCATACTGACCACCTTGGTTCTACGAGACTGGTGACTGATGACAGCAAGAATATCATATCGGCTGTCACTTATCACCCATTTGGCGAACCCAGTACAGAAGAGGGATCAGAAGAATACCTCTTCAATGGGAAAGAAAAAGATTCTACTGGATTATACTATTATGGAGCACGCTATTATGATGCTGAAGTGGGCAGGTTCATCACAAGAGATCCAAAGCAAGGGAGAATAGAAAATCCTCAATCCTTGAATGAATATACTTATTGTCTGAACAATCCTCTAAAATATGTGGATCCATTTGGATTGGATTACTACAGGATTCATGATCCTTCAGGAAACATATTTTACGTTAAAAATGGAAAACTCACAAAGATTGAAACAAGGGACGGAAGAATTGTGACACTAGAAGACCTCAATGAACTAAATGAGAGGTACAAAGCTGCTAGAGAAAAGATGAGAGAAACAGGTATGGGCAGAGCAGAGCTGAACAGTGTTCTGAAGGATTTGATGGATCTTTTTGGAATTGAATATACAGAAGATGAGAATGGAGTCTTAAGCTATCGAGGATACAAAATCTATTGGAAGAGTGAGCAAGAGCTCTCTAAATATGGGGAAGCTATCGCAGATTACGATTTTAAGTGGGGCACATTTCCTTACAAAATCCTGTTGAACTATGATGCTATAGAAGATATAGGTATGCTCTACATGGTTTTGAGGCATGAACTAACACACGCAGATCAGTTTATTTCGAACTTTCCCTATTATCGTGCTAACGAAGATAGGGCAGAATATGAAGCAAACGAAGCTATGTTGGAAGCATATCGCCAATTGTGTGATATTGGATTCAAGACTTTTGGTATGTGGTGGCTCGCTCGAAAAGCTGGATGGCAAATAAGAAAGTATAAAAGGTCCCACTCCTAATATACAATGTTAGACTTACACGTAGTATCAATAATGGAGGTGTAACATCTGAAGAGAGAGTTATATCCGCTCTTAATAGTAGGCTTCGCCCTGTGCCAGGTTGGGTACTTGCCTCACGAACAGTCCGAGGAACCTATGTTATCATGGGTACAAGGAGATTTTTACTTTGCTCCGAGTTTCTATCCTGTGGTAAAAGATGGAAAAGTATACTGCGAAAACGGGGCTTATAGAGGGCTTTTTATCTTCGATTTAGAAAGTGGGGAAGAAATATGGCATGGTAGAGAGGACGAGTCAGTTTCAGCACCACCTGCTTTGGATTGTGAGTACGTCTTTTTCCCAAGAGGAATTTCAGAGTATTTCCAGCTGGTGTGCTTCTCCCTCGAGACAAAAGAGCCCCTGTGGATCACGAAAGCCCCTGGCAGGCCTACGTCTTCCCCTTTGATAGTAGATGACAAAATAATTATTGCCACAGGATCAAGGTACGAGAGATTAGGTGAAGGACCAGTAAATGAAGACTACGTCATCTGTTTCGATAAATTTACAGGGAAATGTCTATGGAAATTTAGAACAGGAGAAAAGATGAACTCCTTGCCTGCTGTTTGTCAGAATGCTGTGGTTGCGTCTTCAGCAGATGGAACTCTTTTTGCTTTCAATATTAAGAATGGGGATCTCCTCTGGAAGTTTGAGACAGGACAAACTGTAAGCACGTCTATATCCCCCATTGTGTATGAGGATCGTATATACTATGGGTGCAGGAACTTGTATTGTCTGAGCACAGATGGAGACCTTCTCTGGGAAATGAATCTGGACCCATACGGAGATATTTCACTATCTAGAGGAATCCTCTACGTGAGGAGCAGTGAGGGCATTGTTTCTATTGACATAGAAAGTACAGACATACTGTGGACATATCCTGTTGATAGGAAGATCATGACAACCATTGTATCAGGGGCAGGACTGCTCTTTTTTGGAACATATGAAGGAGATGTGTGCTGTCTTTCAAGAGAAGGAGAGCTTCTGTGGAGATACCGGATAACAGATGATTACTTTTATTATTATGTAAAACCTGTCCTTTCTGAGGGGTACCTCTTACTAGTGTCAGGACTTAATAAGCTCTATGCTTTCAGACTTCCTGCAGAATACTGTTATACTGAAGCAGAGGGGTTGGCTGAGGAAGGTAAGTACGAAGAAGCTGAAGGATTCTATGTAAAGGCTCTTGAGTACTACGAAGAGGTAGATAACAAAGAAATGGTGGAAAAGATAACACAGAAGATTTCTGCATTGGACTCTCAGGCAGAAGATCAATGTACAGAATGGCTGGAACATAGAGAGCAAGAAGGAGATTTCAGAGTAATAGTTATAGCTGTAATAGCAGTTGTTGCGCTTGCAGCTCTTCTCATTATAAGAAAGAGAATCTTGGGCTGAAATCGAAAATATCTTACTCAGTAAATATGCATGACAAAAAATGAACGAAAGACTGTCCTTTTTCCAACGTATACAGGGGTTGCCACGTAAATATGCAAGACAAAAAATGAACGAAAGAAGTTGCAGAAAACAGAAAACAGTGTAGCAAGGGCAAAAATGGCAGTCTCACTAGTAGTGGTACTGTTCACACATTTCATAAAGTGATCTTGACAATTAGATCAAGAATTTTAAAATTTTTCTTTTCTACCGGAGTTTTTGTCTTTTTTGATTTCTCGTCTCACTTTTGTTACACGTGTAACAATTCTTCTAATTTTGTTAGTGAAAGATGCCAGTCCATGCTACATAACAATGGAGCAGTACGCGAAGGACCATCTGCCAACCACAAACCTCTTAAAAGCTTTACCTGATACAAAAGCGTGATCCAATGAATGATGCAGAACTTGAACTGAAATTACCACTCAACAAAATACTGGATTCATTCATAGGAATCCTTCCTGAAGTGGAAGCTCCCAAAGAGAAAATCCCTCTCAAAAAGATGGTTTTATGGAGTGCAGTCATACTGATCATCTATTTCATTTTGGGTGAAATCACCATCTATGGTGTAACCCAGGAGGCCCAGGACTACTTCTCTTTTGTTAAAGTTGTTTTTGCCTCCAGAATTGGCACCTTAACCACCTTGGGAATTGGTCCTGTGGTCACTGCAGGTATTTTCATGCAGTTATTCCAGGGAGCTGAAATCTTTCACTTTGATTTGACCTCCCATGAAGGAAGGGCACGATTCCAGGGAGCCCAGAAATTTTTAGCAATCTTTTTGTGTTTCTTTGAAGCTGCTGTCTACGTTTTTGCGGGTGCTTTTGGGGGTTACAGAATGGGTATTGAAATTTTTCTTATGCTGCAGATCGCACTTGGCGGTGTGCTGATCGTCTTAATGGATGAAGTGGTAACTAAGTGGGGGTTCGGATCTGGTATTTCCTTGTTTATTGCTGGAGGAGTTTCCAAAGATATTTTCTGGAAGTTATTCAGCGTGGAACAATCTGCTGCCCACGGCGGTGAATACATTGGTGCAGTCCCCAGCTTTATCAAGTCCTTAATCGATGGAAATCCTGTATGGATGCGATTTCAACTCCCTGATATTGTACAAGTTCTCTTCACTGTGGCTATCTTTTTGATTGTGATCTACTTTGAGACCTTGTGGGTGGAAGTTCCCTTGTCTTCGGGACGGTTCAGAGGGAAAAGAGGAGGGTACCCCATAAAGTTTATTTATGCCTCTGTTATCCCCGTGATTTTTACCATATCTGTCTTCGGCATGTATGGGTTTTTTGCCAAATCATTGGCCAGCAGATTTGATATTGGAATTCTTGGTACATTTGACACTGCAGGTAATGCAGCAGGCGGAATCATCTACTATATTACACCGCCCAGAGGCATTTTAAACGTGATGAATGAACCTGTTCGTGCAGCAGTCTACCTGGTTGTAGTCGTGGTTTTGTGTGCATTATTTGCGATTTTGTGGATAGATATCACAGCAATGGACTCAAAAGCAGTGGCAAAGAGAATTCAGCAGTCAGGCGGCCAGGTGGTAGGGTTCCAGAGAGATATCAGGGTTTTGGAAATGGTTCTGGATAAACACATACCCCAGATTACTGTACTGGGAGGGATTGCAATTGGGCTGCTGGCTGCCACAGCAGACTTCACCAGCGCTTTGGGGACAGGGACAGGAATCTTGCTCGCAGTGAGTATTGTGTACAGAATGTATATGGATTTAGTGAGGCACCCCGAGCTGCCAGAGAGGATGCGGCGGATGTTGGCGGTGTAGTCTCATGTAATTCTTTGTTGCAGAAATTCTCAGGAGAGTAATAACACACAATGAGACTGCCAACCTTGTATGGAACCTTTCAAATCCAATAAATTTTCTTTTTATAAAAACTTGAGTTAGTAAATAAAAGAATATGAAATGTTACACGTGTAACACATTTCCTCCAAAGACTTGACAACCTACAAAAATTGGGACATGACAAAGCTATACCTCAAAAAGGGCGCCCTGTCTTCTGGGTTTCCTGCCCCAGTCCCTCCTGCATTTGGCAAAAAGCTCAAGTAAATCCCTTTTGGTTTTTACGTGAGGATAAAATTGTGTATATAATTGTACTGCAGATTCCGGATTTTTTTCGATCATTTGCTGCACAAAGTATGAGGGAATTTCATCTGTATACAGAATTGTCTTCACCATTTCCTGGTAGTCAGGGACTTCTTTCCAGTGGCCGGTGAAGAGTTTTTCACAGTACCCGTAGTGGGGAACAGCTATCTGTCCCATGGCATGGTCTATGATTAAGCCGATCTCCTTTTTTTCATCCAGTTCTTCAAAGGTCACGCGAGTGAAGGTTCCTCCTTCTTCGAGAACGCCGGGAAGCGTCCTGTTCCTGAAGAACCAGTACAAAAATTCATTTACCTTTTCCTCTAATTCTGTGCGATCTTTGAATATGACCACATTTGTTCCGAAGTACTCCAGGAACGAGTTGGTGACATTTTCAAAGCTGTCTCTCATTACTTCAGTAAAGGTTTTCATAGTTTCTATTGATTCTTCTTCATCGTACAAAAGTAAGGGTCCAAAAAAGAAGTGTCCGTTTTTCCAGGTAAACATCTTTCCCTCTAGTATGTCTCCCTTTTTTATGGCGTATTCTTCAGAAGGGTAGTCAACTTCGAAGGAATCTTCCAGTAAAAGATCTTTCACGATGAGCGAATCTTTTCTGATTTTGACAACTTCAAAGTAGCTGTCAAAGTTTTCTTCTAACCCAATGATATCTCTTGACCATTCCTTTCCGTATAATTCTTCAAAGCATTCTACAAATAGGCGTATGAAGGTTTTTTTGTGTTCAGAATGTTTTCTTGTGAATACGTAATCTGTTTCAAACTGGTCAATTTCCTCTTCTGTGGGCTCTTCTCCGTCTAAGGATTGGAGAAATTCATCGAGGGCTGTAACCCACTCGTCCTCATCGCTGTAAGCAAAGTTCATGATAGTTGCTAGAAGGTTTTCAGGCAGCATAGATGGGTAGTGTACTGGATGCTTATTAATGTTGTGGGTAAAAAAACGGGCAAAAATTTCACACTCGATGAGAATGGATTGTTTTGAATTTGTGGTGAATTTTACGTGTAATGCTCCCAGCCTAGCAAGGGCATGGGTTCTCCGTCGAGAAAGACTCCTTTTCCCTTTTTTACTTCACCGATCTCTGTTCCTATTTTGGGATTGATGTAAGGGCTGGTAAAGAGGAGTTCGTACTCTTCTCCACTTTTTAAAGCCCACGTTATGGGGTTTTCGCCCAGGGAGTGCGCTTTTTTTGTGACATCTTCATGGATGGGGATTTTATCTGAGTAGATATCTATCTGGACGTCGGACGCAGTGGCTATGTGGTGTAATTCTGAGGATAATCCATCAGATATGTCAATGCAAGAGTTGGCTTTGAGCATGAGTCCTTCTGCAATGCGGGGGCGTGGTGTGAAGATCTTCTCTTTCATGGGTTGGGTGGCAGTTTCGAGGTTTCTTAGGCCGCTGTAGACTCTTCCTATGTCGCCAGTGATGCCGACTTTGTCATGGGGGTTGGCTCCGCTTCGTAACATGACAGTCTTGGAGGTACCTAAAGCAAACCCTGATGCAGAGAGTTCTCCTTCGTTTAGGTCTCCACCACAATATTTGCAGTGGTATCTGGTGCAGGCAGATTTTGCACCCTTGGTAATGTCTAAAACAGGGTACTCTCTGGGAAGGGTCAACGATAACAAGAAGTATTTGGGTGTTGAGCCCATGGCTGCTAAATCGGAGAGGTTCATGACAACTGTCTTCCACCCGATCTGGAAGGGGGTCATTCCTTTGGGGACATCGGTTTTGGCAACTAAAGTGTCTACCGTTAAGGAGAAGAGAATGTTGTTGTAGGGGAAGATGAAGGCGTCTTCATTTGATATATGAAGGAGGGCTGTAATTTTTGTGATGAGCTCTCTTTCTCTCATGGGCTGTATTAAGAGAGGTTTTATATAAGGTTTGGTTATATGAAGTTTGGGTGGTGGGGACTGCTGAATTGGTGTTTTCCGAGTATTGAGCAGAAAAGAGATTTGATGTTTGGTTCTGGAGAAGAAAAAAGCAATTGGGGAACCGAAACATGATAGTGGTGCCACATGTCTGGAAATATAATAAAACACGGGTCAAAAATGGATGTAGTGGCTGATAAGTGTAATAGATGATTTTGAGACCCTCGCAAGGAAGACAAAAAAGGAGTTTAAGGGAGAGGGGGGAGTTCCCTAGATGGGAGGAAATCTCCTCCTAATGCTTTAGCATTTAACCTCCTTTCTTGGGGGATTGTCAGCTTTCGGGGGATGGAGCCTCCCTGCGTTCATGAATTCTCTCTTTATAATCGAATTGCATGTAAAA
>JGI2171J19970_10000831_pt1 | contig 16985 bp, 16 predicted proteins | sample DeeMarSWOR324_28_FD_19970 | JGI IMG/M metagenome (IMG submission 19970) | reverse complement strand
TGCAAAATTCGGGGTATCTATAGACGGAGCGACACTTTATTGCAAAATGGTTCCATGCAGATCTTGTGCGATGATGATTATCAATTCTGGCATTAAGTGTGTAGTTGCAGAAAAACATTATCACGCTGAAACAGATACCGTGAAAATGTTCAAGGAAGCAGGGATTGGACTCCTTGTAATGAACGATGAAGTGATAAAATATGACAGACAATGAGAAACTACCAGACAAATGAAATCCTAAAGAAACCTATTTACCATGATAAATAAGTTAACAATATCATGAATTCATAATTTTAATAAAGAATGGTGCTAACAAATTCTTTAAATACCACGGACTTCGTAAGCTGAGGGGAAAAGCCATGAAGGCACGCAATTATCGAAAGGTGAAAGGACAATCCTATACGAGAAAGAAGTATATGCGAGGCTTTCCCGAGCCGAAAATTACCAAATTCACCATGGGTGACCCTGCGAGTAGTTTTGAGTATCAAGCCTCTTTGATAGCCCAAAGAGAAGTCCAAGTACGCCACAACGCGTTAGAAGCGGCTCGTATAGCAACAAACCGTTTGCTATCGGAAAAATTGGGGAACGACTACTGCTTACAAATCCTACCGTACCCACATATGGTACTTCGAGAAAACAAAATGATCTTTGGAGCCCACGCAGATAGACTGCAAGATGGGATGAAAAGATCCTTTGGCAAGCCCATAGGAACCGCTGCACGAGTGAAACCAAACCAGACGGTTATAATAGTAAATGTAAATGAGGATGGCCTTGAAGTTGCAAAAGAAGCGTTGAAGCGTGGGGGCGCCAAATTGCCAACGCCATGTAAGACTTTTGTTGAGAAAATTGAGGCCAACTAGAGGTGAACCATGTTGCAAACTTCATTGAAAAAAAAGCTCACTCTATGGTTTGAGGACTTGAGAAAAGAAGATGTCCCAACCGTAGGCGGCAAATGCGCGAACTTAGGTGAAATGCTTCAAGCCGGAATACCTGTTCCGCCAGGATTTGCAATTACCGCTCAAGCTTACGAAAAATTCATCACAGAAACAGGCATCGCTAAGAAAATTTACAAAATCATCGAGAAAACCGTTACCGACATCAATGACCCGCATCAGTATGAAAAAGCATCCAAAGAAATCCGGCAACTCATCGAATCAACCCCTATGCTACCCCAAATTGAAAAGGCAGTTAAGAACGCCTATAATGAACTCGACAAAAGAACAAAAGCAAATCAAGTTTTTGTGGCCGTGCGGTCAAGCGCAACAGCTGAAGACCTACCCGACGCTTCTTTCGCTGGTCAACAGGAAACATACCTCAACGTAAAGGGGGCAAAGGAACTTGTTGAAAAAACCGTCAAATGTTGGTCAAGCCTGTTCACGCCGAGAGCCATTTTCTACAGGACTCAGAAAGGCTTCAAGCATGAACAAGTTCTCATCAGCGTAGCCGTTCAGAAAATGGTTGACGCCAAAGCTGCTGGCGTCACTTTTACCATAAACCCTGTAACTGGGGAGGCCAATCAGATAGTTATCGAGTCTACTTGGGGGCTGGGAGAATCAGTTGTCTCCGGAGCCATCACCCCAGATAACTACATAACGGACAAAAACACGCTTGAGATAATTAGCAAAAAAATTGCCAAGAAAACGGTTGAATATGTTCGTGATTCCAAAACCGGCAAAACAATTCATCTCAACGTGCCCATCGAGAGACAAGGGCAATCCAGCTTAACTGATGAAGAAATCGTCAAACTCACCGAACTCGCCAATCGCATCGAGAAACATTATGAAGGGAAACCTCAAGACATTGAATGGGCAATCGACAGACATCTTGCTTTTCCAGAAAACATATTCATTGTTCAATCTAGGCCAGAAACCGTTTGGAGCCTCAAAACTATTCCATCTAAAGTTGAAGCGAAACCTACTCCACCTTCACGACTGATGGAACGGAAAGTCGTTGTGAAAGGGATAGCGGCTGGAAAAAGAGCCGTCGGAGCCGGCTTAGCTAAAGTTGTTATTACCCCTGATGATGCATCTAAACTCATGGAGAAAGGCGACGTACTAGTCACCCCCATGACCAACCCTGACTACGTGCCATTTATGAAGTTGTCTGGAGCCATCGTCACAGACAAGGGAGGAGTTACATGTCATGCAGCCATAGTGAGCCGGGAGCTAGGTATCCCATGCATCGTTGGAACAGAAAACGGTACGCAAAAAATGACTACGGGTAAAGAGTACACCGTAGATGCGAGAAGCGGCGTTGTGTACGAGGGGATAATGGAAGAATTTGTGAGGCAAACCGAATCACCAACGACTGAAATTGTACCTTCAATAACAAATATGTCAGCTCCAATAACCGCTACTAAAATCTACTTAAACCTCGGCGTTCCGGACATGATTGACAAATACAAAAACCTGCCCTTCGACGGAATAGGCCTTATGCGCATCGAGTTTATCCTAGCAAGCTACATAGGAGAACACCCNATGTANCTCTTAGAAACCGGGCAAGNTGACAAATTCATTAGCAAGNTAGCTGAAGGAATCGCAACGGTTGCAAGGGCCATACAACCCCGCCCAGTGGTTGTAAGGTTTAGCGACTTCAAAACAAATGAATACAGAGAGCTGAAAGGCGGGGAAAAATACGAGATAGTTGAAGCAAACCCAATGCTCGGTTGGCGTGGAACGAGCAGATACATAAGCAAATGGTATGAAAAAGCGTTCAGGCTTGAATGTAAGGCGATAAAAAAATGCAGAGAAGAATGGGGTCTGAAGAACATTTGGGTCATGTTGCCTGTGGTAAGGACAGTTTGGGAAGTCAAAAGATGTCTAAGAATAATGAAAGATGAGGGACTTGAAAGCTCAAGAGATTTCCAAATCTGGTTTATGGCTGAGACTCCATCCATCGCCATAATGGCTGACGAATTCTCCCAACTATGTGACGGCTTCTCAATAGGCTCAAACGACATGACTCAGGGCATCCTGCTGATCGATCGAGACTCAGAAAGGCTGGGGCTAATGGGATACTTCGACGAAAGAGACCCCGCCATCAAACGCATACTTGCCCACTTAATCAGAGTAGCTCACCAATANGGACGTACCGTTTCTATCTGTGGAGAAGGNCCCTCAAACCTACCAGACTTTACCGAATTCTTAATCAAATGTGGCATCGACAGCGTATCGGTAAACGCTGACGCGGTNGTGCGTACTAGGCAACTGGTTGCAAGCATCGAACAGAAAATTATGCTTGAACAGCTGGCTGAAATGCGCAAAAGCGCCACAGGTCCTGTAGCTCGAAAGTCCGAGCAAAATGAAAAATGGACTCTATGATGAAACGGATACCCTAGCTAGGCACATCCAAAGAAAACTGCTGATTAGAGGCATCTATTCGGTGTATTTCTCTAGTACTTCAATAATTGAGTGATAATGAGAATGCCAAAATTGACTTTTGACTTGGAAGAGAAGAAACTGATGGAGGAAATACTCAAACATGGCTCCAAACGGGTTCTAATTCAGCTTCCTGAAGGATTAAAGCAAGAAGGTTCAAGACTTGCAGCTGTAGTTGAAAAGGCTGGAGCAGTTGCAATTGTTTCGGCTGATCCATGTTATGGCGCCTGTGACTTAGCTACGCTCGATGCTGAAAGTCTAGATGTGGACTTGATTGTACATTACGGTCACAGTGAAATGATGAAACAGGAACGGGTGCAAACGCTGTACATTGAAGCGAGGGCAACAATCAGCATTAAAGGCGCAGTTAAAAAAGCAATACGACTACTTGAAGATTATACAAGCATCGGGCTAACAACCACAGTTCAACATGTCCACATGCTCAACGAAGCAAGAGAGTTGCTTCTGAAAGCAGGAAAAACAGTCGCGATTGGAGATGTTGGACAATCAAAATACGCTGGACAAGTGATCGGCTGTGATTTCAGCAACGCCCAATCGATTTCAAAAGATGTTGAGGCATTCCTTTTCCTAGGAGGAGGTAGATTCCATGCTATCGGTGTGGAGTTAACCACCGGAAAGCCCACAATAATTGCTGATCCCTATGAAAAAAGAGCCTATTCTATTCATGATGAAGTTTTAAGGTTACTCAAAAAGCGTTGGGCAAGCATTAGCAAAGCAAAGGAGGCGGAAACCTTCGGAGTGCTAATTGGCCTAAAAACTGGTCAGAAAAAGGTTAGAAAAGCTCTTGAAATGAAAGAAAGACTGGAGAAGAACGGGAAGAAGGCAACCTTGCTTGCAGTAAGAGAGATCACCCCCAGTGTACTTATGCAGTTCTTTGACATAGATGCGCACGTAAATACCGCTTGCCCTCGCATCTCTCTAGATGACACACTAAGCTTTCGCATACCCGTTCTAACGTTCAACGAAACGCTCGTTATGCTGGGAGAAAAAAGCTGGGAAGAGTTATGCAGAAAAGGATGGTTCGAAAGCTAGACTTAGAAAAAGCGTTGTTAGAGATCACTCCCCATCCGACGCCTAAGGCTTACTTCGAACAATACACGATACCTCCCGAAGTCGCTGCAGAGATTCTCTACACAGCGACGTACATCTATGACGATATTATTGACAAAACAATTATTGATCTAGGCTGTGGAACTGGGAGGCTGGCGATTGGTGCGGTTCTTCTTGGAGCAAAAGAAGCTGTCGGCGTCGACCTAGACAAAGTAGCCGTAGAAATAGCGTTGAAAAACGCAGAGAAAATGAGTGTGAAGGAAAATACAAGTTGGCTTGTAGCGGATATCGATGCTGTGCACGGTTCTTTCGACACAGTTTTACAGAATCCCCCATTTGGTGTGCAAAGAAGAAGGGCTGATCGAAAATTCATCGAGAAATCCGTGGAGCTAGGTCAAAGGATTTATTCGTTTCATAAAAGTGGAAAACGCAACCGAGAGTTTATCAAAAGGTTTATTGAGAAGTGTGGAGGAAAGGTTACAAGCATATTTCCTATGCAGATGATAATTCCAAAACTCTTCAAGTTTCACACAAAAAGAAAGTACAGCGTTGAGGTTGATCTATACCGAGTAGAAGGGAAGACTTGTGGGCGAATCTGAAAGAAAAAGTGGGCTATTTGTCGTGCCAGGAGACCGGTTGGGCGTCATTGAAGAATTTATACCAGACTCTGGAACATACGTAGAACAGGGAACAATATACTCAAACATTATTGGACACACGCTGTTAGATACATTGAATAAAAAAATGTCTGTGTATCCTATCAGTCGCGGGGCAACTGTTCCTCTGGCGGGAAACACTGTCATTGGCCGAGTTTCAAGTATACAAAGCAAAATGGCAGCACTACGCATATTCAAAATAGAAAAGACACTGCTGTCAGGCTTCTTCACTGGCACTTTGCATATCTCTGATACAAGTTTTGGTTATGTTGAAACAATGTTCGAAGTGTGCCAACCAGGCGACATTATGAGAGCCAAAGTAATCGTAAACAAAAATAGAACATATCACCTGTCAACTGTGGAAAAAAATCTTGGAGTCATTTACGCCCTCTGCTCGCGGTGTGGAAACATGCTACTCTTAGAAAGACAAAGAATGCGATGTACAAAGTGCGGAAAAATTGAAAAACGGAAAGCTGCTTCAGACTATGGGGAAAACGCTGGCTAGAGGGACAAAAATGAAGATAGAGTTACTAAAGAGAACATCCAACGAACTGAAAATAAAAATTGAAGGCGAAGGTCACACATTCTGCAATGTACTGCAAGAAGCTCTCCTTGAGGATGATGCGACCGAAATGGCGGGTTACAACCTGCGACATCCACTAGTGTCAGAGCCAACAATTTATATTCAAACCAAGAAAGGGCTGAAACCAGAAACCGTAATTCGAAACGCGGTGAAAAAAATACGGAAGCAAAACAAAGAATTCAGGGCGACCTTTGAGAAAGCGTTGAAAGAATGGCAACGAAAAACGTCCTCGACTGCCTCTGCTAAATTGACGGAATCCAGTAAAGCCTCATAGCTTTATCTTTCTTTTTGCAGTGGAGAGTAGCGAGCAGAAAGCTTCGATCACGTTTTCATGCTGCCCTAAAAGGTCAACTCCTTCTTCAATACTCATTAAATTCTGTATCCAAGCGTATACGATTAGAGCTTCTGCAGCGTCTGCTTGGCTATGACGATCGGTTCTCCGAGGCAAAAACTCCCTCAGCCCCGCTTTTTTGAGTGCTTCAGCAAGTATGTGGCTACTTACTTTGGCACCTACAGGATGTCCCTCTCTATTTGACAAAGCTACAGAATAAATGAAGTTCACGTAAGCGTCTCCTAGGGTAGCGAGCTTGTGATCCATTAAGACTTCACGCAAACTTTCATGTTGTGATATGAAAGCGAACATTTGCTTCCCACTTTTAAACAGTTGTTCAGTTATAATATGTTTGGTGCAACATATGCATGGAAATGTTATGAAGATTCGACGCGTAAAACCTGAGATCAGAGTGCTGGGTGTTGATGATGGAGTTTTTATCCCGCACTCAAAAGGCGTAGCAACTGTTGTAGGAGTTGTTTATCGGGGAGGGTATTGGCTTGACGGAGCTATGCGAACAGAGGTAAAGATTGACGGAATGGATGCAACAGAAAAGATCGCGTCCATGATAACCTCGTCTCCTCATTATGATCAACTTCGAGTAGTGATGTTAAACGGGGTTACCTTCGCCGGCTTCAACGTGGTGGATATAAAGAAGCTTTTCGAAAGAGTGCATTTGCCCGTCATAACGGTTACGCGAGAGAAGCCAGATTTCGATGATATAAGGAGGGCACTTCGGAATCTATCTGAATACGAAAAGCGGTTGGAAGCAATGGAAAATGCTGGAAAGATAATTGAGGTATGTACGCGAGATGCTGAGCAAGCCGTGTATGTGCAGATTGCAGGGATTTCAGAGAAGGATGCTGAGAAGATTCTAAAGAGCACATCTACGCGAAGCAATATTCCCGAAGCGTTGCGAGTGGCGCACATTATAGCATCTGGGTTAACCCGATCGAAAGAAAAGATTTAAAAGACGCGAAGGTAAGGGAAGTGGACGGAATGGTGATATATTATGGAGTTTTGCCCCAAGTGCGGGATGAGGCTGACTCCAACACGCAAGCAAAAGGGAAATAAGGTCACCGTTGTGCTTTCATGTCCAAAATGTGGCTATAAGAAACGAGCGGTTCAGACAATAGCTACTCCAAAGGTTATTGAGCATGGGCCTCAAGAGCGTGTGGTTGTAATTGGGAAGGAGGAGCAGAAGTTGCGGACTTTGCCCACTGTTAGAGTTGAATGCCCCAAGTGTAGGAACATGTTGGCTTACGTGTGGCAGGTGCAGACTAGGGGGAGTGATGAGTCTTCTACACAGTTTTTCCGTTGCACGAAGTGTAATCATACTTTCCGAGAATACAGCTGAAACAAAACTTTTGCGAGACCCACTTTTTTTGCGCAATCACGCCGAGATGTTTACGTTGTTGTATCATTGATTTTGAGTTCAATCCTAGCGCGATCAAGCTGGAGCAGAAGTCAAACGAGCAAGAAGGAAACAAGTAAAGATTAAAATGGCTGAAAGATTAAGAGTAAGCGTTAAAGGAGGATTATCATTGTTCAAGGTTAAAATGGCCGATGCAAAATTCTTGAAAGACATGATCGCCACAATTTCAACACTCATCGACGAGGCAACATTCGACATAACCCCAAACGCAATCAAACTCCGCGCAATGGACCCGTCACGCGTAGCCATGATAGACTTTGAATGGCCAAAATCAGTCTTCGACGAATACGCCGCCAGCGAGACTATGAAAATGTGCATAAACGTGAGCGAACTGCTAAAATTGCTCAGACGGGCTGGAAAAGACGAATCCGTCGAGCTTTCATTAGATGAAAAGACTGGACGACTACAGATAACTATCAAAGGAAAATACACGCGTGCATTCAACATGCCCACGTTAGAAGCAGTAGAAGAAGAGGTTCCCACCCCAAAAGTCGCCTTCAACGCGAAAGCAAAGACCACCACCGAGGGACTACGTGAAGCAATCGAAGACGCCGTTCTAGTAAGCGATCACGTTCGAGTTCAAGCGGACAACGAGAAGCTAGTCATGAATGCAACAGGAGACCTCATGGGCGCCACAATAGAGTTGAAGAAAGGAAGCGACGCGCTCCTCGACCTAGAAATAAAAGAGAACTCGAAAGCCACTTTCAGCCTAAGCTATCTTTCCGAAATCGTTAAAGCCGCAGCGGCAACGTCAGATATCGTCACGCTAGAATTCTCCACAGACATGCCCATAAAACTGGATTTCAAACAGCAAAAAGAAGGAAAACTATCATTCTTTTTGGCCCCCCGCATAGAAGTAGAGTAACAACTACGGCAGGGAAGGGAAACTGCCACTAACAAAAAGCGACTGGGCCAAATACCCTTTTGTTCCAGAGGCAGCCAAATACGTAAAAACACTGGGCATCAAGATAAGCGACCTGATAAGCCCAGAATACAAATCCATACTAGACCGCGCGGAGAAACGGATAGAAGAAGCCATTCTCTTGGGCTCGGTAACCGAACAATCATCTAACGACGACATCGAAATCCCCTCTTTTCCAATAGCCGTAATGATGGTAGCCGCAACGGCTGATTCATTTATCAAAAGAAGATACGCACTAGCAGAAGCAAAACGAGTTTCTAACCTACTTGGAAACGAAAACAAAGATAGCATCATATATATCGCAAGCAACTTCAACTGGAAGATAAAACCCGTTGAAGCCCCTGCTGTTTCGTTAACCTACGATTTTACACTCCATTATACAGACTTTTTAAAAAGTGCAACAGTTTTTCACGACACAAAATGGAAACTCATCAACAGGCGCATGTTAAAAGGAGAAGTTTACCTAACACAAAACGAAGTAGCACGCCTTTTAGAAGAGGAAGTGAGAAGGCACATAGAAGGAAAGCTCGACATAAAAGTAGGATCACTGCCTGAAGAGGTTATGAACCGCATAAATCGACTAAAACAACTGTTTATAGAAAAACGAGGAGAAATCCAACTAGAGGAACTTCCTAAAGAGGTAATTGTCAACGCATTTCCACCATGCATAAAAGAGCTATACGACACAACAGCATCAGGCCGCAACGTCTCACACATCGGTCGCTTCGCCTTAACATCATTCCTAATAAACATAGGCATGACCACACAAAACGTTGTCAACCTCTTCAGCTCAATCTCCGACTTCAACGAAAGACTAACCCGATATCAGGTTGAACACATAGCTGGCGGAAGAGGATCCCGAACAAAATACATTCCCCCTCGTTGCGACACACTACGCACCCACGGGGTCTGCCACAATATGGATGACATATGCAGAAAAATACGCCATCCCCTAGCCTATTATCGAAGAAAATTGAGGACTATACGAAGAAAGGCTCCAGCGGAAAGGATGGAAGAACTACGTGCCTAAACGCCTTTGCAAAGGCAATTGCTACTTAAAGGCTGGGCATAAACGCGGCACGAAGGTAACAGTGATTAAGCCCATTTCGCGAGCTCGGTTTTAGTTTAGAACAAAAGGGCTCGTCGAAACGTAATTATCCATCGTTATACTAGAGATGGGTTGACAACAAATTGTAATGTAGTTCCTAGGAGGAATGCACATACCTTTCTCTTCACCACGTTTTGTTCAAGAGAAATTCGCTGAATATTATCATAAACACTCATCTGCCATTCAACCGCCCTCTACTATCGAAAGACGTGAGTTCGGTTTTGTCTTGCTTAAGGAAAGAGCCATGGTCAGGCATAAAGGCTTCAAAAACGTGGGAGGCCTTGGATCGTTTCTGAAAACTATAGTTCCCTCGGATGTTTACTACTCAAGTGCCTATTATGAAATGCCGGAAGAGAAAATGGAAGAAAAAGGCTGGATGGGGGCAGATTTAATTTTCGACATCGACGCAGATCATATTCCAACTCCTTGCGAAAAAGACCACGATAAATGGGTTTGCAAGAAATGTGGTGCTGTCGGCCGAGGTGTGACGCCTAGAAATTGTCCTGTCTGTGGAGAACAGAAGTTTGATGAAAAAACTTGGCCATGTGAAGTATGTTTGGAGTCTGCGAAGACGGAAACGAGGAAACTTGTAGACTTTTTGATGAGGGATTTCGGTTTTTCCCAAGAAGAAATGGAGGTGAGTTTTTCGGGGCATCGTGGTTATCATGTCTGTGTGGAAAGCAGAGAGGTTCGAGCACTCGATCAAATGGCTCGCAAAGAAATAGTAGATTATATCATTGGGATAGGGTTAGAACCTCGGTTCCACGGCTTAGGTGAAAGAAGCGAAAAGCAATCGCGAATACTGACTGGCCCAGATTTAAACGATTCTGGATGGAGAGGAAGAATCGCCAAGGGAACCTATGGGTTCCTTCTTTCAGCTACTCCAGAAGAACTGCAGCAAATAGGATTAAGAAAAAAGACCACCGATACCTTGATTAAACATAGAGAGATACTGTTGGAAAGCTGGAAAGGAAAAGGGCCTTGGGGAATCATAAAAGACGTAGGCGTTGAAAGCTGGAAAAAGATAGCTCAACATGGAGTAGACAGTCAATCAGCAAAAATCGACACTGTGGTTACAACAGACATTCATCGTCTAATAAGACTCAGTAACACATTGCATGGAAAAACAGGTTTGAGGAAAGTCATGGTTCCGATTGCTGGCATCGAGCACTTCGACCCCTTTAAAAGCGCCGTTGCGTTCAAAGAAGGTACAGTAGTGGTCATGGCAGTAGATGCTCCTCAATTTAGATTAGGAGATGAAACTTATGGTCCCTATCGGGAAGAAACAATTGAGTTACCCACAGCTGCTGCGTTGTTGCTCTTATGTAAGGGAAGGGCGAAAATGGTGGAATAACCGTGTACGACGAGCTCTATGAAGCATGGAAGAGAGAAAAAGAAAATATTGAGATTCAGATGCTTCCTCGAGATTTTTACGCGAAGCTAGCTGACTACATGAAAAGAATAAAAGAAGAAAGCCGGATGCTGGATGAAAAGACAACAAAAGCCAGGCTCATGCAACGTGAGTTTATGAATATCAAAAAAATGGTTAGTGACTTAACTCAACTTCGCTACCGAAAGACTTTGCGAAAAACCATAAATGGAAAAATCGTGCCCAGAGAAAGCTTGACCAAAGAGGAGGAAAAATTCATAGAAGAAATTTCGCCTTTAGCCGAGTCTTATCAAGCGGTGGTGAAAGAAATTCTCAGAGGGCACACGTCACATGTGAAAAGAAAGGAGAAGCCAAAAAAGAAGTTGGTGCGCTTTCTCCAAGAAATCCCAGCTATAATCGGGGCTGATATGAAGACGTATGGGCCGTTCAAACCAGAGAATATAGCAACTCTCCCTTCTGAAAATGCTCGAATCCTGATTAAGCAAGGTGCAGCTGTAGAGGTAGAAGCATAAGATTGAAATCATAAGTTAGCACGGAAGATAAGACGGCAATTCACATATTGCACTTTCAGGCAAATTGGCGTCTACGCGATGTAGGTATAGAAGAAGCTCAGATCAGTATACCTAGATTTGTTGGATTTGTGCATTTCTACAATTTTGTTCTACGGCCTTCTAACCTTAACATTGGGTAAGAACCACTGCCATACAAGAGTGAAGATACAAATATGGGGGAGTGTTTAAATCTGCGTCCAGAAGCATTTAAATAGTAATTAATTGGGCTGTTCTATACCGATTTGGTTGGCGAATCATATGAAAGTACCTAAAGGAGTCACCACCTACTGTCCGAAATGTAAAACTCATCAGCTTCACTCAGTCACTCTCTACAAAGCTGGGAAGAGGCGTGCTTTGGCCGAGGGCGAACGACGACATGAACGTAAAAAAAAGGGGTACGGCGGGCAAAAATACCCGCTTCAAAGAAAATTTGCCAAAACAACGAAAAAACAAACATTAAAACTTACGTGCAAAACTTGTGGTTACACACGACACAAGAAAGGAATACGTCTCAAAAAGCTAGTTATTGAATAGAAGGGATGAAAATGAGTGATTGGGAAGAACTAATACCAAAACCCAGAAGCAGGTTCCTTCGAGTAAAATGCCCCGACTGTGGGAACGAGCAAACCGTCTTCAGNCATTCTACAAGCGTCATTCACTGCAACGTTTGTGGAGCNATACTCGCCAAGCCCTCTAGTGGAAAGGTTGTAATTAACGGAGAAGTTGTCGCGGCGTTTGAGTAATGAGGAGAGAAAATGACGTTTAGAAAAATGGAATGGCCAGAGGTAGGAGACCTNGTAATCGCTACGGTTGAAAAAGTAACAAGCTATGGCGCCTATGTTGTATTAGATGAGTATGACAAAAGAGGCTTACTTCACATATCTGAGCTTTCNACAACATGGGTTAAAAATATCCGTGATTTCACGCGCGAAAGACAAAAAGTTGTATTGAAGGTTCTACGGGTCAACATAGAAAAGGAGCAAGTAGACCTCTCGCTTAGAAGAGTCACAAGACGTGAGAAAAAAGAAAAAATTCTCTCCTGGAAAAAAGAAAGAAAAGCAGACACCCTGCTGGAGAGCGCCTCTGAAAAATTAAACATGTCTCCAGAAGAGATCTATGAAAAAGCCGGGGTTCTGCTCGAAAAAGAATTTGGAGGAATATATGAAGGACTAGAAAAAACTGCAAAAGACGGAGCAGACATCCTATTGAAGATAGGCGTATCCAAAGACATAGCGACAACTCTTGAGGAAATTACAAAAGAAAGAATTAGAATACCCCTGGTGAAAATAAAAGGAATACTCGAGCTTGAGTGTGCAAAGCCCGACGGAGTAACCCAAATCCGAGATGCATTATCAACCGCTCAAAAGGTTGGAAGTTCTGAAGAAGCGGAGGTTCATATTCACGTAATTTCTCCACCGAAATATAGTATTAATGTTTTAGCTGAAGATTACAAAGAGGCTGAAAAAATCCTCGAAAAAACCACAAAAATCGTCCTGAAAAAAATAGCAAAGGCTGGCGGACAAGGCACCTTCAAAAGGGAAAAATAATGGTCTGGCTGCTTAGAAAATGTGAAAAATGCAAAAAATATACGCTGAAGCAAGAGAAATGCCCTTATTGCGGAGGAAATGTGCGTATACCTCATCCGGCAAAATTTTCGCCTGACGATAGATATGCGAAATATAGGCGGGCAATGCGAGGTTGAAGCTGAAATGAAAACAACGCATGTAGAGGAAAAAACGCAGATCAAGTTGAAAAACCCCATCCTGATAGAGGGACTCCCTGGATTAGGAATGGTTGGAAGAATAGCCACACGGTATCTCGCGAAGCAATTAAACGCCAAAAAACTCGCAGAACTATATTCACCACACTTTCCCTACTACGTTCTTGTAAACAAGAAAGGAAGCGTCAGGCTACTTCATGGAACATTCTACTTCTGGAAAAAAGAAGTTGGAGAAAACGACTTCATTTTCTTAACCGGAGACAGCCAAGCACAAACAATCGAGGGGCAATACGACGTAGCCGACTGCATACTGGACTTTGCTGAAAAACACGACGTAAAAACAATAGTCACAATTGGAGGATACCGGAAAGAGCCGGAAGAAACGCCAAAGGTAGTAGCGGTGTCAACCAATTCTGAGCTTTTGAAAAAAGCATTAGAGGCGGAAGCATTAGCCAGTCCTGCAGGAAATCCGATTGTTGGAACAGCTGGGCTACTCTTAGGTCTGGCAAGATTTAAGAAAATGAATGCACTTTGCCTTTTAGGAGAAACCCGTGGCTATCTTCCAGATCCAAAAGCAGCCAAAAGTATTCTTAACGTTTTACAAAAAATGTTAAAGATGAAAGTTGATTTGACTAAGCTGGATGAAGAAATAGAGAAATCTAAGAAAATCGTGGAAAGAATGCGAGAGATCGAGAGGCGAAGAGAGGTTTATTCATCGAAAATGCGAAGAATGGAAGAAGAACGGATTACCTATATCTCATAAGAGCAAAGCTTAATCACACTTTTCTCCTAAAACCGTACTGCGTGGTGTCATAGAAAGGAAATCTAACGATTTCTGCTTTTACACGTTTATTCCGTATCTTCACCATGACTTTCTCGCCATCGATTGCACTTTCTTTGAAAACATATGCCATAGCTATGCCGCATTTAAGTACCGGGGACAATGTTCCACTAGTCACTAGTCCCACTTTTTCTTCATCTCTCCAGACTTCACAATGCCGGCGAGGAATCCCCCTTTCCAACATTCGTATACCGACGCGCTTCCTTTTCAAACCCTCAGTTTTCCGTTTTATCAATGCATCTCTGCCGATGAAGTCTCCTTTTTCAAGTTTGACAACAAAGCCTAGTCTTGCCTCAAAAGGGTCAGTCTTTTCGTCGATGTCGTTGCCATACAAGCACATACCAGCTTCCAGTCTAAGTGTGTCTCTGGCGCCTAGTCCACATGGTTCTATCCCAGCTTCTTGACCAGCCTCTAAAACAGCGTTCCACACCTTTTCAGCCTTGTGAGGGTTCAAAAGAGAAGTGTTCCATACGAATACTTCGAATCCATCTTCGCCTGTGTACCCTGTTCTTGAAACAGAAGCATCGACCTCAGCTAATTTGGTCCAGCCGCAATTAAATCGTTCGATTCTGCTTAGGTTTTCAGTGGATATCTTCTGCAACGTTTCTTCTGCCTTTGGACCTTGCACTGCAAACATAGCTATGCTGTCTGAAACTTCCTTGACGTTAACGTTGAAACCTTGAGAGTGCGTAGTTAGCCACTTAAAGTCTTTATCTCGGTTGCTTGCATTGTAAACCATAAGAAACTTTTCTTCTTCTAGTCTAGATAGAACAAAGTCGTCCATTATGCCACCTTGCTCATTACACATCAATGAGTAATGTGCGCAAAGAGGTGACAGTGTGACAACGTCATTGGTTGTTACGTAGTTCAGAAAAGCTTCGGCTTCTGGGCCAGTGACGAGTGCTCGTCCCATGTGCGAAACATCAAAAATCCCCACTTTATTTCGTACCGCCATATGTTCCGAGACGATTCCTCGATACCACAGGGGCATTTCAAATCCTGCGAAGAGAGACATTTTGCCCTTTTGACTGTGAAACTTGTAGAGATGGATTCTCCGTGCAGGTTGACTCAACCAAGCAAACCTCCCAAACATTATGATAACATGATTGCAAGGCGAAATGATGGTTTACACGATCGGTCATTTAATAGGCTTAACTTCCACATCTTTCGGGATAGAAGATAACTTTTTGCCACACTTCGGGCATTTGCCATCGTACTGTTGAATAATTTCGTCAGGAGGCTTCAAGTCTACGCCTTCATAAAGTATCGCGCCACAATTCCGACAAATCGCACGTTGAGGCATAATATCACAACCGTTGTTAAATGCAGAAAAACAATCGTCGCAAACTATTTATAACTTCTGTATATGCTTGGAAGAAAAGGAAAGGACTACTTGATGGAGAAATGCACTTTAATAATCACCGAAAAGCCAGACGCTGCTCAACGAGTAGCAAAAGCATTAGACAATAAAGAGAAACCTAAAAAAATTGAAGAAAAAGGCGTACCCTATTTTGTAGCTAATCGGGGAGAAAAGAAACTTGTTGTAGTTCCAGCTCTTGGGCACCTATATACGATTGTCCAAACGCAAGGAAAAAGGAACTATTATCCAATTTTCAACTTTAAATGGGCACCGCGATATGTTGCAGAGAGAGGAGCGAAGCAAATTCGTGCATGGATTCAAGTTTTTTCAAAACTTGCCCGAGACGCTGATCAGTTCATAGAAGCTTGCGACTACGACCTTGAAGGAAGCCTCATTGGCTACTGCATACTGAAATATGCATGTGGAGACAAGGAAGCCACAGCGAAAAGGATGAAGTTTTCTACACTAATGAAAAGCGAGTTAGAAAAATCCTATGAAGAGCCGTTGCCCCAGCTTGACTTCGCTCTCATAGAGACTGGAAAGACTAGGCACGAGGTAGACTGGCTATATGGCATAAATCTCTCGCGTGCACTAACCTTGGCAGCCAAACATTGGAGCGGAAGATATACGACACTGAGTACAGGAAGGGTTCAAGGCCCTACTCTCAGATTTTTGGTCGGAAGAGAGAGAGAAATTCGGTGTTTCGTGCCCACTCCTTACTGGGACATAAAGGCAATGATTGAAATAGAAGGCTCAAGGTACGAAGCGGAGTATGAGAGAAAGGAGATTGAGAAAAAAGTAGAGGCAGACACTATTGTAGAGAAGTGCAGAGGAAAAATTGGTGAAATAGAGAAGATTAATGTGAAAAACTTCCGTCAAATACCGCCAATTCCCTTCGATTTAGGAAAACTGCAGACCGAGGCATACAGCCTGTTCAGATACACACCGAGACGAACCGCAGGCATCGCTGAACGCTTATACCTCGACGCCTTAATTTCTTATCCAAGAACAAGTAGTCAGAAACTGCCACCAATAATCAATTACAGAGCGATACTCAAGGCATTAAGTAAAGAGCCAGCCTACAGAAAACTAGCATCAGAGCTTCTTGAAAAAGAGGAGCTGAAACCGAGAGAAGGAACAAAAGAAGACCCTGCACACCCAGCAGTGTATCCAACTGGCAATTTGCCTACAAGAGCATTGAGTGAACCTGAAAGGAAAGTTTGGGATCTAATCGTTAGACGTTTCATGGCTGTTTTCGGCGAACCAGGAGTCAAGCAAAGTATGAGAGTTTGCATAAAAGCAAATTATCATCACTTCTATTTACACGGAAGACGAATCCTGAAAGAAGGTTGGATGCATTTCTACAAACCATATATACGCGCCGAAGAAGTGTTGTTGCCTCCTCTAAAGGAGGGAGAAAAAATGCGATTGAAGCAGGTGACACGAGAGGACAAATTTACGAAACCTCCACCACGTTACAATCCAAGTAGTCTGCTTAAGAAAATGGAAGAAGAAGGAATCGGGACTAAAGCCACAAGAGCCGACATCATCGAGACTCTTTACAGCAGGAGATACGTTACAGACGAGCGAATTGAGGTTACCGACCTGGGAATTGATGTCTTCGAAACTCTTCAAGAACA
>JGI2171J19970_10000830_pt1 | contig 16991 bp, 22 predicted proteins | sample DeeMarSWOR324_28_FD_19970 | JGI IMG/M metagenome (IMG submission 19970) | reverse complement strand
CGCTAGCGTCGTCGCACCGCAGAAATGCGCCCTCAAAATTGGCCGATAATGTCGGCCTTCGTCATGATTCTGTTGCAGTAGTGACACCGGATACGCAGCGGCTCCTCGTTTTCCACGATGAAGATGGGTGTGACGGGCTCTGGACTGTTGGAAATGCACGCGAGGTTCGCGCATTTAACGATCTCTCGAATCACACTCGGCATCTTCGTCTTCTGTTTTTCCACCACTTTGAAGTCTCGGATGATGTTAATCGAGGCCTTGGGGGATATTAAGGAAATTCGATCCACCTCGTCGGGGCTCAACTCCCGGCCCTCAATCTTCACGATGTCCTTCTTCCCGATCTGTTGGCTGGGCACATTCATGACGATGCTGACCACATTGCATCCCGAACCCGTTAACCCCAAAATCCGGAGCACGGACAGCGCGTTTCCCGCGGTGATGTGGTCGATAACGGTGCCTTCCTTAATCTTCTTGACCCGAAGCTCATTTTCCAACGCAGAACCTTCACCTTTTATATACTCTCTTAAGTAAACATATATCTCGTCAAAGCCTTCTTAAAGGTACTGGATAAACCGAGGAAGGACACAAAATACGAGTAGGAGATGAAGGAAGATGAGCTTTAGAGGACGCGACATCGTCTCCATGAGAGACTTTACTCGAGAAGAGGTCGAACACGTCTTTGCCGTTACACGGCTCATGGAGCCGTTAGCCATGGGAGGCTCGAAGATGCTGGATGGAAAGGTGCTGTCCAACATCTTCTTTGAGCCCAGCACCCGCACGCGGTTGAGCTTTGAATCAGCCATACTGAAACTCGGCGGGAACTACATCAGCATTCCCGAGCCGCAGGTAAGCTCTGCCGCGAAAGGCGAAAACCTCGTCGACACCATCCGGGTCATGGAAAACTATGCCGACGTCATCGTGTTACGCCACGCCCTGGAGGGGGCGGCGCGGCTGGCGTCGGAAGTCGCGGTCGTCCCCATCATCAATGCGGGATCAGGCGGAGGAGAGCACCCAACGCAAGCCCTCTTGGACCTGTACACGATGAAGAGGGAATTGGGAACGATCGACGGGTTGACGGTCGCCCTCTTAGGCGACCTGAAGTACGGCCGAACCGTGCACTCGCTGGCGTACGCTCTAGCCCTCTACGACACCCAGCTTTATCTGATCTCCCCGCGGACTCTGGAGATGCGACGCGAAATTTTCGACGACGTCAGCAGCAAGGTCCAGGTCGTTGAAACGACGGAGATCGGCGACATCATACCCAAGGTCGACGTTTTGTATGTTACGCGAATTCAACGCGAACGGTTTCCCGATCAAGAGGAGTACCAGAAGATCAAAGGCACCTACCGAATCAGCGCTGAAACCCTCCACAACGCAAAAAGCCGCCTCATCGTCCTCCACCCCCTCCCCCGCGTAGACGAAGTCACCTCAGAAGTAGACTACACGCCCTACGCCCGATACTTTAAAGAGACGTGGTATGGCTTGGTCACGCGGATGGCGTTGCTCAGCCTCGTGTTAGGCGCCATCGAGTAAGTATCGCAGACGCCTCCTTCCTTGGATTATGTATTCTGTATTCATAATACCTATATTCTATATTACTAAAATGGATGCGTAAAAGATAAAAACCCGACGAAATGGTGGTGAAACCTTTACTTTGGCCTCAGGAAAGTACAGAGAAGAAGAACTCATAGACGGCCTCGTCGTCGACAACGAAGGATACATCTGTGGCTACGTCTCCAACTTCGGGGTAGAGCCCGATCGCATCACTCTTAACCTCTACGAGTATGATGTTCAGCGTGTTGAAACATTGAACGAGGAGGAATTAGTCAAAAGAATCCTTGACTTTATTCCCCAAAAAACAGGCTTCTTCAACCGTAAACCAAAAGGAAAATCAGGAATAGAGGACGTCTATGACCGCGTTAGAACGAGGCTAAGCCTTCCCGAAACGGATACTCTGACTTTCGAGCATATGGTGGAATATGCGAAGGCCGAGAGCATAGACATCCCCTACGAGATGCAAGAACTAAAAGAGAAGATCGACAAGGGCTCCATCGACTGGTCATCCATTGACAAAATAGCCTTTACCGACTTGGGAAAATGTCTTCTCCTCAAAGAAGCGGTGGCAGCAACGAAGAAAGCCGCATCCCAAAACGAAGAAATCGGATACAAAAGCTCAAAAGATCTAGCTGGCAGAATCGTCCTCGACTCAGAAGCCAAAATCATCGGCACTGCTGTAACGTTTTTAGTCGGTAATCCCCCCGGAATATTAGTAAACATCGAACGGGCCATGAGGATAGAACGCCCCGATCCTGAAGCATTGAAAAGTGAGCTTATCCCCACCAGCTACACCGATTTAAAACAATTGTACGACCAAGTTAAAAAGGATCAAAACGTCAGAACTGTGACAGACGACGACTTAATTAGTTGGGCGCGGAAATACAACCTCAATGTGCCCACAAAAGTCGAGGAGCGAAGGGAAACGACGCGGGAGCTTCCCCTCAACTGGAATACGATTGCAAAAATCGGCGACGTCATCATTCTCAAGAAGGACATCGAGACTCTCATTGAGGAAGATAATAAAGCCAATGCCAAGAATTTGAATCGGGTCCCGTCTTCCCCTCGACGATAATCCCCATCGTCCCCGTTCTATCCCGCCCCCTTCCTTCTCCGCCTTAGTCCGCTGTTCAGGGCGCCCCTATCTTCTGTGTGCAGTCAGCCTGTTGGACGCTCCTGATACGAAGCTTACGTGAGACGAAGAGCAACAACAAAGTCTAGAACGCCCTTCTCCTCCTCGACGAAGCGTGGTTACTTCCTTTGAGAGAGGTTTAAAATGGCTTGCGCAAGGTCTCCCGCCACTGCTTCCAAGGCCTTCTTCGCGGTCTCAAGGCTGACCTTAGCCTGTTGAGCCACCAGACGAACATCTTCTTCAGGTAGACTCAGAGGCGTCTCCTCTTCCCCCTCCTCCATAGCCACCTCCGTGATGCTTCCACCCGTGACCTGATAGATGGTCTGCCCCTGCATGTTGGTAACGCTAACGCTAGGGCCGTCAATGACCAAGTCCTTCCTTGATGTTCGTATGATGACTTGTCGTACGTCAGGTAGTTCTTCGACACTCATTCCCAGCTGGCTCATGAGCCTTCGTGCCTGCCGAGAACTCATCTTTCTCATCAAACCCCTTCCCCTCCTATTCCCCGCCTAACTTTGACGGCAACCCCCCTTTTAAATGCTAACATTTCCCGGCCACTTAACACCGCCTTTCCCACGGCTAACAACGCATCCTCTCCGCTGGTGACCAGTACCTCATTTCCCGGCCTGATCTCCACGTCCACCCCAACGACGTGGCGAGCGAAAACGCTCCGTCCTCTCCTAATAAAGTCTTCCACACCCTGCTCAACAACAACCCTGTACCGCAAGGGTTTAAGACGCGTTCTGAGCCGCTTCGCACCGTAAACCGTCAGGGAAAACAAGCCGTCCCGGGGCCTGAGTGTCGCCAACAGCTTTCCCTCATAGTAGATGTGTCGAATTCGCCCGGTTCTCTTAGAATACGTTACTTCAACGCTATCGGGAAACAGGATTCCACCAACATCGTGTTCAAACTGGTAGTTAGCAATCGCCCGAATCTTCTGCAAGTCCAACTTTCTGTTCCCCAATCGTCACCGGCTCCCTTAGAAACCTTCAAGTAGTAAAGCGCCCCCTTATCATTTAAAAGAATCGATGAGAAGGGACTTCAAGATGGAATGTGAAGTCTGCGGAAGAGAGATCTTTGGAAGGCCATATAATGTCGTCATTGAAGGCGCAAAACTTCTAGTCTGCTCGGAATGCGCGAAATCATCCTTATCCGCCAGGAAATATGTGCCGGAAACACCACGAGCTTCCATCAGACGAGTGCGACCTCCTACCCGCCAAACGAAGATCACTCAACGCCCGCAAACGGGCATGCTGGAAGACTCCATTATCGTAGAGGGCTATGGTAAAAAGATTCGGCAGGGCAGGGAAAAACTCGGGTTAACCCATGACGAGCTGAGTAGACAGATCGGTGAAAAAATTTCTCTTCTACAAAAATTGGAAACGGAGAAGATGACCCCAGATTTAGCCTTAGCTCGGAAGCTAGAACAGACCTTAAAGATCAAGATTCTTGGCTCCTCCACTACGATTCAAGTCGACGAAGAACTACGTGAGCACAAACCAACCGACCTGACCCTCGGCGACATCGTCGTGGTGCAGAAGCGGGAAGAGCGTTGACACGGAGGTATCAGAATCAGAACGATACTCGTACAAAGACGGAATCACCGCGATTCCTCAAATCTAGGTGAGCTAGCGAGCCTGGCTGAAGCCGCAGGCTACCGCGTAGAAGGCCGTATTGAGCAGACACGACGAGCCGACGCAAGACTCCAGATCGGACGGGGGAAGGCCCGCGAACTCGCAGAGATGGCTGAGCGGGTCAAGGCTGACAAGGTTATCTTCGACAACGCGCTTACGCCAAGTCAAGCCTACAATCTCGCCAAAATCGCCGGTGTCGAAATCATAGACCGCTTCCAACTTATCCTCGAAATCTTTTCGAAGCGGGCCTCTACCCGAGAGGCGAAGCTTCAAATTCGCCTTGCAAAGCTTCGACATCAACTTCCACGGGCACGCGAGATGGTTCGACTTGCGCGGATGGAGGAGCGACCTGGCTTCCTCGGCCTCGGAACATACGAAGTCGAGGTGTACTGCGAAGACATTAAACGCCAGATCCATCGCATTAGACAAGACCTCAGGCAGATTCGCGGACAGAGGCGTTTACACAGAGATAGACGGACCGCGTTGGGGTTTCCCCTCGTTTCTTTGGCAGGTTACACCAACGCGGGGAAGACCAGCCTGTTCAACACTCTAACGGGCGAGTCTAAGTCCGTAGACATCGGCGTCTTTACCACCCTGTCCACGACGACGAGGGCGATCGATCTCGAAGGCGGAAAAGTGCTTATAACCGACACAGTGGGCTTCATCGATCGGCTTCCCTTAGCCTTGGTAGAGGCCTTTCTCTCAACGTTGGAGGAGACCAGTCTCTCCAACGCCATAATCCTTCTCCTTGACTTCCACGAATCCGTGGATGAGATTAAGCGGAAACTCTCCTGCAGCTTGGACACCCTCAACGAAATCGGGGCGGGGGGGATTCCCATCGTAACCGCCTTGAACAAGATCGACCTGTTAACTCCCGACGAAGTGGCTGAGCGGCTTTCCCACGTCTTGGATCTGGCCCCAAACCCCCTCCTGATTTCAGCGCGGACAGGACGAAATCTGGACCANTTAGGGCGTCGTGTCGCTCGGTTCTTAGGAGACGTCTTCACCCTGATCTTCAGCCTCCCCTTGACCGAAGCGTCAATTTCCTTCGTATCTGATCTTCACCGACGTGTTCACTCCGTAGACACAATCTACAACGGTAATGAGGTCCAAATCAAGTTACGCGCCTTCCGGTGGCTCATTGAAGAGATAGCGGGAGAAGTAGAAAAACGTCAAGGTACCCTGTTAGTGGCTCAGCCCCCCGTCATGTAACACGGCGCTTCACGATTTTCTTGCCCTTGACTTGGGGCACAACGACCAACTCGGCGTTCTCAAAGGATTGGACAAGCTCTCGCCCCTCAAACAATTCGTGAAGAAAGACGCTCAAGGCGCCTATCTCCGAATGGGGCTGAGAAGTCACAGCAACGTTCCAAGTAGCAGCTTCGTACACATCTTTAGGGACCTTAGCTCCCCCAACCACAATAAGTTTGTCGGCAGGCGATCTCCGAATGTCTTCAATCACGTGTTGCATGGGAAGACCATACATCGAGAGATGAACAACGTGTCCCCCGCCCCGTCGCCACGCCTTCAACACTCTCGCGCCATCCTCCCTATACTCCACGTCGAAGACGCCGCCCCACACTCTAGTCATTTCCTTGATTTTCGCTTCAATTTGCCGATCCCTTTGACCCGTATACAGCACCTTGTCTGCACCAAAGGCTCGTGCAACTAAGAACAGGTGGGTCGTAGCGCGGTCATCCCGAACATACCGGTGGCCCCACCTCAGAACGACAATCTTCACTCTTCAACCACCAGAACCCTTTAACAAAATTTAAGTTACTCTTCGCTCATATAATAATCTTAAATTTGCGGAATTGGTACCGTGAGCGTATTTGTGGATGACGACGTACTGAGGAAGGTTGCAAAAGCCATTGGTGGCGCGGACGCAGTTAAAATAGTTATGGCCCTGAAAAAGTTTAAAGAAGCGACTGATGACCAAATCCTATCCTACATCGCGGAAGGAGCTGAAACCGAAATCAAACTAAACGATGTGCGCAAGATCCTCTTCAAACTGTATAATCACTCCATTGTTCAATGCAACGGCGTGCGAGATGAAACCACGGGCTGGTTTATTTTTCGATGGAGCCTCCAACTCGATCAAGTCGAAGGCTACATAAAGACCCAGAAGAAACGAATTCTCAAAATCCTGAAAACACGCCTTGAACATGAAGAGGAGCACGACTTCTATTACTGTTACACACCCGACTGTAAGAGCCTCATCTTTGAAGAAGCCATGGAATATGCGTTTAAATGCCCCGTCTGTGGAAGCTCCCTCAAACACTTTGATAACCAAAACATAATTGCCAGTTTAACAAACAAAATCCGTCAATTAGAGGCTGAACTGAGCGAGTAGATCTTATCACCTCAACTCGGAGGATTCTCTTGTCCAAAACACCTTCAGTAAAAGAGGCTTTACGTCTCCTACGAAAAGCCGGCTGCGCACCCAATGTTGTTAAACACTGTCAAACCGTAGCTGACCTCGCCACCCGAATAGCCCAGAAAATCGCTCGAAACGGAACTCCTGTAAACGTCCACCTCGTCACAATTGGTGCGCTTCTTCATGACATCGGGCGGGCACAAACCCATGAAATCGAACACGCTGTCATAGGTGCCAAGATAGCCCGCTCCTTTGACCTTTCTGAAGCCATCGTCCAAATCGTTGAGCGACACATTGGGTCAGGAATAACCGCTAAAGATGCCGCTAGACTCGGGCTCCCAAAGCGGAGCTTTCTCCCGAAAAGTCTCGAAGAAAAAATTGTGGCCTACTCCGATAAGTTAGTGAAAGGCGGCCAAGAAGTGGACTACGAAGAGGCCTTAAAAGCCTATTCCATCAATTTAGGTGGCTTCCTCGGACCTCCCGCAATTAAACGCTTTAAAAAACTCCATGATGATATCTCCTCCTTAACGGGAGCCTCACCTTGATGGCTCAGTTAACCCTCCTCGAAAAATGTTATGGACGCCATTCGAGCCGGTTTTTGCCCCTCTTTGGCGACGCCTTATCTTCCATCGTCCAAGGCCTTGAAGCTCGGGTCACGGTTCTCGGGAAAACCAGCGATAACTGGCTTCAAGTCGAAGTCTCTGGTCAAGATGCCCCAGTGGTCACCACCTACCTACAACAGCGATTTGGAGTCGCTCCCACCTCCCTCGAACAGGTTACACCGTTTTCAGGGTTCCGAGGGAAGATAATAGCCTCGGGGAAAGTCGGCTACGGGCTTTACGTTGATATAGGAATTGCTGCTCCCCGACACATCGACGTCTTACTTCCCCTCCATGTTCTACGCAGCCAACTAGCCTATGGAAAAAAGGTTTCCCTAACACAGCTGGTTGATGCCTTCACCCTCTACACTAACCTTCCCTTGGAGATTCAAATTACCAGAACCGATCCAGATCAAGAGGAAGTTGAAGGAAGACTATCCACACGTCAATCAGCCCGCTTTGAAGAGTGGCTTTCCCTAGACTTCGACAGAATCCTCGTCCTCGGCGCCCGCTTCGATGACGTAACTCGCGTCGTTAAAAGAGTCGGAGCCATAAGGGACGTGATCAAGATCATTCAACTAGGCTTTCTAGAACAACTCCTCCTCTGTAAGCTTGGCACAGATGGCCCAGGCGTCATAACGAAGATGGGCCCATGGTTCCCTCAAACGCCTCTCCACTGCTTTTCTCCTACACAAGCCAGAACAATCCTGAGGTCGATGGCGTGAGAGACGACTCTCTCATCATACTTCATACTACTCTAAATGTTTTGTAGCACCCTGAAGCGTCTCCCCACGTAACCTTGACTTCGGTCACATCAGCTAGTGACGGCCCTTTTCGGCAATATTCAATGATCTTCACGACTTGTTCCCTCTCTCCCTCAACCACGGCCTCGACGCATCCATCGGAGAGATTTCTAACCCAGCCTACCACCTGTCTCTTTCGAGCTTCCCTTTGCATACTGGCCCTAAAAAAGACGCCTTGAACCTGACCCTTGACAAGAACATGGGCACGAGCGTGCATATGTTTATTCCTTAAGCTAAACTTCCTTATCATATACCCAGTAATAATCTTCGGTGGAGAGTTTTTTCTCGAGTTTGTTTGTCCAGCAATCAGAACAAACACTGATTACCCGACCGAGGTCCTTATTGACTTCCATCTCATTCGCTTTTAACAGCTCTTCAAAGCACCATTTCACGGTCATAAAGACATCTTCTTTGGTCGTGTCCACTTCTTTTTCGCAGAGACTACATGTGACCTTCATCAATCATCACGCTTCAAGGTTATTACTGAAACTTCTCAATAATCCCTCGAAGGACATATAAATATTACTGAAAAAAGCAGTAAGAACCGGCTTTAGGACGGGCTCTTCACTCTAACAATTTTCGTCGTTCCCAAGACCTTCCAGTATTCAACTTCGGCGCCGAGGGAAAGCTGGTTCGCGATATCCTCTTCCGAGGGCTTTGACGTAAAGAAGGCTTCATAGCTCTCTAAATCCATCAATTGCACCGAAGCCTCCTCCATGTAAACAATTTGAGCACTTCTCTTCTCGATAATGGGCACATCTACCTTCGCGTTAACGGGGCTCACAATACTTTTTTTCGAGTTGTCCAAGACGTTTATGGCAACGATTCTGGCCTTAGCTGATCCATGTTTGCCTGGCTTCGATTTTTCCAAAGACACTATTCTATAGGGGGCGCCGTCAATAACGAGGTGTTGACCTGTTTTCAGGCTTCCTACACTGGTGGGTCTACTCACAACCTTCACACCCAATATTTTATACATATTTTTGCTTTTTCACCTTTATTAACATATTCACCCTGACGCCTTTGATGAGCTGACGTTCAGCAAGTTCATCAGACCTAAACTCGTAGCTGACAGGAGCCATCGCTGGAATGCTTCTCTCTTGAACTCTAATCGGAGCGCTATCAAGATCCCTTACTTGGATGGGGGTCACTTTACTCTAATAGCTTCAAGATCTTCTCCACAGCCTTTTTCGGGTCTTCCATCCCAACGACTTTAACCAGTCTACGATCGTCAAGATACGTATCCACAATTTGATCTACGCCGACGCTTTCAATGACCGCTATAATGGGCTTTGCTTGGAGATAGGCTGCACACGCCACGATGAGGGTGCCGACATTCCCTCCCCGAGGCCCCCCAGTTAACAGCGTTGCTCCGTGCTCCGCCATTTCTTCTCCGACTCAATTGGCTGTTTCGTAGACCCTATCAGAGCAGTGAGTGCCGCTGAAGCCTATTACGAGTATTGGGAGCTTCTTCAAGGCTTCTTCTCTTCAGAAAAAGAGCGATCTAGTAGACGTAGGCTAATAGTTTCCCTCCCCTCTTCTGGCCCCTAGCGTCGCTGTGAGATAGGACGCCCTTAGGCGTGGTCATCACGAGCATGCCAAAACCACTGCCGGGTAGAAACCGTTTTTCCCAATCCTCTAGCTTCGCGACCTTAACTGAGAATCTAGGTTTTATGACGCCGCACTTGTTTATTCTGCCGAGGAGTTGCACATTAAACTTCCCCGCTCTTCCGTCGTCGATGAACTCGAAGGCGCCTACATATCCCTTCTCCTGCATGACCCTTAATACTTGCCCGATGAGTTTTGATGCTGGCTTTATTATACACATATGTTTGCGTCGTTCCTCATTATTCTGAATCGTGGACAGGGCGTCTGCCAAGGGATCTGTTAACGTCATTGTCCATCACGCGTTGGCTTGATGCAATCGGTTCTCGAATTTTAGGCTGTCCCCTCTTTTAAAGACTTCTCTCCTCCCTCTGTACTTGTAGCACGTCTAACGATCAAAACCGAGACTCTGCCTTTTCCCGATGCAGTCTGTTCTTTTTTCCGCTTAATCTCTGTTATGGGATGGGGAAGGCTTCCGGCTTCCTTGATAAATGGCTTTGTATTATCTAGTTACGGCCTGATTGAACAATCTCTACTGCCTTATCAATGCAGGCTGTTCTTTTTTTCCTATGGTTTTCCACAAAACGTAAGACGTATTCAATGGTTCGGGCCTTGTGCTCTCCGCACATCAGTTTTCCCGCCTTACAATCATGATACGTCTCAACGAGTTTCGCATCATCTTCGACGAATTGATACATACATATCTCGTATATGGGACATACTTCGGGGACGCCGCCCAGCCTCTGCTGTTCCTTCACCGTGGTTCTCCCGCCTGTAAAGGCGTTTGATATCTTCGTCTTTATGCTTTCCGCCTCTTCGTGTAAGGTAAAGTAGCTCATGGGGCTTCTTTTACTCATCTTTGGCGATCCGTCCAGGCCTCTCATAATCTTGTGGTAGGTGGATGAAGGGGAGACGAAGCCATGGTGGGCCCTGAACTTTCTTGCGAGATCCCTGGTAAATCGCAAGTGGGGATCTTGATCCACGCCCACCGGCACGATTGTGGGCTTGGGGCCCGCGAAGTCTTGAAGCTGAGGCATTAAAATGTCTCCTGCCTGTATTAGAGCCGCCAAGTATAATCCAATGTGACGTACACCATAGATCGCCTTCATGGTGGCGAATGTCGCTCCTCGGCCAAAGAGGATGGCGAGATCCTGCACCCTTCTCTCTTTTGACTGTTGGTATATGTAGCCTTTTTTCGGGTCAAAGCCTAGGGCAAGGATGTCTGCCACATTACCGATGGCGAATTGTTGGCTTTCATCGAAGGGAATATTATTGTCCTCGTAGGCTTCTACGTCTGCTATGCAATAAAACGCCTTAGCTCCTTGTTTCTGGAAGTAAATGACTTCCTGCGCCGTCATGAGCGTTCCTAAGTGAAACTCCCCGGTCGGTTTGATCCCGCTCATGACGGCAAAGGTTTCCTGCTCCTTAATGGCTTTCAGTATGCGATCGAAGTCTCTATGCCCAAAAACTACGTTACGTCTCATGTACTTGCTCGGATTAGGGACTTGTTTGAGGAGGGGTTTGAACGGTTGAATTCCAAACTCTTTGTAAAGGTGGTGGTAATCTTTGACGATTGTGGTTCCGTAGGGGTCAATCACGGTTCTTCCTTGTTTTTTCTTTGGCATCTTTAACACTCTTCGCTGAAGTGGTTTTTGTATGACGAATGAGAGAAGCTTGTCTTCAAAAAACCTGCCACAAATAATCCGCTACAGCTTAGGTTTGAAGGCTTTACGTCCAGTCCAAGGCGTTCACCATACGTAACCATATTAAACCATTTATGCGATAGCTGTCACTTGACTTCACGTGTACATATAAAACTTTTGCCTTTTACCGTCTTCTTTGCGCGTTCTCGGAGACATATCCATACCAAGGTCTGCCTGAGATTAATACAAGGGGCTCCAGCGGAAGGCGGACGATCTACGCTAAGTGTCATACGTTTTCTCTGTTACTTTGTCCTCGTCCAGTTCTATCCCCAATCCCGCCTTCTTCGTTGGGTAGATGTATCCTTTCACTGGGGCAAGAAACTCCTTGTCGTGGGCTTGACTCCAAGGATTCCATTTAACCAAATATTCGGCCAGGGGAACAACATCTACATTCTGGCTGAACCATATGTGCTGGGAGATAGGCGCGTTTCCTGAGTGAGGGATCACCGGGATGCCCGCGGTAGAGGCAAGCGTACATATCTTCTTCGTTTCGCTTATTCCCCCCGCCCAGGTCACATCGGGCTGGAATATGTCAAGTGCCTTCTTCTTAATCATTTGCATAAAGCCCCATCGGGTATACTCGTGTTCAGCCCCTGAGACCGGGATATTGACTCTTCGAGTGATTTCCGCCATCTCATCGATCATATCGCCCATAACCGGCTCCTCAATCCATGTAGGCTCATACCTTTCCAGCTTCCTCGCCATTTTCACGGTGTAATTCACGCTCCAGCTCATCCAACAGTCAAGCATGATATCGATGTCATAGCCAACAGCGTCCCTGAGAGTCTTCGCCAAAAGGAGGTTCTCCTCTTCTCCTTTGACGCCGTCAGAGGCGCCGTGCCTGAAGAACCATTTCATAGCTGTAAAGCCTTGATCCACATACATTTGCGCTCGCTTCACCACTAGTTCGGGCTTCAGAGACCAGCCTAAGCAGCTGGCATAGGCGCGAATCCGCTCCTTTACCGGTCCTCCTAAGAGGCGGTAAACCGGTTCGTTCCTGAGCTTACCTATGATGTCCCAGAGAGCACAATCCACCGCGCTTATAGCAATCATGGTGTCACACTTTCTTCCATGAACTTGAGTCCGATACAGCTGATCCCATATTCTCTCTACCGCCATGGGGTCTTGTCCGATTAAGACTGGCTTGAGGATTTTTCTACAAATAAATGCGATAAGTGGTGAGATTGGACGTGCCACACCTGTTGCTCCCGCTTCCGTCTCTATTTCAAGCCACGTGGCGCTGACTTCAACTTGGCTTGGTGAAACCTTTGTAACTTCTTGGGGCCCAACAGCCTTATGTTCAGGATATATGTCTACAGGCCGGACCAAGCGTTCCTCCCAAAAGGGGGTGACGCCGTTATGGGTCAGAGGCCCTTTCACCTTGAACGTCTTTACATCCGTGATTTTCGTCTCTAACATTCAATTATCCCCTGGGCTTACTGTTACTACAAACACGTGATGGTAGGGATGAGAATATATAAATGTCTTTTCATAAGTGCTTTCAAGAGCAAGAAAGCCCCTAGCATCATCGTAAGACTTCCGATAAGAGGGACTCGTGCCGTGGAGTTATTACCCATAGCAGAAGTTAATGACGTGGTGGTATGTGCTCCAGAGGATGCTTTCATCTCCTTCTACAACAGCCCCTATTATTCCCATAAGGGAGGCGCTGCCATAGATATCTATTTATCCCATAGAGACGGCGATTTTGCTCCCAGCCCCATTGAGGGACGCGTTAAAAAGATTTATCGGTTTAAGCCGCCCACGCTCAGGTTCTTTCCCACTCAAGACCGGGAGGATCTGATTATTCTCGAATCAAGGGGGAGGCCCGCTCTTTACGTACGTCTTTTGCATATTGTTCCTAGCGTGAAGGTTGGCGATCAGGTCTCTGTTGGGGACGAGTTGGGCTCTCTCATCAGAAGCGGCTTCTTCAACTTTTGGACTGACCTCCATATTCACGTAGATGTTAGAGGCAACGGAAATTTAGTCAGAGCCAAAGGCTCCCTACCTCTGCACCCCCTATCTTCCCAGGATAAAGCCTTAGAATCCAGCGGAGACATTTTTCAAGGCCTTGAAGTTTTATCGGTACAGGAAGACTATACTCTCCTAAAAGCTAGAAACACGTCCAGACTTGGACGCTTCTGGGGCGTAGGCTGCACAGTTGGCGAAACGGGAGGCCTCCTAGACGGGGGAATCCCTCACTATTCCTGTGGAGGCGTCTATTTGCCTACGTCAACCTCTGTCCACGTTGGCGAAAAAGTCAAGCTGGGGGGAACTATCATCGGGACGGTTGAACGTCTGGATGGGACTATGGCGTTCTTCCGAGGAGAACCTCTCTGGATATCTATCAATGATCATAAGCTCCGTGGCTTATCGCTGTACCTCTTTCTCTCGGATCAGCAAACTATCAAGCTCATTCCGGAAAAGCCAATGAAACTGCCGTTTCACACAGGAGAATCCGTCGATATATCCATACAGCCGATGTAGAGGTTCTTCATCGGTGAAGTGATACTTCTGCTAACTCCTGAACGACCCAGTCAGCGTTTAAATACATTTGCCGTCCCTTATGTAGGTACGCCGTAGTAGATGATAATGCTTAATCGCTATGATTATGATGTGTTTTCAGCCCTTCTCACTCTCACTCTTACTCTGTACCGAAGCCACGTGATGTGTAAGATCTCGGGTTCTTAATGGCTGAGGGCTTTTCGACTAAGGGGGAGCCTTATGATGTTGCTTCATGTAGTGGGGAGAGAATCTCGCGTACAAATATTCTTGAGCGTAGCCTGCGTGTCTTCCAAAATATTTACGTCCAAAATCACTGAGTTCCTTGTACCTCTGGTGGGTCAGATGCCTTTTTTCGGGCTGCGTTCGGGCGAAGTGATGGCTGTAGTGGGTTCGGAGGATGTGTCTGATTCGAACATCCACGGGGAAGGCCTCTAACTTATCGAGGGAAAAGAGTAAGACGCAGTCAGCAACTTTATCGCCTACGCCCCTCAAGCTTATTAACACCGCCTTAGCCTCTTCGTACGACCTTTCCTTTAAGGCGTAAAGGTTTAGCTTGTCTTCCATAAGGCTTTGGGACGCCTGCTTGACGTATGGTGCTCTATAGCCCAAGTTGCAGTCCAGTAGCTCGTTGATGGAGGCGTCTGCCAAGGCCGTCTTTTCTGGAAAGCTATAGAATTGGAGGCCTTTGTAAGTGAGTGGATGACCGAAGTGTTGGCAGAGGTTCTGCACCATTCTTCTGATTCGGGATATGGTGGAAAAGGTGGCGCAGATGAAGGAAATAAGGCATTCCCACGGGTCTTGACGCAGAATCCTTAGGCCGTGAAACCTGGTTAAGGCATCGGCAATTATGCTGTCTCTATTTATCTGCGACGTAATATAGGGTAGATCATCGTCAAGTCGGAAATACTTCGTGATAAAGGCTTCGCCCCGGTCTTTGGGAACCGTTTCATAGTCTACGACGTTTTCCCTCTGTGAAATCCGTACCACGGTTTCGTCAACTACGCCCACCCAGTTTTCGCCAACTTTTTTCCACCTGAAGGCTTGTCCACAGTGAAGGGTGTGATCGAGGGTGAACGGTGTGGTTCTAGGATTTAACTCTAACTCCAAGGCCTTACGCCCCAAGATGGTTATCGCTTACATACAGTGGTTGTGTTGGGAAGACGGGTCTTAGGATGGGATGCCTGATGCTTCTTTAAAGACCTTGTTTTAGTGACCTCGTGGGGTCGATGGTGTTGAGAGTATTGGACCGTGGTAGGGGACTGCGGGTGGCCCCAAAGACCTGCTTTTGCCGTCTACTCGGGGTTTGTTCCGAATGTTTATGGGTCTGGATGCTTCTCTACATAACGTTCTTATATGCCATATTTTGGCTAGATCATCCCTTCTCAAGAAGCGTCTCCAATAGTTGCATGCGACGGGTTTTTTTCTTAGCGATCCAATTGAAGGCTTGGGGGATGCCTGCTAGCAGCGCTCTCGCTTTCTCGCTGGTGTGGGTGCAGAAGGTATAGGTTGTTTTTTGGTGCAGAAGGTATAGGTTGTTTTTTCGAGGGTGATGGCTTTCTTGAGGGCGTCAGTGTAGCTCAGACTCTCTGATATCTCGGTATCAACTTTGTACGCGTCTGCGTGTAACCCCGTGAAGGAGAAGCAGGCTTCAAAGGCGTCTGTGATGCCTTCGCGATACGTCCTCGTTACCATCATTTTATGTTTTTTATTCTCCTGTGCAAACGCTAGGAACGTGTCTCTGCCTTTCACGTACTGTTTGTTTTCTGCCAAGCAGCTGTAGAATTTTGCTGTCTGATCTTCAAGTTGTGAGTAGAAGCTTATGAGGGCGCTAGCCGTGTTCAGCGCCACCTCAGAACCACCTAACGATCACGACTTTTTGTTCGGTGAAGAAGTTGATGGCGTCCTTTCCTTGCCCGTGGAGGTCTCCGTAGAAGGAGGCCTTCATTCCGCTGAAGGGAAAGAAGGCCATGGGCGCGACGATTCCGATATTAATGCCTACGTTGCCGCATTGGATCTCGTATTGAAATCTTCGGGAGGCGCTTCCACTGCTCGTAAAGATGGAGGCCGCGTTCCCGAAGGCACTGTTGTTGACGAGGGCTATGGCTTCATCGAGGTCTTGAACGCTTAGCACGTTCATCACCGGTCCAAAGATTTCGTCCTGAGCGATGACCATGTCCTCTGTGACGTCTTGGAAGATGGAGGGCCCGAGGAAACAGGCTTCCGGGTAGTCCCCAACAATCGTGAATCGTCTGCCGTCCAGAAGCAGCTTCGCCCCCTCCTCTACGCCTCGTTCGATGTAACCCAACACGCGTTTCTTTCTACCCTCTGCTTGGAGCGGACCCATCTGCACGCGCTCATCCAGCCCGTACCCCATCCGGATGTTCGCGGCGGCCTCAGCCGTCTTCTTCACGAATCGTCTAGAAAACGCGTCGTCGCCGACGACAATGAGGTTCGCCCCTGACAGGCACCGTTGCCCCGTGTTCCCATAGAACGAGGTCATGAGCGACGCAATGGTTCGGTCCACGACGGCGTCCGGCATCACCACGAGAAAGTTCTTGGCGCTACACTGGGCTTGCACCCGTTTGCCCCGCGCACACCCCTCCTTATAGATGATGTCTCTACCTACGTGCGTTGAGCCCACAAAGGAGATTCCTTGCACGTCAGGGTGCTTGATAATGGCGTTCACTGCCTCCACGTCTCCCTGCACCAGGTTGATCACGCCTGGCGGGAACCCGGCCTCATCGATCAGTTCAAAGAGCTTATGTTGACTGATGGGAACCCACGGCGACGGCTTGACGATGTACGTGTTCCCCGTCGCCACCGCGTAGGGCATGAACCAGAGGGGCACCATGAAGGGGAAGTTGAACGGCGCGATACAGGCGAAAACCCCCAGGGGCTGCCGGATCAGGTACTCGTCGATGCCTCGCGCGATGTCTTCCAGGTTATAGCCCATCATCAGGGACGGGATCCCTGCCCCCACCTCAACGTTCTCGATGCCCCGCCGCGTCTCTCCCCGCGACTCGTCAATGGTCTTGCCATGCTCCATGACGCCGACTCGGCTTATCTCCTCGAAGTGTTCTTC
>JGI2171J19970_10000823_pt1 | contig 17083 bp, 17 predicted proteins | sample DeeMarSWOR324_28_FD_19970 | JGI IMG/M metagenome (IMG submission 19970) | reverse complement strand
GAAAAAGCCCCTGTTCAGGAACCCAAATGCCTGCACCTTTTTCCTCCATACGTTGCGGTACTATAAACCCCAATTGAACTTCAAGCTTTTGGGCTATGTGGTGATGGAGGATCATGTTCATCTCTTGACGAGAATACCCCCCGAAATAAGTATCTCGCCCATCATCCAGAAGATCAAAGGCGCTTTCGGGAGGAAGTGGAAGATGATGGCCAACTGGAAGGGACCCGTGTGGCAAAAGAGCTTTTTCAATTCAACCGTCCACGACGATGTCTCGCTGAAACAGCGGCTGGAGCACATTCACGATCATCCCGTCGAAAGGGGCCTCTCGCCTTCGAGAACGGGATATGTGTACTCGAGCGCTCGGGCATATGAGGAGGGGACTGACGATCTCCTTACCGACAAACTTTCCGTTTAACCTCGCCCGAATTGGGGGTCAAAACAATGCTCGTTGATTCACACGCCCATCTCGGAATGCCGCAATTCAATGGAGATCGGGACGAGGTGATCCAGAGGGCCATCGACGGAGGGGTCGACCTCATATTCACCGTTGGTACGAATGTGAGGGATTGCCGGAAGGCCATTGAGATTGCGAGGAGGAGTGATCGGGTGTTCGCCATCATCGGAATCCACCCTCATGATGCAAAGCATTTCAACGAGACGACCTACTCCGATCTCAGGGCCCTTTCAAGTGATCCCAAGGTAAAGGCCATCGGGGAGATCGGGCTCGATTTCTTCAGAGACTTATCGCCAAGGGAAACCCAGGTGGCAAGATTTCGACAACAGATCCATCTGGCCAAGGAACTGGACCTTCCCATAGTGGTTCATGCCCGCGATGCTCAAAAGGAGGTCCTGGCAATCCTGAGGGAAGAGGGGGTCCAGGAGATCGGCGGAGTACTTCACTGCTTCTCCGGAGATTATGATATGGCGAAGTCCTGCATGGACCTGGGTTTGTTCATATCCATCCCCGGAACCATCACCTATGGGAACAGCTTGGGATTGAGGAAGGTTGTCAAGAGGATCCCCCTTGATCGAATGCTCGTTGAGACGGACTGCCCCTTTTTGGCCCCCATGCCCTATCGCGGAAGAAGGAATGAACCGGCCTATGTGAAGATCACCGCCTCGAAATTGGCCGAGGTGAAGGGACTCCCCTTTGATGAAATGGCTCGCATAACCTCGAGAAACGCAAGAACGGCCTTCCGGCTGGATGAGGAGCGCAAATGAACCCGGCAATTATCGTAGTCGATATGCTGAAGGACACCTTCAAGAAAGAGGCCCATTTCGCCATAACATCGGAAGCCCTGAGTATTATTCCCAACATTAACAGGCTCTTGGACCAGGGGAGAAGGAGGGCATGGCCCATCATTTTTGCCTGTGACAGCTTCCTGGAGGGAGATTTCATCTTCCAAGGGAGGATGAAGCCCCACTCCATTAGGGGGACGAAAGGGGCTGAGGTCATCGACGATTTGAATCCGCTGGCGACGGAAATGGTTTTGGAAAAACGGCGCTTTAGCGCCTTCTTCAAGACAGATCTGGACCAGACCTTGCGAACGTTGACGGTGGACACCGTCGTTGTGACGGGGATCTCAACCCATGTGTGCGTCCTTCTGACGGCCATGGATGCCTTGAGCCATGATTTTCGCTCCGTTATCGTCGAGGACTGCTGCGCGGCCCACAAGAAGGAAGTGCATCGGGCCGCTTTGGATTCCTACCGGGATTTCCCCCTCTACCCCTTGCTGAGGATACTGAGCCTTGATGAATTCCTGGGGGAATGCTGAAAGCGCTGAGAGGGAATCGGCGGGCGAATTGTATTGACACGGGTACCTTTTTCTGATACGTTTGGCTATAAGTATAAGATATTTCAACTCTTTTAGGACATTTGGGAACAATGTTTAGACGATATTTTTGGATTTTCTACATAGCGTGCGGCGCCGCCCTCGCCTTCGTCGGGGCCGATATCGTCAATGGAATCATCCATCAAAAGCTTCACCTTTCACCAAAAACCTCCCAAAGGAAACCCAACAAGCCGGCCAGCAAGCAGGAAATGAGAGACCCGTCCCACTATGCGGTCATCCATGAGCGGGATCTGTTCCATTCAGCCAAGGAGAAGGTGGAGGCCAAAAAGCCCGTTGGTACATCGAAAAAGATGGTAATCAAAGAAGGGGACCTCGAGAAAACATCCCTCCAGGTGAGGTTAAGGGGGACCGTATATCGGGAAAAGGGTAATTCCGTCGCCATCATCGAGGACCTCAAAACGAGAAAGCAAGATCTCTACCATGTGGGTGACATGATTTCGGGAGAGGCCAAGCTGATCGCCGTATCGAGAAACAAGGTTTACCTGGAGCGCAACGGCAAGCAGGAGATCCTGGAGGTTTATGAGAAGACCGAGGAGAAGCGCAGTGAAGTGCAAGCCGAAAGGCCTCCCCCAGGGAGATTAATTCCGACAGGCACGGGGATCAAAAGGCTATCGGCGGATCGATACCATATTCCCCAAGAAGACCTGAAAGATGCCTTCGAGAATATGAACGAGCTCCTCACCCAGGTCCGAGTAGTCCCCAATTTTAAGGATGGAGAACCGGATGGCTTCAAGCTGCTTTCCATAAAGCGGGGGAGCCTCATTCAACGGGCTGGCCTTCGTGACGGTGATATCGTAAAGCGGGTCAACGGAATAGAAATCGACTCGCCCGATAAGGCCTTCGAAGTATACGAACAGGTCAGAAACGAGCCGCTCATCACCGTGGAGGTCCTTCGGGGAGGGAGCAAGAAGACCTTCAGGTATGAGGTACGGTAGTGGTTATATCGTTTAAAAATAACCCTTGAAATAAGGAGTGCCAATACATGAATAGGCATTGGCTGAGAGCGGGGTTATGGGGGTTCATGATCCTCTTTCTCCTGGTTCTTTTTATATCCATCCCGTCACCGTGGGCCCAAAGGAGAGAAGAGCGAATCTCCATCGATTTCCATGAAGCCGATATAGGCGCCGTCATCAAGTTCATCAGCGAGTTGACCGGCAAGAACTTCGTGGTGGACAGCAAGGTCAAGGGAAAGGTGACGGTCATCGCCCCCACGAAGATCACCATCGAAGAGGCATACAGGATGTTCGAGTCCATACTGGAGGTCGAGGGGTATACCACGGTTCCCGCCGGTAAGGCGATCAAGATCATCCCCTCCAGAGAAGCAAAGGAGAAGGGAATCGAGACAATCCCTTCGAAACGAGGTGCGTTTCTGAGCGAGGATCGGATCATCACTCGAATCATCCACCTCAGGTTCATAGATGCCGACAGCGTGCTCACCGTGATTAAGCCCTTGGTTTCGAAGGAGAGCAGCCTCGTATCATATGCGTATACCAATGATATCATCCTCACCGATGTGGCCTCTAACATCAAGAAGATCCTGACCATCATCGAAGAGCTCGATGTCGAGGGGTTTCAGGAGGAACTATCGGTGGTCTTCCTCGAATACGCCGACGCAAAGACCCTGGCGGCGGAGTTGAAATCCATATTCGAGGAAAAGGCGGCGGCCCCAAAGGTGACCCCCGTTCGAAGGCCTCGTCCCGGTACCACACCTGCGGCCGGGAAAAGGGTTATCAAGATCATCCCCGTTGAGCGAACCAACTCCATAGTGCTCGTGGCAAACGCGGATGATACGGCCACCCTCAAGAAGGTGATACGAGATCTCGACGTCCCCGCCCCGGTGGGGAAGGGAAAGATCAACGTCTACTACTTGAGGAATGCCGATTCGGAGGAGATGGCTAAGGTATTGACGGACATCACCTCCAAGGCCAAACCGACCAAGGAACCCAAAAAGGGAGTGGAGTTTGCGGGGGAGGTGATTATCACGCCGGATAAATCCACCAATTCCCTCGTCATCACGGCCTCCCCCCAGGACTATGAGGTGCTGAAAGCGGTCATTGAAAAGCTGGACATCAGGCGGTTGCAGGTCTTCGTGGAAGGGCTGATCATGGATGTCAGCATGGATAAAGTGAGGGAACTGGGGGTGGAATGGCAGCTGAGCAATGTCGACTGGGATAAGAGCTTCCGCGATGCCACGTACAAGCCCTTCGCTGGAACGAGCTTCGGGGATATCAATAAGGCCCGGACCAACCCCTTCGATTTGACGGGGCTCATTCTCGGGGCGGCCGATGGAACCATAACCTTTGGGGGAAAGGAGTTCCTTAACATCGCGGGGCTGATCCGTGCCCTTCAGACCGATTCCGATTTTAACATCCTGGCCACCCCCCACCTGCTCACCACGGATAACCAGGAGGCGGAACTCATCGTCGCCCAAAACGTCCCCTTTAAGGTGAGGAGCACGGCAACGGCCAGCGGATTTCCCGTGGAGGAAATAGAACGAAAAGACGTGGGGCTGACCCTTCGGATCACCCCCCAAATCAGCGAGGGGGATTTCGTCAGGCTCGAAATCTACCAGGAGATTTCCAACGTGCTGGAGACGCCCATCGCGGGTGCAACAGACCTGGTAACCAACAAGAGGTCGACGAAGACGACCGTGGTCGTGAAGGACAACCAGCCGATCGTCCTCAGCGGTCTCATCCAAAATAGCGTTGATGATTCCGTTCAAAAGGTCCCCTGGTTGGGAGACATCCCCCTGATGGGAAATCTCTTCAAGGTATCCAAACATACGGGTCGCAAAAACAACCTCCTCATCGTCTTGACGCCTCATATTATCCGCACCGCCCAAGACCTGGAGGGCTTCTACAAGGAAAAGAAGGCGGAGATCAAGGAGTTCCAGGAGGAGAGCAGAATCCGAAAGGGCAAAGGGGGGGGCATTGATATAGATCAGTATCTCGAAAAAACAGCGCCCGGGGGGAAGCACCTTGAGCCCGGGGCCTAGCCTCAGCACGACGTTGAGGGGAAGCGCAACGGTGAGAGAAAAAATCCAAGAGAGACCCCATGATCTAGACGACCGGATTCGAATTCTCAAGGATTGGCTGCACCAGATCGAGGAGACCAGGGGAACAAAGAAGGGAAAGGTTCTCAGCATCTGTAATCTGAAGGGAGGGGTGGGCAAAACCATCACCGCCATCAACCTCTCCGCCTTCCTGGCCGCGTATAAGAAGCGAACACTGTTAATGGATCTGGATCCCCAGGGGCACTGCGGCCTCGGGTTGGGCATCGACGTCGAAAGCCTGGAAAAATCCATCTACGATACCCTTCTCGACGGAAGCCGCAACCTCACGGATCCCATCGTACCCATCAAGCCAAATTTGGACATCATCCCCGCCAATATAGATCTGGCGGGTCTGGAAACCGAATTGATGACGGATGACCACCGAACGACCAAGCTCACTGAAAAACTCCAGTCGATAAAACACCTCTATGAATACATCATCATTGACTGCCCCCCATCCATTGGGCTGCTCACCATCAACGCCTTGGTGGCAAGCCACGCGGTCATAATTCCCGTCCAATCCTCCATATTGTCGTTATATGGGATCGAGAAGATCATGGAGACCGTTGGAACGCTGATGGAGACCCTCTCCTTGGACATCAAGGTTTATCTCCTGTTGACCCTCTTCGAGTGGCACCTGCGGGAATCATGGATCGTCAGGGAAAGAATAAAATCGGCTTTCGGCAGATTGCTTTTAAACACCATCATCAGGAAGAATACGAGATTGAATGAGGCAGTCCGACGGGGAGTCTCCATCTTGGAGTATGAACCCCGCTCGATAGGCGCCCACGATTACCATCAATTGGCTAGGGAGATTATGCAAATTGAGTGAGACAGCCGGAGGACCTCCCTTTTCCAAGGGATCGAATAAGCGAGTTAAGAAACTGATTCAGCGGCTCATCGAGGGATCCTCCCAACCCGGCCCGAGGTCGGACGAAGAAGACGAGATCGAGGTGCCATCGTCCGGGTCCGGTCCGAGGTCGGCCGAAGAAGGCGGGCTCGAGGTGCAATCTTCCGGGTCCGACCCGACGCCAGCCGAAGAAGGCCGGTTCGAGGTACCATTTGTCCATGACCCGGAGCCAACCCTCGAGGCAGAGGAGTGGGAATCGCCCTCGGTGAGTTCGGAATGGGAGTTTGCTCCGCCGGGGGGTACGGAGGATGGTGGGGAACCGTGGCCTGTGCTATCAGAAGACGAGGCGCAGGAGTTGAGGGACAAACCCCTGGGGGAAATCCTTCTCAAGATTTCGGCCTTAGATCCCCAGCAGCTGGAGGAGGGACTGAGCGTCCAAGGGGAGAAGGGGGGAAGGCTCGGGGAAATCCTGGTGAAGCTGGGGTATGTCAGGGAATCCCAGGTCTTGTACGCCCTAAGCCTCCAAATGGGGTTCCCCTTTCTGAGAAAGGTGACGGTTGAAGACGTGGATCCGGAACTCTGCTCGGCCCTTCCCATCCAATTCGCAAAGAAACACGGAATCTTGCCCATCAAACAAGATGGGAACGGGGTTCTGGTGGCCATTTCAAATCCCCTCGACATCTACCCCTTGGACGACGTCAGGATCCTCTTGAATAAGGACGTTAGGCCCGTGGTTATCCCCCCAGGGGCTATCATCGATTCCATTAATCAGGTATACGATCGGGACTCAAATGCGGCCCAGCAAATCATCGAGGACTTCGACGAGGCCAGCCTCGATATCATTACCAGCGCTCTGGAGGAGCCCACCGATCTCCTCGACGCGTCCGATGAAGCTCCGGTGATTCGCCTGGTGAATTCGATCCTCTATCAGGCCGTCAAGCAGAGGGCAAGCGATGTTCACATCGAGCCATTCGAAAGGGATCTGATAGTCCGGTACCGCGTCGACGGAATTCTCTATAACGTGCTGACCCCTCCCAAGCGGATCCAGCCGAGCATAACCTCCAGGGTAAAGATCATGGCGCGCCTCAATATTGCCGAAAAGCGACTCCCTCAGGACGGTCGAATTCGGGTCACCATTGCTGGAAAGGACATCGATATCCGGGTTTCCGTTATCCCGACTGCCCATGGAGAGCGCATCGTGATGAGGCTTCTGGACAAAACGAGCGTCCTCTTGAAGCTGGAGGACATCGGGTTTTCGCCTGACAAACTGAAGGTATTCAACAAGTTGATCCATCGACCTCACGGTATCCTCCTCCTCACGGGGCCGACCGGGAGCGGGAAGACAACAACGCTCTATGGTGCCCTCACGAAGATCAATTCCCCCGATAAGAACATCATCACCGTCGAGGACCCCATCGAGTATCAGATAAAGGGAATCGGCCAAATCCAGGTTAATCCCAAGATCGCCCTCACGTTTGCCAATGGATTGCGATCCATCCTTCGTCAGGATCCCGACGTGATCATGGTTGGCGAGGTGAGGGATCTTGAGACCGCGGAGATAGCCATTCAGGCCTCCTTAACAGGACACCTGGTCTTCAGCACCCTGCATACCAATGATTCGGCCGGCGCTATTACGAGGCTCATCGACATGGGCATAGAGCCTTTTCTGGCCTCATCATCTCTCCTCGGCATAATGGCTCAGAGGCTGATCAGAATCGTGTGCCCGGATTGCCGCCAGCGCTACTCCCCCAGTGAAGAGGAACTGAGGGAGATCGGCATTGATTCCAGGATGGTGGGTACGAAGCCTATCTACCGAGCCATTGGCTGCCAAAATTGTCTGGGGACGGGGTACCGCGGAAGAACGGGAATCTTCGAGCTTTTGGTCCTGGACGATGATATCCGCTCTCTCGTTCTGAAAGATTATGACGCCAATACCATCAAAAAAACAGCGATTAGCAGGGGAATGCAAACCCTCCGTCAGGACGGGGCACGGAAAGTCCTCAGGGGAGTAACCACTATTGAAGAGGTGGTCCGGGTTACCCAGGAGGATGTCGCCGCGCAGTAAGGGGAGGAATAAGTGGCCGTCTTTGAATACAAAGGCCTCGATGGAGCCGGGAAGGTCGCGAAGGGGATCATTGACGCCGATAGCCCCCGGCAGGCTCGGGCGAAGCTGAGAAGATCGGGGATATTTCCCACTGATATCACGATAGACAGGCAGACGAAGAAGTCGGTGGCTGAGGGAGTATCCATCGGAGAGCTGTTCACCCGCATAAGAATTCAGGATATCTCCATAATGACTCGCCAGATGGCAACCCTTTTGGGGGCTGGCCTCCCCATCGTGGAGGCTTTAAACGCCCTCATCGACCAGACGGAGAATCTCCGGCTTAAAAAGGTGATCACCCAAGTCCGCGAGAGCGTAAACGAGGGAAGCTCCTTGGCGGATGCCATGAGCCGATTCCCAAAGGTGTTTTCGGAACTGTACGTCAACATGATCAACGCAGGCGAATCCAGTGGTGCATTGGACATCGTCCTCAAGAGATTAGCCGATTTCATGGAAAGCCAGGTAATACTGAGAAATAAAGTACTCTCCACCTTGAGTTATCCCCTCATCTTGGTCATTGTCGGTATCGCAATCCTCTCGTTTCTCCTGATCTACGTCGTCCCCAAGGTCGTAAGGATATTCGACGAATTACAGCAAGCCCTTCCCATTCCAACAATGATCCTCATCTCGGTAACCGATTTCCTGAGGGATTATTGGTGGGTCCTCTTGCTGGTTATCGGGGGCATTCTCCTTGTATTGAGGCAGTATTTCACCACGGAAAGCGGCCATCGAAGCTACGACCAGATGATCCTGAAGATCCCCCTCACGGGGAAATTGCTGAGGATAATCGTGACGACTCGATTTGCAAGGACGTTAGCGATTCTCCTCAATAGCGGCATTCCCCTGCTTCGATCCATGGATATCGCACGGGCCGTTGTGAACAACACCATCATCTCAGAGGCCATCGAATCCGCCAAAGAGGGCATCCGAGAGGGAGAGGCCATTGCCGAACCCCTCAGGAGAAGCAAGGTATTTCCATCAATGGTTACCCATATGATCGCCGTCGGAGAAAAGACGGGCGAACTGGAACAGATGCTTTTCAGGGTCTCGGAAGCATACGACAGCGAGGTTGAAACAACAATCTCGAGGATGACCTCCCTGCTCGGCCCCATTGTTATTCTCCTTCTGGGGGGAGTCGTCCTCTTTATCGTATTGGCCATTCTCTTACCTATGTTCGAGATGAACCAAATAGTCAGATGACCATGGGAGGGTGCATATGAGGCCGAGGATAGCAAGAGGGCAGGCGGGTTTCACCTTGATCGAGATTTTGGTTGTGGTGGTGATATTGGGCATATTAGCCTCTATCATCGTCCCCAAAATCATGAAACGCCCGGAGGAGGCCAGGCGTACTAAAGCCGTCATGGATATCAAGGCCATAGAGACAGCCCTCAATCTCTACCGATTGGACAATAGCGTCTACCCATCAACGGAACAGGGCCTGGAGGCTTTGGTAACGAAACCCACCACCGGCGTGATCCCCAGGAATTGGAAAGAGGAGGGGTATCTGGATAAGGTTCCTAAAGACCCCTGGGGAAATCCTTTTATCTACCTCTCTCCCGGGGTGCACAAGGAGTTCGACCTCGCATCCTATGGGGCAGACGGCGTGGAAGGCGGAGAGGGAAAGGATGCCGACGTAGAGAATTGGAACATCGATTGATCTTTGGCACGATGACGGCAAAGAGAGAGGGCCATAGCGGTCATGCTCCTGAGAGCGGGGTTACCCTCATCGAGCTCTCCGCGGTCCTTCTCGTCCTGGCAGTGCTCTTGGCATTTCTTACCCCTAAATTCCGAGACCTCACCGAATACCATATCAAAAGCAGCTCTCGCCGGTTGGCAAGTACCATTAAATACCTTTTCGACGAAGCGGCCTTTCGCCACACGCCCTATCGCCTTAATTATGACCTGAAAAACGGCGAGTACTGGGTAAGCTCCTTGGGTGATGAGAAGGAGTTCAAGGAGGATCTCTCCGTGCTCTCTACGAGAGTGAGGCTTCCCGGCAACATCTATTTCGAGGATATCGTTACCCAAGGCCGGGGAAAGGTCTACGAGGGGGATATCTTCACCCAATTCTTTCCCCAAGGTTGGGTAGAGGAGACCATCATCCATTTGGCTGACAAAAGAGGGAGGCATTACTCCCTTTTGATCATGCCCCTTACGGGAAAGGTCAGGATCTATGATCGGTACGTGGAATTTGCGGAGAAGGGATAGGGGAAGTAGCCCCGCGGGTTTTACCCTCCTGGAGGTATTAATCTCCCTGTTGATCATTGCCATCGTTTTGATCACCTGCCTCCGGGCTCAAAATCAGAGTATTCGGCTCTACACCCTCTCCAGGGAAATGACTGTTGCCACCATCCTTGCTCGTCAAAAGATGGGCGAAATTGAAGCGACGGGCTTTCCCGAATTGGGCGAGGAGGAAGGCGATTTTGAGGAGCAGTTCCCCGAATTTACGTGGAAAAAGGCAGTCTCCGTGACTCCATTTGAGGAAGCGAGGAGGATTGACCTCTCCATCGTATGGCAGGATGGAATCCGAGAGAGAAGGGTCGACGTAGTCTCCTATATAACAAATACCACAATAAAATAGACATGGATTCCTTGACCCTCAAGCGGGGAGGACCTCAGAGGTTCCCGCTGAAATATCCCCAATCGTGGCGCCCGGCTGGATTCACCCTTTTGGAGGTCGTGATCTCCGTTGGCATTCTCGCGGTGATCCTGACCATTGTTTATAACACCTTCAATTCCAGCATGAAGGCCTTTACCGCAATGGAGAGCGAGGGAGATGCGTATGCTCAGGCACGGATCGTACTGGCCCGAATGTCGGAGGAGATCGCAAGCATCTATTTTTCAACTTCTGAAAAAAGCAATACTGGCCTCTTGGGAGAGGATAGAGATGAGTACGATCTCCCCGCTGATTCACTGCATTTCACCACCCTCTCCCATATTCGATGGGCCAAGGATAGCAAGGAATCCGAGCTCTGCGAGATCGGATATTACCTGGAGAAGGACGAGGAGACCGGCTTCCTCTTCAGGAGGGAGGATTGGAACGTGGATGGAACTATCGAGGAGGGGGGAAGGCCCCTGGAGCTGGCCGAAGGGGTCGATGGCCTCAACTTCAGGTACTATGATGGCGAGGAATGGGTTGACGAATGGGATTCGCGGATAAAGAAGGGGTTGCCCAAGGCCATTGAGGTCGTGCTCATCATGAGGGACCCGAGGCGAAAGCGCATCACATTTTCCAATATCTTCACCGTTCCCATAGCTGGGAAAGAGCTATGATCGGCCTTTTGCGAAAAAGGGAGGAGGGGGTTGCCCTCATCTTAACCCTGTTGATTACGGCCATCTTGGTCACCCTTATTGTCGAGGTGAACTATTCGACCCAGGTGGACCTGAGAATCGCGGGGAATTTTAGAAATGACCTCCAGGCAGGCTATTTAGCCAAATCCGGGGTGAATATCGCCATCTCCTACCTCAAGTACGATGTGGAGAACACCGATACCGATAACCTCGACGAGGATTGGGCCAAACCCTATCCGCCCATTCCCGTTGGCGATGGGTTCGTCCAGGTGCTGACCGAGGATGAAAACGCGAAGATCAACCTCAACGAGGTTGTGAAGGAGGATGGTAAGGTAGACGAGAAGATCCGTGACATCCTAACCAGGATGTTTGAGGCCGCGGACGTGGACGTAGAGATCATCAGCGCCATTATCGACTGGATCGATCCTGACGAGGATCCCTTACCGGAGGGTGCAGAGGACTCCTATTATGGGAGTCTCGATCCCCCCTATGGGTGTAAGAACGCCCCGTTGGACACCCTCTCAGAGCTCCTCATGATCAAGGGTGTTACAGATGAGGTGTATTGGAAGATTTTCAAATACCTCACCATCTACTCAAAAGATGGGATAATTAACATCAACACTGCCCGCAAGGAAGTCTTGATGTTCCTCCATGAGAGAATCGATGAGCCGATGGCGGAAGGGATTATCGCGTATCGAGGGGAAACGCCCTTCGGGGGGGCGAATTGGCAAGAAGCGCTCAGGGACGTGATTAACAACGATGACGTATACAACGGAATTAGTTCTATTATTGGCGTGACAAGCAACGCCTTTACCGTGACCTCTAGGGGACGGGTCGAAAGGGTCGAGAAGGCAATTCGGGCGGTGATCGATCGGGAAGGTAAGCAGATCTCATGCCGGTATTGGAGGACGGAATAGCTCGGGCGGTGGCTGATATGGAGCTAACGGAAAAAATTAGGAGGGTTTTATCCGAACGGAGAAGGAAATCGGTCTCAACGGATAGATGGACTCGGGCAGCGGTGCTCGTCCCCCTCTTCGAAAAAGGAGGCCGCCCGTACGTTCTCTTCACAAAACGGACCGAGAGGGTGAAACACCATAAAGGACAGATCTCCTTTCCCGGAGGGGTTGTTGATGAGACGGATCAAGACATGGAGGCCACCGCTCTGCGGGAGGCCTTCGAAGAAATCGGCCTAGACCGCGGGAATGCGGAGATTCTGGGGAAGTTGGATGATGCCTTCACGGTTTCCTCGGGCTACCTCATCACGCCCATCGTCGCCGAAATCACCTGCCCGTATCCCTTTTCCATAAATGAAGAGGAGATCGAGGAGCTCATCGAGGTTCCCTTTGAGGCCTTTTTGGAGGATGATCGCTGGAGGGAGGAGGTTTACTCCAGCGGGAGCAAGGAGGTTCATGGCTATTGGTTTGAATACGAGGGGAGGATCATCTGGGGCGCGACCGCGAGAATCATGAGGCAATTTCTCGATGCCCTTTTCGGGAACAAGTCGAGAGTGGAATCGAAATAGGGAAAAAGCTTCGTCTTGGAATCCCCCAGAAGAATGAGGAAAATGAGGTAAAATAAGAAATTAGGGGACGAGGGAGAAATATCTACTTTCTCAAATTGTCAATTTCTCACCCTCGTTCCCTTTTCGCCTTTCCAAATCCCTCCATCCCGTTTTCAGCCTGAACGTGCTAGCCCCTTTTCGCGTTTGCGAAGCTTGGCTATTCCGAGGGCAGTCAAACCTGACAACGGCAATGGGTGGATCGTGTTGATTTTCCGCTGTGCATATGCTATCTTTTTGAAATCATTAGATTTTCTAGATCAGGCGGACTCATGAAACCCATTGTGGCTATCGTGGGAAGACCCAACGTCGGAAAATCCACCCTCTTTAACCGAATCGTCGGGCGGAAGAAGGCTATCGTGGAAGACCATCCCGGGGTTACCAGGGATAGGAATTACGCGGATTTTGAATGGGAGGACAAGTCACTCTCCCTCATCGATACGGGTGGGTTCGAGCCCATATCCCAGGAGACGATTTTCGTGCAAATGAGGGAACAGTGCCAGTTGGCCATCGAGGAAGCGGATCTGATCCTCTTCCTCATGGATGGGAAGGACGGGTTGTCCCCATCGGATAAGGAAATCGCATCCATCTTGAGGAAACAAGACAAGCCCGTCCTGTATGTCGTCAACAAGATTGACGGGCCCAAACATGAGGATAAGGCCTTTGAATTCTATGAAACAGGAGCGGAAAGGATCTTTTCCATTTCTGCCCTGCATAACTACGGCGTGGATGACCTCATGACGGAGGCGCTCAAGGAGCTGCCCTCTCTTGCTGAAGGAGAGGTTGAGGAAGAGGTAACCCGGATCGCTGTAGTCGGAAGGCCCAACGTGGGGAAGTCTTCCCTCATCAACCGAATCCTGGGCTTTGATCGGGTGATCGTAAACGAAAACCCCGGAACCACGAGGGATGCCATCGACACGTTTATGGAAATCGGGGGAAGGAGATATCTCCTTATCGACACCGCAGGAATCAGGCGGAAGAGGAAGATTAGCCTCCGTGTGGAGAAATATAGCATCGTTGAAGCGCTGAAAAGCATCGATCGTTGTGATGTGGCATTACTGCTCATCGATCCTCGGGAGGGGGTCACGGAGCAGGATACGAAGATAGCCGGGTTCGTCCAGGAAAAAGCCAAGGGCTGCGTTATCGTCGTCAACAAGTGGGATCTCATTGAGAAGGACAGTCATACCGCCAGGGAATATACCAATCATATCAGGGAAGAGCTGAAGTTCGTCAGTTACGCCCCCATCCTCTTCATCTCCTCCCTCACAGGGAAAAGGGTGATGGACAGTATTGGCTTGGTGGATGGGGTATTCGAGGAATACACAAGGAGGATCTCAACTGCCCGTTTGAATGACCTTATCGGGGAATCCACAACAAAAGTCCCCCTCCCCCGTTACGGAAAAAGGAAAGTGAAGATCTATTACGGAACCCAGGCCTCCACAAAACCCCCCACCTTCGTGCTCTTTGCCAGCTACCCGGAGCGAATCCACGTCACCTACCAGAGGTATCTCATCAATCGAATCCGACAATCCTTGGGCTTCGAGAGATGTCCCGTCCGGCTTCTCCTCCGCAAGAGAGGGCCTTCACGAGGAAGATGAGCCGCACTGGTGGGGACGTGCTTTTCATAGAGGAGCACCGTTTCCCCTTCGCTTCGTTGCTTTGCGGTCTTTTGCCCGAGTTCCCATTCTCTTCCGAAATGACCCGAAATCTCCGGAAAAGTCGCTCTTCGCCGCTCAAGCATATTTTTTCGACGATTCCAGCGTTCACGCCACCTTCAACCCAGAACTGGATTTGCACCCGCTCCGGTTGCCCAGGAGTGGTTGTCGAAAAAATTTAAATTCGCGCTCAGAGCTCCTTTTCCGAATTCCCAAGTATCTGAATTTCGCCCAGGGACAACCGCCTCCCCTAGGAGGTCAGGAAACTTCGCAAGACCTCGACGCTTAAAAAAATGACTTGCATTCCCGCATCGGATTGATGTATATAGGATGGAATCTCCACATTGAGGGGTGGTGGTACTATGGAGATGGACATGCAGGACCCAGGGGACATGAGGACTGGCATTGAAATGCTGGTTCCGCTCTTGAACCATGGGGGCTGGGGAGGCAATACCGATTTCGGATGACGAGAGTTCATATCGTACTGCCCTCCAATAGATTCCCGATTTCCTCCCTCATTAACCTGCCTCCCAAGATTCCCAAAGAGCATTATCTGAATTCCCTGGAATAAACAAACAACGGCGAAATGCCCGGTTCAATGAGGAATTCCATCATACCGGGAAAGTGAGAAACCCCAGGACGAGAAACACATGCTGACAGCTGGCGACAAAAAAATGACCTCATGAAAGGCAGGTGATGGTTATGGTATGGATCATGGCAATCCCCCACGAGGGGACTTCAAGGGATCCCTTTATTAAAGGGCTGCATGATCAATTTCATAACCGAGGTACCCTGCGGAAGGGGGACCTTGCCTTTCAGGAGGAGATGCATGAAAACCGTTGAGGAGATTAATGAAAAGATAAAGAAGGGGAAAGCCCTGGTGCTCACCGCCGAAGAGGTCATCGATTTTGTGCGACACAAGGGATCGAAGAGGGCGGCAGAACAGGTGGACGTTGTCACCACGGGGACCTTTGGGCCAATGTGCTCATCCGGAGCCTATTTCAACGTAGGTCACTCAAAGCCCAGAATCAAGATCGGCGGCGGAAAGGCCTATTTGAACGGGGTGCCGGTTTACACCGGGCTTGCAGCTGTGGATATTTTGTTAGGGGCTACGGCCATCCCTGACGATGACCCCAGAAATGCGGTCTTTCCCGGACAATTCGCCTACGGAGGTGGTCACGTCATAGAGGAACTGGTGGCTGGTAAAGAGGTGCGCCTGACCGCCACGGCATACGGCACCGACTGCTATCCGAGGAAGAGAATCGAGACCCGCATCAGCCTCGCGGACATGAACGAAGCGGTACTGTTTAACCCCAGAAACTGCTATCAGAACTATAACGTTGCCGTTAATGTCTCGGATCGGGCTATCTATACCTATATGGGCGTCCTCCAACCCCGGTTGGGCAACGCAAACTACTGCAGCGCAGGCCAACTGAACCCTCTGTTCTGTGATCCCCTCTACCGGACCATCGGGATCGGAACCAGAATATTTCTCGGGGGAGGTACGGGGTACGTGATCTGGAACGGAACACAGCACAACCCGTGCGTCCCGAGGACAGACCTGGGAATGCCACGGGTCCCCGCTGGAACCATCGCCGTAATCGGGGACCTGAAAGAGATGCACCCGCGATGGCTTCGGGGCACATCCTTTCGGGGATACGGCGTGAATTTGACCGTCGGCATTGGTATTCCCATTCCCATATTAGACGAGGAGATCCTCGTTCAGGCCGCAGTCCGAGACGAGGATATTGTGACCCAAATCGTTGACTATAGCCAATCCTATCCCCAGCGCGAGTCCGAAAGCCTGGGAGAGGTGAGCTACGCCCAGTTGAAAAGTGGCGAGATCACGGTCGATGGGAAGCAGGTCCCCACGGCGAGCCTTTCCAGCTATGCCATGGCCAGGGAGATCGCCGACATTTTGAAGGAGTGGATCCAGGGGGGCCAGTTTCTTCTGACGGAATGTGTACAACGACTTCCCTCACGGGATTCCGCCATTGTCTTCAAGGGGCTTCAGGAAAAGCCCTTTAGGGCCAGGAACCCCATCTAGAGCTGGCCGGTGGTTCGCAGTACATACGGATCATCGAACCCGCTAAGAAGGAGGAGACTTTCATGCCAACGACGAAAATAGTACTCAGGTTTCCACCTGAATTGACTGATCAACCCGTAACCTACAAACTGATCAAGGAATACGATCTCATGGTTAATATCCTTCGAGGCCACATCACCCCGAAGGAAGAGGGGATGTTGGTGCTCGAGCTGACGGGCAAGAAGCAACAGCTGAACCGGGGAATGAAGTATCTGGCAAATCTCGGGGTGGAGACTCAGCGGCTCTCCAAGGACATCAGGTGGCTGAAAGATCGTTGCACCCACTGTACAGCCTGTACGTCGCTCTGCCCCGTTCATGCGCTGTGGGTTGAGAGGGATACCATGATGGTGAATTTCGATAGGGATAAGTGTATCGCCTGTGAGATGTGCATAACCGTCTGCCCCTACAGTGCCATGGAGGTCCAGTTCTAGGTTTTCCCAGGGGCGAGGATTTTGATACAATGGAAGAGTGAAGTTGATTTCGGCTGCTCGAGCTGAGGAGATCATATTCCCCGATGGGCCCTCTGAAGGGTGAACGTTACGAATGGTTGATGGCTTCGTAAAAAGTCCAACTTCTGCGTTGCGCTGCATCCTTCGTCACTGCAGCGTACTGTCAGTATGCCTCATTCCTCAGGATT
>JGI2171J19970_10000822_pt1 | contig 17083 bp, 16 predicted proteins | sample DeeMarSWOR324_28_FD_19970 | JGI IMG/M metagenome (IMG submission 19970) | reverse complement strand
GTCCATTCTTGCCTTCCAAGCTTGCCCCATGCTTGCCCCATTATCCTAGGTGTGAGCGGTAATTCCATAAACCNTTCCCTTCTGTAATAAGCCCTGCCCAACTCACTCACGCCTGACTGAATATGCAACAAGCCAGATGGCAGTTTGTCCATATATTCCAATGCTAATCTTAGAGTACGGGAATAATAGGTATTGCGGCTTAAAACCTTGCTGAACTCCTGAAAATCTTTATGTTGTGCCATTACATCATCAAGGCGGATATGGCGTAACCCGAGAACTTCTGCGATTTCACTGGCTACCAGCAGGTCATTTTCTAAACCTCTCCGTTCACTTTTATGGATCTGGGTAATAGATTCAGCTAATTCCCTATCACCTATACGTAATGCTTCGTTTGTAAAGCTGTTATAATCTGCCCTTTGCCCATAGGTGAAGAAAAGCACATCTCCGGCTATATCCCTGGCTGTGGCTAGTGTGGTACGGGAATCAATACCTGCAGTCAGCGATATCATTAAATCATGCTGGCTATTAAGCAGCTCAAGCTGACGCTTAAGCATTACGGACACTTCTTCAACAGCGCTGGATAGGTTGCCTATCGGCAGCTCCCTGCGGGGATAGAAACGCTGTATCTTCCTTTCCTCAATGTTTATTTGAGTATTAGGTGTCAGGATATAGACTCCTTCATATGGTGTCGAGATGCCAGGGTAAGCACGAGCATATAGTAGAATATGCCATTTCATATGGTGACCGATATTTGCCATTTGCTTGGATTCATTTGAGTCCAAATAATCACTTATGATTCTACAGTGTGAAGCAACCAGAACCGAGTTCTGTAAGGAGTAAAAGGCAGTACGAGTTCCGAAGGCATCGGTCATAAACTTGGTCTGATTGCCGTGATGATATATAATGATGAATCTGCCGGATAGGTAGTCAATGTAGTCCAGCATTTTCTCCTCTGAATAATTTAACCGGTTAAGGCACTGGTTCACGATAGCGTGAACATCCATACTCCAATGAAGAATATCAACAGCCTTGCCTAAGAGTGCTACCCAATTATCACCCTTCTGTGAAAATGCCCATAGGTTTTCAGGGTCAAAAGAGATGAAATAGTCTCCGATGGTCTTTTTAGTCCATGCCGAAACAGGCGGCTCGACTTCTGCCTGAGAGAACAGGTAGCCCCTCTTATAGAGCAGATGATCATAATTCATGCTTCATGCCTCCAATTCAATAACTCAATCGTGTTTCTTTAATGATGTCAAAAGGGCGTATGAGTACTAAGGACCGATAATCATCAGGCTGGCAAATAAATTGGTTAAGTATAAGCAAAGGCAAAAGGGTAAATCAATCACGTTTATACTTAACCCCGCCGTTATAACTTCGACTGTTTTAGTATGTGCGACACATGATATCACGTCGTCGGTGTCTTCTACAGCATCGCCAGATAGGTGTTTATGACCCTTTCAGTATCGCCCATGGTAACAATCCGACCTGTGTCTAATAGCATCGTCCGCTGGCACAATTCCTGCACGGTTTTGAGGTTGTGAGAAACGAAAATTATGGTCTTGCCCTCGGCTTTGAACTGGTTCATCTTGTCCCGGCACTTTTTCTTGAAGGCTTCATCTCCCACGGCGAAGACTTCGTCAATGAGTAGCGTATCTGGGGTGGCGTTGATGGCGGTGGCAAAGGCCAACCGCAGGTACATGCCGGAGGAGAAATTTTTCAGCTTCATGTTTTCGAATTTCTTGAGCTCGGCGAAGTCGAAGATGTCATCGTATGCCTTGTCCACCTGTCTGCGGCTCACACCCAGGATGGAAGAGTAGATGTAAACATTCTCCCGGGCGGTAAGCTCGGGCTGAAAGCCAACACCCAGCTCCAGGAACGAGGCAACTTTGCCGTCCAGACTTACCGAACCGCTATCGGGGTATAAGACCCTGGCTAGTATTTTGAGCAGCGTGCTCTTTCCGGAGCCATTCCTGCCGATTATGCCCAGGGCTTCGCCTTTGTTGACCTCGAAGCTGACATTCTTCAGTGCCCATAAATCCTCGTAGTTGAACTGCCTTTTAATCAGGCCGATTATGTTCTGGAAGACCGTGGTCTTCTTTTCGTGGGGGATGCGGAATTTCTTGGAGACGTTATCGACGATTATGGCGCTCATCATATCTCCTCGGCGAAGCGGCGCTGTAATTTATTGAAGACAAAACTGCCTACGAGATAGGCAGCGATGGCGAAACCTAGTACAACCACAACGCTGAACCATGAAGGTAAATCGCCGGCGACCATGACATCGCGGTACATGCCTATAAACTGAGTTACCGGGTTGAGCTGGTAATAGGGCAGGAGGTAAGCGGGAACTATGGAGATGGGGTAGAAGATGGGTGTACAAAAGAAGAGAATACTGACCAGAACATTCCAGATCTGGTTGAGGTCACGGAAGTAAACGTAAAGGGAGGACAGGAGAAGCCCGGCACCGAAAATAAACCAGAAGTAGACGAAGTGAATTAAAGGTAACAGGAGCACTGTGATGGGCAGGTATCCAAGCAGGGCGAATATTATAGGCAGCAGGATGATAAACTCGAGCAGGGAGCTTATGATATTGGCCAGGGTAGTGGTCAACACCAGTATCTGCCGAGGTACATAGACCTTGGTCACCAGGCTGGAATTGCTGACTATGGCATAGAGCGATGATGAAGTGCCGTTGGCGAAGAACCGCCAGGCCATAATACCCACCAGCAAGTTTATGGCAAAGTTCTCCTCGCGGCCGAAGAGGTGTCTGAAGAAAAAGTACAGGACCCCTGCCAGCAGAAGAGGGCTGAGCAGAGACCAGAGAAAGCCGAGGGAGGTATTCTGGTAGCGGTTTTTCAGGTCGGCTACGGTCAGATTCCTGATTAACTCTCGATATTGCCACATTTTATGGTTTATATTATAGCTACTCAGAGGCTTTGTGTCACCCTCGGTACCTCGCCTTTGTAGCCGTCAATGTAGCTGTGACTTTTTTGAGGTCGCGCAGTGTGGTCTCATATTTCTTGACAGGTTGTCCCAAATATATGCAGTAAGCTACAATAGTACTGTGCATTTGAGAGCCCATTGGGAAAAGGCCTAAAGATGGCAAAGGTTAGTCTACACTATAGAAGGTAGAACTGTCATAATTCAAATTATTGGCCATAAAAGAGGGATTTACAAAATCAAGTAGAGGAAAGCAAAAAAGATGACCCACCCCAAAGTCTCCATCATCGTCCTCAACTGGAATGGGCTTGGGGATACCATCGAGTGCTTGGAGTCCCTGAAGAAGATTACTTATCCTAACTACGAGGTGATTGTGGTGGATAATGGCTCCAGGGGGAATGATGCCGAGGTGCTGGGGGAGAAATTCGGCGATTATATCCACTTAATTCGGAATGACAAGAACTATGGCTATACCGGAGGCAACAATATTGCTATAAGATGCGTGGTGAATCACTCTGCGCCTGACTATTTCCTGATTCTAAACAACGACACCATCGTCGCCCAGGATTTCCTCGACCAATTGGTTGAGGTGGCTGAAAGCGATGCCTCTATTGGCATAGTGGGGCCAAAAGTCTATTACTATAATTTCCCCAACCGTATTCAGAGTGCTGGCGGAAAAGTAAATATGCGGATTGGCCAAGCCCCTCATATTGGCGTTAAGGAAATAGACGCCGGCCAGTATGATACGCAACAGGAGGTAGACTACCTTTTTGGTTGTTGCTTGCTCATCAAAAAAGAGGCGATTCAGAAAGTTGGCTTATTTGATGAAAGCTATTTCTGTTACTGGGACGAGACTGATTACTGCTTCAGAGCCAGGGAAGCTGGCTACAAAGTCGTCTATACCCCGGAAGCAAAGATATGGCATAAGGCGCCTATGAAATTGGAGGTATGGGACAAGACCCCCTCACGTGGGAAGGCAAGCGGCTTGCCTCATTACTACATGGCAAGAAACAACTTCAAATTCATGAGAAAGCACGCTACGAAGGGACAATACCGCAGCTTCCTTTTGTATTTCCTTGGATATCATTTTTGGTTTATTACTGCAGTTCGCTTGCTTTATCACCGTGATATGAAGGGACTCATTGGCTTTTACCGTGGAGTGAAGGACGGCCTATTTAATCCGAACTCTGGTGCCAAGCATTACGTGGGGCGTTAGCCGCTATTTCGGCATTCGTATCTGAGCAGGTTTGTTATCACAAACCACCTCGCGGCCTTTGAGAATGTGAGTATGCTACCTTATCTTAGCTTTTCCGAGCTTCTATTGCCTCCTGATAGACCTGCAAAGTCTTTTGGGCAATCTTATCCCAGGAAAATTTGTCGCTCAGGACCCTGTATGCATTCTCTCCCATTTCCTGTCGCAATTTATCATTATTTAGAAGCTCAATTATGGCTTCAGCCAGAGCATTGACATCCTTGGGTGGCACTATAAAGCCTGTCGTTCCGTCTTTCACCATTTCGGGGAAGTTGCCGACATCTGTGGCGACGACCGGCTTTTTGAAGCTGCCAGCAATAGATATAATGCCACTTTGTGAGCCGTCAGTATAAGGTAGAACCACAATAGATGCTCTTTGAAAAAGCGCGGCGGCCTCATTATCAGGTATGAACCTATTATAGATTGTAAAGTGGCTATCTCCTTCGATAAGCTCCTTGTATTTGTCGAAATCCCCCTCGCCGGCAATAGTGATGTTTACTTCGGGAAATTGTTGCTTAATCAGCTTTCCTGCCTCTATTAAGTATTCGATGCCCTTGTAGGGAGTTATTCTACCAAAGAATAGAATATTCTCTGATTGAGTCTTCACCTCGTCATTTTGTAAAGGCGCGAAAGACGAGAAGACACCAAGTTGAATTATCCAAATCTTATGGCCTGGAATTCTTTTAGCGAGCAAATATTGCTTATGGTTTTGTCCGTGTACTATTACTTTGTCTGAGGACTTCGTGATAAGTTTACAATTTGCCTCTTGGATTGGGTTGAGCAAAACAGACCTCAATAGCGAATGTAGTATTGGCCTGGGCTCATGAATCGTGGTTACGATGGGATATTTTTTATGGAGTTGACTAACGAGGGGGAAAGGCACGCGAAGCTCAAAGACAATGTGGACAATGTCTGGGTCTATAGCCTCTATGTTCTTAACCAAACGATGGTAAAAGTGAGGATTTAATACACCTAGCATAGCCCTGGGAAGGCTGGACCAGAATCGAAATTTCTGTACCTCACAATTGCTTATACCAAGGTCTGGGATAAAACATGGAGCGTCGCTGTATTCTGGGACAAGAATGGTTATATCAGAAACATGACTGGTCTGTAGTAAACTGGTAACCAGAGGTTTTAGATAATTTGGCTCCATTGGTCCGATAGTAGAACTGAGCATTAAAACTTTCATAGCTCTCGGCTTATTTCATTTTTAAAATGACTTCCAGTTTATCAGTCGCTTTTTCCCAAGTAAATTCTTTGACGTGATTAAAGCCATTTTCAGCTATACTTCTCAATAAAGTATTGTCTTCAATTAACTTTTCAATTGCCTTTGCGAGTTCCTCATGTCTCCGCGGTGGCACAACTAATGCTGTTTCCCCCGGGATTGTATAATCAGGCACTGCCCCCACATTAGTAGTAACCACTGCACACTTACACGCCATAGCTTCCATAGGGGGCAGATTGAATCCCTCTACCCAGCTTGAAGATACAAAAATATCTGTTGAGCAATAAAGCCTGTTAAGCATCTCGGGTGATGGATTTTCATAGAACTTTATCCATCCAGGCAGTTTGCCTTTGACCACCCCATACATGGTGAACTCAATGTCAGGATAGCGTTTCTTTACCAGCTCGAATGCTTTTATGCAGTCCTCAGCACCTTTCCATTTCACTGGTGAATACATAGCCAGAATTTTCTTCGTTCTACTACTGGGCTGCTTATGGGGACAATCAAATCTATCAAAATCCACGCCATTAACAACCATCCCATTGACTATTTGATGAAATTTTTCCTCTAGAAGTTCTTTGAGCCAGTTTGAAATTGTAATTTTCCTAAGCGGTAGTTTGTATGTGGCATCAACCAGTTCCTTGACTGTGCGGAGCGAGCGATTTTTAGGAATTATATCTGCCATAGCTAGACATAACTTTGATGAGTCTGTTTCGACCTTCTCTGCATCTTCCCAACTTGCATAATCATTCCATACATCAAAAATCTCATAATGTTGGATGAAATAAAATTTCTCTCCCTTTTGCTTGGCCAGTTTATAAACAGGTAAGGCTGTCTCCCATCCAGTCGCTATCACAACGTCTGCATCTGGAACTTTGCGATTCAAAATCCTTGTCGATAGCCATGGAACTTTCAATAAAGTTGCAGTTGTCTTCAAGGGAAATACCCGCCTGTTTAGCGACACTAGGGACTTTTTTACAGTATTCTTCAAACCTTGCTGTTTAAGCAGCCTGAGGGCAAATGGAGGTATTAAAGGGTAAACGATAAAAACCATGTGACCTCTTCTTTGCAGTTGAGCACCGTATTCAAACACTACCCTAATCCCGCCTCCCACAGTAAGTACTGGTAAAACAAAAACAATTTTCATGCTAGTCTTAGTAGGAAACACTCAATTATGGAAATAGTAAAATCGTGACCTAGTTTAGCCAATTCTATAGATTTGTGATAACAGACATTTCCAATGCCAGCCAAATATGGCGGGAAGGTAGCTATAATTTGTGCTATCCTAATTCTACACATGCTGCCCTTGTTTAGCTTACCGCCTCTAGAGAGTACGGAATAGCTGCTTCCATTCCAGGTTCATATTAAGTCTTTTAAGCAACTGGAAATCTGAAGCTTTTCTCAACTGTCTATATCGTACGCGTTTCTGTTTTATACCGTCTCTCTCTTTCCACAATGAACTGAAGGCACTAAACTTAGTTTTGATATATGACCGGCCCTTGACTAGAGTGTAGACTATTATCATGAGCTCTATTACCAAGAGAATGGGCAGGCAAGCTAGTAAAGTCAGGGGCTTTAGCGTGCTCAATAGCAGGATTTGCCGATTTCTCTCAAGACGAAATAGTTTCTCAGGGTCCATCTTCAGGTTGTATTTATGAAAGGCTATTGATTCAGGCAGGCAATATATTTCATAACCCATCAGACGCAGGAGCCAGGAGACGATTACATCGTCATTCCCCATAAAGCACCACGCGGGCGCCCCACCCATCTGCTCGAGTAACTTACGCCTGATTAGATAGGAGCAACCGCTAACTCCAGGCACCCTCTCAGGAATGACTGAATTATTATTCTCCTCGCCCAGGCCACGGCAAAAGCCTAGGCCAGTGATATGAATATTCAGTCCCAGGGCATTGATTTTAGTACGGTCATCAAAAAGCAAAATCTTAGGTGTTACAGCTCCTGCCTGCGGATTATCATCTAAAAAAGCTACCATAGCACTTAGCCAGTTGGGAGCAACTTCAGTGTCTACATTAAGCGGCCCAATGTAATCACCAGTAGCATAAGCCAAGCCGCTATTAATACCACCAGCGTAACCCAGGTTTTCGTTATTTGTTACGGAGATTAGGTTTGGGAACTTGCTTCGAGCGTACTCCAAACTCCCATCGCTGGAATTATTGTCAACGAAAATAACCTCGAAATTCGGATAGCTTTGTTTTAAGACTGATGAAATGCAAGCATCAAGATGCGACATCCCATTATAGTTTACTAAAATTACCGATGCTTTCTTTGCCATAGTTTCCTTAGCCGAGATGTGTGGTCGAGAACATTCCTAAGCGAATAAAGTATCCTAGCCTTATCCTAGCGCACTAGATACTTTCCCCTAATTTCATGGACTTTGATTTCAAGTAGCTGCTTACCTTCCCTTAACTTCACCTATAAATTTTCGTAACAGCAGCTTCATAGTCTTCCAGCTATCTCTGAGGACAGAGAGGCTAGATGTTCCGCCTCCCCAGTTGCAGCTTATTGGGACTTCAGCAATCGCTAGCTTATTTCTTGCTGCCTCATAAATCATCTCAGTCTCTATCTCAAATCCTTGTGAAATCAAGTTAAGCCGCTGCCAATTTCCCCTGCTTATTGCTTTAAAGCCACTCTCAGCATCTGCCACCTTAATCCACTTCACAGGGCATTTAAAGGAAGTCACCATCGGTAAGGAAAAGGAAATAATAAGGGAGGTGATGAAAGAAGCTAAGTGATTAGCAATTCTCCTTGGCCAATAGGAAGTGGGAGCTTCTGACCCATGGAAATTCCTTGAACCAATAATCAGGTCAGCTTTATTTTGAAGGATAGGGGAGATTACGCTTGGTATATCTTCTGGATAATGAGCACCATCACCATCGAGGAATACAAATATATCCCCGGTAGCAGAGCCGGCGCCACTTTTCATAGCTGCACCTTTTCCTAAGCTTCTATCATGGGAAAGCGTCATCACACTACTACTTCTAGCGATGTCTTTAGTGTTGTCCTTCGAGCCATCATCGACAACGATTATCTCATACGAGTACGCAGAGAGGCTTCCTTTAATCCTAGAGATAAGACTACCGATGGAGTTTGCCTCATCTCTTGCTGGTATGATTACACTCACTTTTTCATTCAATGGACGAATCTGCTCCTAACAGCCTGCTAGCCAGTCTTTGATTTCCTCTATGCTTAACCTTTCTCCATTTTGGGAACTTGCGCTCTTCAAATTCGAAACAACATTTGTCTCAAAAGAGGAGAATAATTTTTCATGCACTTTTTCTCCTTCCCTCAATCCAGTGATCTCCATCCTGGTTTTCTTATTTCCATACAACTCAATTACGGCCTTTGCCAAATCTTCTAGCGTAGCTATTTTTTGAAAGGGGATATATATTTTCCCGCTTTCACCTCGTTCGATAATTTCTATAATGAAGTCAGCTAGGGTAATTACATTGATAAAGAACCTTGTCATTTCCAAACTGGTAACCATTATTTTATTACTTTGTTTTATCTGGTGCCTCCATTTTTCTATTACGCTACCGCTTGAGCCAAAGATATTACCACTTCTTACGACTATATATCTTCGATCGGCATCTTTCCGAGACTGTTCCAAGATTAGCTTTTCTAGTAGGAGTTTGGTGGCGCCATAGCATCCAGTAGCTTCTATAGCTTTGTCCGTCGACATTCCGATAAAAGTATTGCCGTCAAATAACTTTAGCAAATTCATCAATGCAGTAGTATTGATAGCGATAGCCTCTGACGGATATAACTCGCAGAAATCAATGTGCTTCATTGCCGCTAAGTGTATTACAGTATCAATTCCTTTCGTGGCATATTTTAATGTCTCAATTTCGCGTATGTCACCTATAATAGGTTTTAATCTAGCGCTATCACAATGTACTATTGTTTCAGTCATATCGTTTTCGTCCCTAGAAAGCGCTCTGACTTCAATATCACTATATTTGTTTAGTAACCCTTTTATCAGGTACCTGCCCAAAAAGCCACCGCCGCCGGTTATTAAGACTTTATCCATTTGCTCCTCCAGTCAGCACAATATTCGCATTTAGAACCTTAATTACTTACTTCACAGTTACTGATTTTGCCAGGTTACGGGGTTTGTCAGGGTCATATCCTCGATTGACAGCGAGATAGTAAGCCAGGAGCTGAAGAGGAACTACGGCGACCATAGGATAGAGTAACTCATCAACTTCGGGAAGCTTGACCCAGGAATCATAAATGGCGCTTTCCTTGTCGGAGACACCGATAATATAGGCGCCACGCGATTTAGCCTCCATGGCATTGCTCAGGGTTTCGGAAAAAGTATAGTCAGCAGGGCAAATCACCACCAACGGTGTGCCAGGCTCGATGAGGGCTAAGGTGCCATGCTTGAGTTCCCCGGCGGGCATACCTTCAGCATGGATATAGGAAACCTCCTTAAGCTTCAAGGCGCCTTCAGAGGCGATGGCAAAGTTAATTCCTCGGGCTATGTAGTAGAAATCATTTTTATCTTTTAGCTTCTGGCTGAGTGTGATAAGCTCGTTTTTGTTCCAGTCTAGGACTCTGGTTATCTCGCTGTTCAGGATGGTAAGCTTAGCTGCTGCTTCGTCAAAGGAGTTAACCATGGAGAAGGACAACAGGTAGAATATGGCTAGTTGGGACAGGAAAGTTTTGGTAGCGGCTACAGCTATCTCAGCACCACAATTCAGGTAAATGACCTGGTGGCTCAGGTCAGCCAGTATGGAGTTGGGTCGGTTGATGATAGAGATAACTTGAGCTCCAGCGTCTTTGGCAGCCTTTACCCCCTCTATTATATCAGCGGTCTCGCCGCTCTGGGAAACGGCGATAACAACGGTGTTTTTATCTACAGAGTCGGCGAAATAACCGAACTCGGAAGCCATGATTACGTCGCAGAACTTCTTGCCCACTCTGGAAAAGAGGTATCTGCCGACTAGAGCGGCGTAGCGGGAGGTGCCACAGGCAGTTATAATCACCTGCCTTGCCCTCAGAATATCCAGGGCGGTCTCGGTAAATCTCTTCTCATCCTGATGTACTATTTGGCTAAGCACCTGAGCTTGCTCCATTATCTCCTTGAGCATGAAATACTGGTAGCCTCCCTTCTGGCTCTCGGCCCAACTATGGTCGAGTTTCTTGGCTTGCTTAACTAGCTTGTGTCCTTGGGCATCGAAGAATTCGATTCCTTCTTGTGTCAGCATCACCACATCATTATCTTCCAAACTCATCACCTGATTAGTGTATTGAGAGAAAGCTAGGGCATCGCTACTAACATAGTAATCAGGGGCATCGATGCCCACAATCAAGGCATTATTCCTCCTTGTGCCTATGATTTTGCCGGGGTCATCATGGGATACAGCCAGAAAAGCATAAGAGCCCTCAAGCCTTGGAGCTATATTTAACACAGCCTGTTCCAGGGAGCATCCGTTTTTGAGCTCATCTTCGATGAGGTGAGGGATGACTTCGGTATCGGTTTCTGAAGTGAAGTTGTGTCCCATCTTGGTGAGTTCCTGACGGAGCTGCTGACTATTCTCAATAATGCCGTTGTGAACTACAGCCACTCTGCCACTGCAATCGGAAAGGGGGTGAGCATTGGATTGAGTGACAGCGCCATGGGTTGCCCAACGAGTATGTCCGATAGCGACATTGCCGGGAAGACTTGCCAGGTTCTGTTTCTGAATGACTTCGTCAACCTTGCCAGCATCTTTCCTTATCAATAGCCTGCCATCGCATAAAGAAGCTATGCCTGCTGAATCATAGCCCCGATATTCCAGACGCTTCAAAGCCTCGAGAATAACCGGAACCGCTGGTTTCTTGCCACAGTAGCCAATGATGCCGCACATCTTAACCTTCCTTGACTGGAATGAAGCTAATTGTCTTTGAGTGTTTGTGGCAACCTCCCTTTTGACTCTTGACTTTCTGCGATAGACATGTTGCTAGTTAGCTCGATACTAATTATATCGCGATTTGGGTTATATTCAACCTTTGTGCTCAGTTTTCTAACTTGATTAGCAGTTTTCTTCTTTTACCTTCGTCTAGCCTTGTTTTGTTGTCCTCTACCTGGTACCGAGACTCAAGCGAAGCCATCTTATTCGCGCCTAGGTCTTTGCTCAAACATATCTGTGGTCCCACGAAAGAATTGGGGCCCACTCGAACGCCGGGCATGAGGCTGGCATTTACTCCGATGCGGCAACCTCGACCCATAATTGCACCCAGTTTATCATAGCCTGTATCTACCAGACTGTCACCGACTTTTATCTGGATATTCCCTTCGTCGAGTCGGAAGTTAGCCAGCACAGCGCCGGCACCCAAAGAACAATTGTCGTCCACTATGGAATCGCCGATGTAATTGGAGTGAAACCAGCAATTATCGCCGATGTAGGAGTGCTTTACCTCAGTGGAATAGCCAATAACTGAGTTAGAATCAATATGGCTGTAGTCTCGCACCAGGGCATTATTGCCGATGATGGAGTTTGCCCCGATATACGCAGGACCTCGGATCACAGCATTTTCCAATACCTTAACATTATCGCTCAGGATAACTTTTCCTTCGATGTTCGCTTTTTTGGAGACACGGGCTGAAGGGGCAATATAAGGTTGAGCGTTGTCCAGAAAATACTCCATTACTTTGAAGATATGCCAGGGATATTTTATTGGTGCCCAGAAATCGTTGTAGGGAACCACCTTGATCTTGTGTCCTGCCTTCAACATTTTATCCAGGGCGCATTCATAGACATCGTCCTTGGTAGTCTGTACAGTTTCAATATGGCGTAAAAGCTCCTTCGAGTTATTATGGCAGTGAATCAGGATGTTTACTAAGTTGCTGGGTTCCTCACCGGGATTGGGTTTCTCCACGATGTGTAGTAACTCATTTCGAGAATTTACCTGGAGGTAACCTCCCGGGAAGTATTTCTGGACTTTATAGCCCAGGATATGGGAGGCAGAAGTTTTTTTAGCTGCGGCGATGATTTTGGTGTACGCTGAGCTTGAGAAGACATCATTGGGATTTACGACTAAAAGCTGCCCGCTCAGGAAGGACTCAGCACTTTTCAGAGCGTCAGCGATGCCTAACGACTTTTTCTGTAGAGCAAAGTCTACTTTTATCCCGGGAATTTTTTTAACTATTTGCTTTATCTTCGCTATGTTTTCGGGATTACCGATGATTATAAAATGATGCAAACCTGACTCGCAGGCTACCTCTATTTGATGTTCGAGCAATGGCTTCCCGAGAAAATTAAGGAGGAACTTGTCTTCAGTGATGGGAAACATCCTCTTGCCGCGGCCACCGCAGAGAAATACAGCTTTCACTTGCTCGCCTCCACCAGATCTTGAACCAGTTCTTTGCCTTTGTCTATAAGCTCATTGGTCTGTGTCCGCGACGTTGACTCAGAGATTACTCGGATGACAGGCTCGGTGCCACTAGCTCTGATAAGCATCCAGGAGTCAGGAAATTCCAGCCTTAGACCGTCAAGAGTATTTATCTTATCGGAAGCAAACAGGTGAGCCTTTTCCTTTACCCGAGCCATGACTGACTCTTTAAATTCATCAGGACAAAAAACCTTTGCTTTCTCGAAGAATAGTCTGGGCATACCTTGGAAGAATTGCCTGATTTCGCTGGCACCGCTCAGCTGACTTAACAAGAAAAGTGAGGCGAAAATGCTATCGGGATAATAGCCTACTTCGGGGATTATGTAGATGCCTACCTGTTCCACTCCTAAGGCAGCATCGAGTTCCTGGGCTAGGTGAGCTACAGCGACATCACCGACTCTGCCTTTAATCACTTCCACTCCTAGGTCCTTCACTGCTAGGTCGAGAAGAGTTCCAGTTTCTACTGTAGTGGCAATCTTTTTCCTTCCTGTTTTCTTGACAGTCAATCTCGAGATGAAGGCAATGGGCTCGTTGAAACCGAGGAAACCTTCTTTATCGCAGAAAACAACGCGGTCGGCATCGCCATCGAAGCAAATAGCCAGGTCAGCATTATGTTGTCTCAGGAAATTAACTGTGCCCTGAAGAGTATCAGCTTTGGGCTCGGGACTTCTCCCCGGGAAAAGGCCATCCGGCTCATCATTTACGGTTATTGCATCAAGGCCCATCTGGACAAAAATGTCTCTAGCGAACTTGGAAGCAGCGCCATTGCCAGGGTCAACGACTACTTTTAGGTGGTGATTAAATCCTGGCGGAGAGAGCTTGCCTTTAATAAAGGAAAGGTATCTTTGTTTCATATCCTCTGCTTGCTCTAAGGTTCCTTTTTTCCCCTGACGGAATTTCTGTTCAAAATAGATTTTCTCTATCTCCGCTTCTTGAGCCTGGCTATATCCCAGCGAATTCTCGGTGAATAGCTTAATTCCGTTGAACTCGGGGGGATTGTGGGAAGCTGTGACCATAATACCAGCAGCAAAGCCCAATTCCCGCGTGAGTAATGCTAGCGCTGGTATAGGCAAAATGCCCAAGTCAACTACGTTTATGCTACAAGAAAGCAAGCCCGTAGTAATCGCTTCCTTAATCGAATCCTTGCTTATTCTGGTGTCGGTAGCGATACAAACTGTGGAGGATTGAGGGAGTGTAGTGCCTATCGCTAAGGCAACCCGGCGGCAAAAATCAGGTGACAAATCCTGGTCGACTACGCCCCGGATGCCACTGGTCCCAAATAGTCTCCTTGTGTGCATTTCCTGTCTTAAGCTAAGTAGAGGATAGCACGGAATTAGGTGGTTGGCAATGAGCACACGTTGTAATAACATATGTTAAACTATGCTTCCCGGTCATACGGGGCGCTGTTTTGGAAACATATAATGACAGGGAATGTAACTTGGGTTTTGCTAACCACCATTTCGCCCATTAGTGAATTAAGGGTTGGTATACCGCTAGGGATATTAAAATTTGGGCTGGATCCCTTATTCACATTCTGTATAGCGGTCATTGCTAATGCCCTGATATTCTTCCCCGTCTTCTTTGCTTTGCGTCTCTTTTACGATAAAGTCCTGTTCCGAATCCCTTTGTTCGACAAGTATCTAGATAATTTAAGAAAACGAGGTAAATCCAAAGTAGAGAAATACGGCTTCTGGGGATTATTTTTATTTGTGGCTATACCCTTGCCTATCACTGGGGCATACACGGGGACTATTTTGGCTTGGCTACTGGGCATGGATTGGAGGAAGGCCTTCCCAGCCATTGGGCTGGGTGTACTCGTGGCTGGTGTCATAATCCTCTTAATAACGCGCTTAATAGAGTTAGGGATACTTGGCGTCTCTTGGATTTTTCCAGGCTAGCCGAATTAAATTCCAACGACCGATTCAGAAACGACCGTGAGCAAGCGCAGCAGCTTGAGGTGTAGTCGATAACAAAAGGCTGGGTATCTGTACACAAGGATACCCAGCCTTTCAGTGGTTCTGTTGCCTACGATATCAGTTTTAACCCTTCCCTATTCTGAACATCTTGGTCCCGCATACGGGACATACGCCTTGAGTAGCCGGCCTGCGGTTCTTCATGATTATGCTCCTGGTGTTCTTCATCTCTCTTTTAGCGCGGCACTTCATGCAGTATGCTTGCATCTGTTCACCTCCCTTTTTGTAAAAGGATAAGCCATCATTACTAGAATGTCAATAGTTTTACCCTAAATTTTCCTTAAATATTGTAAAAAATAGCGCTACTTATGCGTATTATTTCCAATTCCAACGGTGATTTGACACACAGGTTAGATGTGAAGTTGCTGTAGCACCTGACGTGCCTTTTGACTTGCCCGAGCGCGGTGGCTGATTTTATTTTTCATCTCCGATGGAAGTTCAGCCATGGTCTTACCTAGCTCAGGAAGAAAAAAAATAGGGTCATAGCCAAAACCATTTTCTCCCTTAGCCTCAAGGGCAATCATGCCACGACACTCGCCATAGCATACTTTAGATTGACCTTCTGGAGTAGCTATAACAATGACACACTTAAAGCAGGCTGTTCGTTGCTCCCCGGGAACGCCGTTAAGTTTAGCTAAGAGAAAGCTCACCCTCTCTGCATCGGTAGCAGCTTCGCCAGCAAAGCGAGCTGACTTAACCCCCGGCTCCCCATTAAGGGCGTCCACCTCCAGGCCCGAGTCATCGGCAAGAGCGGTGAGCTGGCTTAATTTGGCATAAGTAATGGCTTTTAACCGAGCATTTTTCTCGTAGCTGTTCCCCGACTCGGTGACGACTTTTGCTATGCCTTCTTCGGCCAGCGTGATTATTTGGTAACCAAGACTATCCAAGAGAAAGCGATATTCCCTGATTTTCCCTGGATTAGAGGTAGCTAAGAGAAGCTTCGGCATTTTGTCGTTAGATATCTTGGAATCTTGATGCTAGCTTCTTTGCCACTTCGGGCATGGTGGTGTATTCCATTTCCTCGAGCGGCAGGCGATGTGGTTCAAACGGACCCATTCGGCGCAGGAAATCCGCCACAATGTTTGCTTGATGACGAACCTCATCGAAAGCAGGGTCATCGAAGAGGTCACGAGGCCCGACGAGCTTGCCATTAGCAATTTGGAAACCAGCGGCTATTACTCTTGGGGGACCATCGAAACGGCAAGGATTGCTTTCCCGGACAGCTACCGGCATTAAGGGGCCGTGGTGCGAGCCTCTCATCCAGCCCTCTACTATGTTAACAGAAGCAAAGGGTTCCAGTATTTCACCTACGGCGGGAAATTTTCCCTGGGAGCGAATAATGCAGACAGGGTCATCCTTGCCTATGTATCGGCCGGCCATGAGAGATAATCTCTGGGTAGAGGAGACAGCAGCGATTTCACCACTCTCTTTATGGTACACCGCTTTAACGGCATAGCGGCCTGGTGCGCCCAGAAAAACTAGCATGTCGTAGATTTCCTCGGGAGCGTTAAAACTGATTTTTTTGTGCTCTTTGACATCGTGGACTTCGAATTTGAAACCAGAGTGCATATTAGAGGCAATAACTAACCCAATGGTGTTGAAAGGGTCAGCGAATATTTTATATAGCGGCAGATTCCAGGCGCCAGACGCCGTCTTATCCGCCATAAATATGACTATGGTTTCAGCCTGGCGCTCGGAAAATTGCATCTCAGCCGTACCAGGGCCCATCCCCTTGACATTGCCGGAAAAAGCATCAGCGAGAAGGTCCTGCCCGGCACCATGTAGCTTCAATCGCTTGGCTACATTGGTGCATTCCACAAATGTATCCCAGGCTAACTTGTGGATTTTCTCGCTATCCTCGCCATGCTGATGAGTCATTATCAACTGGAGGTCGTCGCCACAAACTGTAACGTGATGGTCTATGAGCAGCCCCTGGCCTTGGGCATGTTCCAGTTTTTCCTTAGCCTTTTGTATTACATCGGGGTGGCTGGAGGAATGTCCGACATAGCCACCGATGTCTGCTTTGATAACGCTTAAAGTTAATTCCATTTCACCCCCCTTGCTGGTAGTTTAACAATTGAAAGGGGTGAACGTCAATCTGGGATAAAAATTAGTCCCTCTTCACTGTTACCTAAAGCCTCCACCCTATTTTGGTGATAGAGTAAAGCAGTGTAAGCTGCCACCGCAGCATCGCACAGGTCGTGGTCGAACATGTCTAAATATGGCTTAAGACCAGGTAGAATGTCTCCTAGCTTATCCCTGAGGAAGCTCATCCCTTGTTTGGTAGTTTTCCGGGGC
>JGI2171J19970_10000819_pt1 | contig 17116 bp, 18 predicted proteins | sample DeeMarSWOR324_28_FD_19970 | JGI IMG/M metagenome (IMG submission 19970) | reverse complement strand
CCTAGGAACGAAGGAAAGCTAAAGATTTCTCTTGTCTATCTCATGGCATGGATAAGATCCACGTGGGTGTTGGGGGTCAAGGAAAAAGGGAGAATGTACTACTGGAAGTTGGTGGCTTGGACCTTGCTTAAGAAACCGAAAGCTTTCGCTTTATCCATGACGCTTGCTGTTGAGGGATTCCATTTGCGCAAGGTCGCCGAAAAAATACGTGTATCCCTAACTAGTGATATCCGTAGGTTGGAGCAAGTAGGCAAACATAACTAACCCCAACCAAAAATCCTCATCAAATGTTCTCGCCTTGAAACACACCTTGATAGCCTTGGGCTACCTCGCGGCTCAAAAAGAAGAAGATCATCTGAACAATGCGAGCGTTCCTGTGTAGCCGGAATCCCTGGGGATTATAGACCACCATGAGAGACTGCGACCTGCCTGAGTAGCCGGCATCCCAAACTGCGCTGTGAATGCTGACCCCACAGCGCAGAAGACTTGACCGGGGCGTTGCCAGAGCCATTATGTTCTTGGGAAGATTAACCACCTCGTTGTATGTAACCAGGTAGCAACCAGGCAACAAGTCTACACGGCCCAGGCCATCGAAAACGAGCGGTGAACTATGGGAAAGGGCTCTGCTTTCATTGCCGGGGCCCAAGCTACCCGGTGAAGACAGCAAACCTACTTCTTTGAGAGTCAAGTCTATGCCATTAGGTTGAACCTGCTCCTGAGCATCACATAAGTTCTCCACCATAGGAGGACTTGTTTCCAGCATCTTCAGGATATCTTCTCTAGAAAGAGCACCAAACACTTATTCACCAACAAATCAGGCTGATGTCGCCCAAGTCGTTAGTACTTAGTATAATCCGTGCTGAATCGCTAGGCAAGGCACTCTTCCTCTCCCTTGAAGGGAGAGGATTAAAGGTGAGGGTGTGCAACTTCTTGCGAAGATCCGAAATTTTCTCTATGATAATTGCGTAAATCTTGTTAATATAAATACTGTCGCAATTCCCTAAACGCTTATCGGAATTGATTGCAAGTAAACTGTGAGAGTGGTAGCAATTGTTGGCATGGCCGGCGCGGGCAAGTCAGAAGTAGCCAGGGTGTTTGAAGAACATGGTTTTAAAAAAGTACGGTTTGGGGATATCACAGACGAGGAGCTCAAGAACAGAAGATTGGAGCCCAATGAGGAAAATGAGCGCCATGTCAGACAGCAACTGAGAAAGAAACACGGGATGGCTGCTTACGCTAAATTAAACTTGCCGAGGATTGATAGCTCACTGAAATCATCAGATATTGTGGCTGATGGACTTTATTCATGGGAGGAGTATATTTTATTGAAGAAATACTATAGTGAGCAGTTTACGGTGGTTGCTGTCTGGGCATCAGCGGCAACAAGGTACGAAAGGCTTGCTCATAGGGCAGAACGACAATTGACGCTTGAGGAGGCAGCCAGTCGAGATAAATCTGAGATAGAGAATAGCAACAAGGGTGGGCCTATCGCCATGGCCGACTTTACCATAGTAAATGAGGCTTCCTTGGAGGAGCTGGAAAGGGAGACGGAACGAGTTATATTCGCTTTGAAATGAAAAGTGAAACCAGGCCCGACATTGATGAATATTTCCTCAAGATAGCTTCCGTGGTGGCGGAACGCTCCACTTGCCGGCGCCACCATATAGGTGCTGTGGCGGTGAAGGACAAGCATATTTTAGCAACCGGATACAGTGGGGCTGCCGCCGGATTGAAAGATTGTCTTGAACTCGGCTGCCTCAGAGATGAATTGGGTATAGAATCTGGAACCAGGCAAGAAATATGCCGGGGTATTCATGCCGAGCAGAATGTAATAATACAGGCATCACTTCATGGCGTCAGCCTGGAAGGCTCTATCATCTACTGTACCCACACTCCCTGCATACTCTGTGCCAAGATGCTGGTCAATGCCAAAATAAAACGCTTTGTGACTTTTAGCAACTACGCTGATGACTCCTTTGTAGAATTATTTCGGGAGGCCGGAATAGAGTCTGAGCTGCATAAAAAACCACCCTCCGAGATAACCTGCCTACCCTGAAACAAAGCTCCCTTCTTGCTATTATGAGGCCACAAAATGGCCGCAGCAATGTTAAGGGGTGAGATCCTTCGCTATACTCAAAATTACATTCTACGTAGGATTGCCACGCCCCGACAGATTGCGGCTCGCAGTGATGTAGGGAATTAGCTTGTCTGATTATATAGGGTATTGTATGATAGGATAAAATTCGATTACCCGGGCATAGTTTAGTGAGGACATTCAACTTAACGGCAAAGGAAAAACAGCCGAGCCGGGGATAGTACAGAGGTCGGAGATGGAGATAATCCCAGGCATTGACATTAAGGGCGGCAAATGTGTCAGGCTATATCAGGGTGATTATGACCAAGAGACTGTTTTTAATGAGGATCCGGTGACAGCAGCCTTGACCTGGTATTCCCAAGGAGCACGATGGCTCCATATTGTCGATTTGGATGGGGCGGCTGCCGGTAAGCCCCAAAACATGGCAGTGGTTGAGGAGATAACAAAAGAAAGTGGCCTGTTAGTAGAATTGGGCGGTGGTATCAGGCAAGAAGAGGTGGCAGAAAAACTGTTGCATCAGGGGGTAAGCCGGGTAATTTTAGGAACTGCAGCGATAGAAAATAGAGAACTGGTAAAAAAGCTATGCCAGCAATTTGGCGAGGCTATCGTAGTTAGCCTTGATGCCCGAGATGGCAAGATAGCCATCCACGGCTGGCAGAAGGATACGGTTTTTGAAGTTGTCCAGCTAAGCCGGGAGATGGTTGATGCTGGAGTGAGGCGCTTTGTTTATACTGATATAAAAAGGGATGGCACCCTTACCGAGCCTAACTTTGACATGATAAATAGATTGCTTGCTGAAGCAAATGTCCCCATTATTGTGGCCGGGGGGATTTCCAAGCTGGAGCATTTACGGAGGATTAAGGAACTCGGGGCGGAGGGAGCCATTATAGGCAAAGCTCTCTATACTGGGGATATCAATTTGAGTGAAGCTATAATCAATTTGGGAACTTAGGAGGCACATGTTAACCTTTGATGACAAAGGCTTGATTCCAGCTATTGTCCAGGATGACAGAAATGGTGAAGTCCTGATGCTGGGCTATATGAACAAAGAATCGCTGAAGCGCACATTAGCCAGTGGAGACGTCTGGTTCTATAGCCGCAGCCGGCAGGAATTATGGCACAAGGGGGAAACCTCAGGCAATTTCCTCAGGGTGAAGTCCATTATTAAGGATTGCGACAGCGATGTCCTTCTTATAAAGGCTGAGCCTACGGGGCCAGTATGTCACACCGGTAACAGGACTTGCTTCTTCCAGGCACTGGAGAGTGAAGATACAGTGTAAACACTGCGACCTCTTAATCCCTTTTATTGTGTGCTACCACCAGAATCAGCAGCCCTGTCAATCTCTATGACCTCGTTTAGTGCCGATATAGCAGTCTCCAGCTGGCCATCATCAGGTTCCCTAGTGGTTATAGCCTGCAACAACAACCCTGGAGCCAGAAGAACTCGGACTATCTTGTTATTGATGTGGCCCGCCCCAAATTTCATAATTTCATAGCTAATAACAGCGATAACTGGAATGAGGGCTATGCGGGACAGTATGCGTATCCATAGGGTTGGCTGACCAACCAGAGCGAAGACAAAAATAGCTACGATTAGAACGATAAATAAAAAAGCAGTGCCGCAGCGAGCGTGCGCGGTAGAATAATTCTTAACCGACTCCACTTCCAAAGGAACACCCGCCTCATAGGCATTCACTACTTTGTGCTCGGCTCCGTGATACGCAAAGACTCTCTTAATATAAGGTATTAAACTTATCAACTTGAGATAAGCGATGAAAATACCAATACGGATAAGTCCCTCAAAGACATTGCTCAGTAAGGCAGAATCGATGTAAGGGTCGATGAGGTACTGGGTGGTGAAGAGGGGAACCATGATGAAGAGAGCTACAACCAAAGCAAGGCTGGCGGCTACAGTTCCCCACAAAAGCGCTGCAGGTATCTTTTCTTCTCCTTCCTCTGCTGCTGCGACTTGAGCAGAGTGGAGTAATGACTGCGTGCCCAAAACTAGAGTTTCAATGAGCACGACGATTCCTCTTATAAAAGGCATTTCTCTGAGACGCCCTTTGTATATGCTGGCAAGGGGTTGCCTCGTAATGCTTAATTCTCCATTAGGCTGGCGTACAGATATAGCCATCCCTTCCTTTCCCCGTATCATCACCCCCTCCATAACTGCCTGGCCACCGTAATGAAAAGACTCTTCCATTAGCGCCTCAATCTCACTGGCTGCTTAAAGCGAAGGCAGCAGTTTTGTCTCACCATGAAAAATCCCCGATCGTATTATGATAGAAATGGCTGAAAATATAAAGTCTATATACTAAAACAGCAGCAATGAATGGATCTCTAGTTTCCCAAGGTAAATTCAAAAATAGACACTATCGGCGGACGAAAAGATGTTGTCACAACAAGAAATAGGAGGCCCCTCGGCCTCCAACCTGATATGAAGAAATAGATAGTTGTATGTGTTTTATCATTTCATCTTGTAACGTTTCTTAAAGCGTTCCACCCTTCCCATGGAGTCGACTATCCTTTGTTCGCCGGTATAAAAGGGGTGGCATTTGCCGCATACTTCTACTCTGATTTCTGGCTTCGTTGAACCAATGGTGAAGGTATTCCCACAGAGGCAAGTCACTTTGGTGTTATCATAATACTTAGGATGGATTTTATCCTTCATTTGTAAATACTCACCTTCTTTTTGTATCTGGTTGCCGGCTCGTATTTAACATAGCCGTCTATTAAGGCAAAGAGAGTATAGTCTCTGCCTAGGCCAACATTGTTTCCCGGCAGTATGCGAGTCCCGCGTTGACGAACCAAGATAGTTCCAGCGCGAACTTGCTCTCCCCCGTACTTCTTCACTCCCAAGCGCTTAGCTTGACTATCCCGCCCATAACTTGTGCTGCCACCACCCTTTTTATGTGCCATGCCTATTCTCCTTCACCCTTAATAATTTCGTTTACTAGTATTTTAGTATAAGTCTGGCGATGTCCCTTTTTTCTTCGGTAGCGAACTTTGGACTTGTATTTAAATACGATAACCTTTTCTGCCTTAGCTTCACCTAAAGAGGTGGCTACAACCTTAGCCCCTTTAATAATAGGATTCCCTACAAGGGTATCTTCATTTCCCCCGATAAACAATACTTTATCCAGCTGAACCATGTCTCCTTCAGGGACATCTAAGCGCTCAACTTCTATTGTTTGCTTTGGGGCTACCTTGTACTGCTTGCCACCTATTTCGACGATAGCGTAAATCTTATCACCCCCATACAGAAAGGGGAATTCTAGCACCTAAATTGCTCGGTGTCAAGCTAGCGATAAATAGTATTTACGTCCCTTGTTCTGGTACAACCTTCTCCCAAGTTCGACATCACCAAAAAGGGATATAAACCGCCTCTCTCTAAAGCCTACTAGTCCATCACCAAAGCTCTCTGGGATGAAGACATCCTAGAGAGGGACACGGGACTTTTGGCAGGAATGCAACAAGTCACCATCGTCTGGCTACCGGACAACTAAATCTGTATCTGGCGTGTTATCCTTTCATTGTGCACAAAGTCGCTAAGTTTAACGCCTCCGATTTCAGCACAACAACTAATCAAATCAGGTTTCCCGACTCCAAGTTTGCTTTGTTTTCTGCTTTACTGTTACAATATGAGCCGCTTTCTGTCTATACTGCCACTAGGAACCGGAGGCAACAACAAGCACACAAACCATGGAATTGATATCGAGGCTACGGACGTTATTTACACCGGAATCTATAGCCATGATCGGTGCCTCTAATAACCCGGCTAAATGGGGTTTTCGTATTCTGAGCAACATAATAGGCGGTGGTTTCCAGGGAAGAGTCTACCCGGTCAATATCAATCCTGATAGCCCGGAGATACTGGGACTAAAGGTATATATACGGATAGCAGACCTTCCTGAGGTTCCTGACATTGCAGTTATAGTTGTGCCACCACCTGCCGTACCGCAGGTGATGCAGGATTGCGCTGCCAAAGGGGTGAAAGTGGCAGTGGTAATAACCGCCGGGTTCGCTGAGGTAGGCAATGAAGGTGAAAGGCTCCAGCAAGAGATAGTCGATATAGCCTATAACGCCGGCATGAGGTTCGTCGGACCTAACTCATTCGGCATCCTCAACCCACACCGTAAACTTTACTCCCAGATGCCACCCCTTTTTCCGTCGCCAGGTCCCTTTGGCGTCATATCGCAGAGCGGCAATATAATAGGAACGATATCCCGCTTGCTCATAGAGAGAGCCTATGGCAGCTCAAAATGCGTCAGCATCGGGAATCAGGCAGACCTCTGCGCCGAGGATTACTTAGAGTTCTTCTCTCAAGATACTGAAATTAAAGTTATCCTGTGCTATATCGAAGGGTTCAAAGACGGAGCTCGCTTTTTGAATTTAGCCAAAGAGACGAGTAAGAAGAAGCCCATAATATTGCTCAAGGCTGGTGAAACACCAGCTGGAGCCAGGGCGGCTAAATCTCACACCGCTTCACTAGCAGGCTCAGATGCTATTCTGGATGCCATGTGTCGGCAGGCTGGTGTGCTTAGGGTGAGGGCGCTTGACGACCTGGTAGATACAGCTATCGCTTTCTTAAGACAACCCTTGCCACGAGGTCGGCGGGTGGGTATAGTCACGGCCGGTGGTGGCTGGGGTGTCTTAGTGTCAGATGCCTGCGCCCGCATTGGTCTCGACGTTGTTACCCTCCCACCTGAAATCATAGATGAATTGGACAGCTTCATGCCAGCGTGGTGGAACCGGGGTAATCCGGTAGATCTGGTCGCTGGTGGCGCAGGAGACACAATACTCAGAGCCATAGATATACTCATGCGATGTCCCTCGGTAGACGGCGTAATCATGCTGGGATTGATGCCAGTCATGGGTCCTGCCCAGATGGATCGCGCCTTCAGCGGTCTGCAAACAGCGAGGGATATGGTGCGAGAGGAGATGGTGGAGGGAATAGGTGTTCTTTTCGACAGGTTGAACAACCTATCAGATTGCTATAACAAGCCTTTGATCGTTGCCTCTGAGCCTATGGCCTTTGGTTCTCAATTTGCCAGAAAGATCGCCCATGCCATAGCCGACCGTAATACTATATGCTACGAGATGCCGCATCAAGCAGCAGCGGTCTTTGCCAGACTGGCTCAGTACAGCGAGTACCGGAACCAGGAACAATAGCCGGCAGGTGATATGCATCTCGAATGCTTTGCGCTGTCATCATGTTCAGCGATAGTCCCAGTGCCAGCCACCGCACCTCCAGACTAGACTACCTTAGCTATGAGGTAACGCGCCACTCATCGCGTGGTATCAGGAATAAGGATGGGCATTAATGGTTGCCCAGAACGCCTTCCAGCGCCTTCGCTGGAGGTTACCTTTGTCCTCTGGTAGGATGTTGGATCTCTACCCTGTCACATTTACCTTTGAAATTCTCGTGCTTTTTTTGCTTTAGCGAGAAATTCGTCCAACATCTTACGGATGGCTATCTTGTCAAATTTGCCGACGCTGGTCTTGGGTATGTTGTCAGAAATGACTATATATTCAGGCAGCATCCACTTCGTTATCTTCCCCTTGGCAATCCCCTCATCCTGAAGGTACTGGTAGATATGTTCTTCTGTCACGGTAGCGCCAGGAACGAGCTTAACGATAGCCATCGGACGCTCACCCCATTTCTCATCTGGCACCCCCACAAAGGTTGCCTCTAAGACATGCTCCGAACTTGCTGTCAGGTTTTCAAGCAACACAGTCGGAACCATCTCCGCACCACTTCTTATTACATCAGTTATCCTGTCCGCGATGATGATGTAGCCATCCTCATCCACTTTAGCCATGTCCCCCGTATGGAACCAGCCGCCCCGCCAGGCAGTGGCTGTCTTCTCTGGGTCCTTGTAATACTGCTCCATAATCCATGGCCCTCTCAGTATTATCTCTCCCAAGGTGGCATTATCTCGGGGAACCGGCTTACCATCCTCACCGATAACCTGCGCCTCAATTCCCAGCGACGGCAAGCCAGTCTTAACCCTGACCTGATCAAGCTTTTCTTTAGGCCAATCAGCCATGTACCGCAGGGGGGTTGCCGTAATACTGGCAGCCGCAGTCTCCGTCATGCCATAGCCAGAGCCGGCACTTAGGTTGGGGAATAGCTCCTCTGCCTTAGCCTTTAGTCCCGCAGGCAAAGCGGCACCTCCTGTACCGATGGTTATGAGGCTGCTTAAGTCGTACTTTTTAATATCCTCGTATTCGATAAGCATGGCTAGCATGGTGGGAACGAGTCCTGCCATGTTAACCTTTTCCGTCTGGACGGTCTCACAAAAGCTCTGGGGAGTGAACCTGCTAGGAAATACTATCTTGCTCGCCATGTAAACTGAGTACCAAGGTGCGCCCCAGCCATGGATGTGGAAGAGAGGAATATTCATCAGCGGTACAAAGACTGGAGGTACCTCCCTGGGCATATCCTGTGTTCTGACAGCTAGCTCCCTTGATCCAGAGATTAGATGGATTGACTGAAGGTAGAGTTGTCTATGGGTAAACATAATTCCCTTGGGTAGGCCGGTTGTCCCCGTGGTGTAATAGAGCACAGCATAAGTGTCCTCGTCTAAAAGTGGCCAATCATATTCTTCAGGTTGCCCCTTTATCAGTTCTTCATATTCATAAAGAGGCTCTACTCTCGTCTGAGGCTTACCAGGACGGTCTGACATGTAAACAAATGCCTTGACCGTAGACTTTATCTGGTCGTATATGAGCTCAAGTAGGGGCATGATGGTATCGTCTACAAATATAACCTTATCCTCGGCGTGGTTTATTGTGTGTATCATGTGGTCGCGTGCCAGCACCACATTGATGGGGTGTGAAATAGCCCCAATACAAGTAGGGGCGTAGCACAGCTCCAAATGGCGGTGATGGTTGAGAGCCATGGCAGCCACACGATCACCAGGCTTTCCTGGTTTTCCTGGCTTCACACCTAACTCATTGAGAGCATGGGCAAGCTGACATGTGCGTTTATACCATTGACGCCAAGTGAAACGGTAGTACTCTCCAGCCTCATTACGGTAAACAATCCCGATGTCGTCCGGGTACAAGCTAAGAGGTCTTTTCATGAAGTGCGTTAGCAACAGGGGATAGTGTGTGCTGTATTCTGGGTATGTTTTGCCTTCCATCTAACTGATCCTCCTCTTATTGAATTTGGTTTCCGCTTCTAGCTGAGTACTTCGTCACTGTATCTAGTCGTTGAGTATAGGTTGTGAAGTTATTCAACAGCTACCCACCAGACTCAGAAGACGGCTCAGATATAAACTGAAACCTGCTTTAAACTTCACCCTGAAACTGATTATAAGGAGTTTATCACTCCCTTTATTGACTGTCAACCGTCTATGGGCTCTCTTATATTTTCAACGCCGACTGACCTAAATATTACAATACTACATTTCGGATTGCTTGAAGAAAGGGTGATGGGGGTGTAGAATACCAGACTCATGTTGTCCTGGTAAGCTAGTTAATTCTCAACGAAACAGGTTGCATGATTAAGCTGCTGGGTAATGATTTGGCAGGATTAAGAAAAAGTGTCGTATAAATCCGTTTTCAGTCAGGTAATTCTCAACTCGCAAAAGAAACTAGCGGTGCTGAGGCCATCTAGCCTGCGCAACGTATTTCCCGGTTGGTGGTTGATTCTTACTGGGGGCATGTTGGCTTTCTGGGGTTTTGGTTATCATGCTTACGGATTTTCGGCGCTATTCAAACCGATAGCTGCGGAGCTGGGGCTCAGCCGGACGGCGACTTCGATCCCAGCAAGTATCGGCAGATTAGAAGGTGGAATTATAGCTCCGCTGGCAGGCCGGCTTAGCGACAAACTTGGTCCGAGATGGTTGATCTTTGCTGGTGTTTTGATTCTCGGCGCCGGCCTGTGTTTGATGACCCTGGTGCAGTCATTCCCGGCTTTCATTCTGGTGTGGGGAGTTATGCTGGCGATTGGCCTAGATCTGGCGCTTGCGGTCCCGTTGCAGGTGGCGATAGGTAACTGGTTTATTAGGAAGCGTGGCTTAGCCAATGGGATCCAGTGGACATTTTCTGGACTCTCTGGCGTACTGGTGTTGCCGCTTATCGCCTGGTTGATAACTGTCGTAGACTGGAGAACGACCTGTTTGATTGGTGGCATCGTTATGCTTGCTATTGGAACGCCTCTGGTCTGGTTTTTCGTCAGACAGCAGCGACCGGAATACTACGGGATGCTGCCCGATGGCGCTAGCACTTCCGGGATCGATGAAGAGGATATGATAGCGAAGGGGCTAAGTTATGCGGCAGAGGTGAAGGAATTCGATTTCACCTTCCGCCAGGCTATAAGGACACGTGCCTTCTGGATGTTGGTTATCGCCGCTGCTTGTCATAGTCTGGCTGCCCCAGCAATCAGTCTGCATGGTGTGCCTTTTCTGACTGACTTTGGCTTTGACCCTTTGCAAGCATCAGGCATACTGGCGCTTATGGTAGGGATGAGCATACCCGCCAGACTTGTCGGTGGTTTTCTGATTGACCGGGTAAAGAAGGAGCATATGCGATTTGTACTGGCAGGTGCCTATCTTCTCCAGGCCTTGGGGTTCGCTCTTTTCCTTTTTCATCAAACTGAAGCTATGATTTACGCCTGGTTTGTTATTTATGGGTTGGGCATGGGTACCGGCTTTGCCTTGATGCTACCGCTGAGGATGCGCTATTTTGGCAGAAAATCAATTGGCTCTATCATAGGCATAGCACAGACTTTTGCCCTGCCAGTTGGGATACTGGCTCCTATCTGGGCTGGCTGGATATATGATACCACTGGTAGCTATATTTTTGCCTTTACAATCATTGCTGGTCTATTGGTCTTTGCCGGAGTGCTCACTTTGTTTATCCTTCCGCCCAAACCTCCTGCTGAAAGCATTCAATGACGTATAGAGGTTCAATATTCGGTCTGAAATCCAAAGCAGAGGCGCAGGTTGTGATTTGGGTAGGAAGCAATGACACTGTGCCACTTTTTGTCTTTGCCTTCATTTCAAAGGGTTATAATTGCAGATTTTATCGGTGCTTGAAGAAAGAGTGATGGGGGTGTAGAATACCAGACTTATATTGTCCTGGCAAGCTGGTCAATTCTGGACTAAACAAATTACGTGCTTAAACTGCTGGACGACGATTTAGCAGGATTAAGAAAAAATGTCATATAAATCCGTCTTCAGTCAGGCTACTCTCAATCTGCAAAAGAAATTAGAGGTGCTGAGACCATCTAGCCTGCGCAACGTATTTCCCGGTTGGTGGTTGGTTCTTACCGGGGGTGTGTTAGCTTTATGGGGGCATGGCTATCATGCTTATGGATTTTCAGCACTGTTCAAACCAATAGCTGAGGATCTGGAACTCAGTCGGACAGCCACTTCTATCCCAGCAAGTATTGGTAGGCTAGAAGGTGGAATTATGTCACCGGTGGCTGGCTGGCTCGCTGACAGATTTGGCCCGAGGTGGCTGATGCTTATTGGAGTTCTGCTCATGGGCGGCGGTCTGTGTTTGATGAGCTTAGCACAGTCCTTCCGGGACTTCCTTCTGGTCTGGGGAATTATGCTGGCGATTGGAATAGATCTAGCGCTAGCAGTCCCGTTACAAGTGGGGATAGGTAACTGGTTTATTAAGAAGCGTGGCAGAGCTGGCGGAACCCAGGCTGTTTTTTCCGGTCTTTCTGGCGTGCTGGTATTACCGCTTATCGCTTGGCTGATAACTGTCGTGGACTGGAGAATGACCTGTTTAATCGGTGGCATCGTTATGCTCGTTTTTGGGTTGCCTCTGGTATGGTTCTTTGTCAGACCGCAGCGACCGGAATACTACGGGATGCTGCCCGATGGCGCTAGCACTTCGGGAAACGAGGACGAAGATATAACAGCGAAGGGGTTGAGGTATGCGGCAGAGGTGAAGGAATTCGATTTCACTTTCCGCCAGGCTATAAAGACGCGTACCTTTTGGCTCTTGATTGTCGCTACCTCCTGTCATATTCTGGCTATGCCGTCAATAAATTTACATGGTGTGCCTTTTCTGACCGATATCGGCTTTGACCCTCTGCAAGCTTCAGGTATATTGGCGCTGATGGTGGGCGTGAGTATACCCGCCAGACTTGTCGGTGGCTTTCTGATTGACCGTGTGAACAAGGAACATATGCGATTTGTAATGGCAGGGGCTTATCTTCTTCAGGCCCTGGGGTTCGGTCTTTTTCTTTTCCATCAAACTGAATCTATGATTTACGCTTGGTTTGTTATTTACGGGTTGGGGATGGGTATTGGCTTTTCGTTGATGTTACCGCTAAGGGTACGCTATTTTGGGAGAAAATCAATCGGCTCTATCATGGGGATAGGACGAACTCTCGCCTTACCAGTTGGGATACTAGCTCCTATCTGGGTTGGCTGGATGTATGATAATACTGGTAGTTATATTTTTGCCTTTACAATAGTCGCTGGTTTATTGGCCTTTTCTAGTGTGCTTGCCGCATTTATCCTTCCGCCCAAGCCTCCTACTGCAAGCATTGAATGACGTTGGGAGGTTTAGTATCTGGCCTGAAATATAGGGTAGTGGCGCAGGCTATCCTTTACACAACTGAGAACGACACTGCGCCACCTTTCTCTCTGCCCTTATTTCAAATACCCCGAGCTCCGGTCAGGCCTTATATCTGCTCCAGGTATTGGGCTACCAGCTCGCTGTGGTAGTTGCCATCACCAAAAGCTGCGTCGGAAGCTCTGACCCGTTTGAAGTATAGGTGCATATCATGGTCCCAGGTGTAACCAAGACCACCATGGATCTGGACACCCTCGTCACATACCATCTTGCCTACGTTGCCACAATAAACCTTTGCCATAGACGCAGCCACGGAGGCCTCAGGCGCGTCCTCGCTCAGAGCCAGAGCTGCCCACTCCATCAAGGAACGGGCATATTCATTACCACTGAGCATGTCAGCACATTTGTGCTTGATTACCTGGAAGCTACCGATAGGTACACCGTAGGCTATCCTTTCTTTGGCATAGCTGACGGTCATCTCGAGCACTTTTTCACAACCGCCTACCATCTCGGCACACAGGGTAGCGATGGCATAAAGCGACATCTTCTTCAGGACTGGCCAACCATTGTCTAGTTCACCGATGATGTTATCAACGGAGACAGGCACATTGGTCAGTACGACCTCATATTGCTTCCTCAGTACGTCAATATTATCAAGCGGTGTCATATACACGCCCCATTCCTTGGCGTCCACAAGGAAAAGCGTAATTCCCTCTTCAGGATTAGGGCTACGCTTGGTGCGGGCTGCACATAACAAGTAGTCAGCGGCTTTGGCGTCGCACACGAATAGTTTTGTACCGTTGAGGAGGTATTCATTACCGCGTTTAGTAGCCCTCAGATTAATGCCGCCAGGCCAGAAATCACCGTCCTCTTCCAGCACAGCAAGGGCGATGGTCATGTCACCCGCGATTATCTTGGACAGGAGGTCTTGTTTTTGCCTGTCTGTGCCGGCAAAAAGGATGGGCATGCCGCCAAGGACCACTGTAGAAATGAAGGGTTCGGGTAGTAGAGCCCGTCCCATTTCTTCACACAAAATGGTCAGGTCTCGAAAGCTTCCATCTCCACCCCCATATTCAGAGGGGAAAGCTAAACCAAGCCAACCGAGTTCAGCCATCTTTTTCCAGAGTTCTGGAGAATAGCCTGTCTCATCCTCCATCATCGCTCTTACGTGATTTCTATTACACTCTGTTTCCAGAAAATCACGAGCTGAGGTCTTCAGCATTTCTTGTTCTTCAGTTAATCCGAATTCCATATTTTTTCTCCTTTCATCACAGATTCAATTTGAGCCGTTATGCTCTCGGTAACCCGAGTATCCTCTCAGCGATGATGTTCCGATTTACCTCCGAGGTGCCCATCTCTATAGTGGCACCTCTGGCTCTTAGCATCTGATACACCCATTGGCCATCATTTATGGCTCGTTTCGAGCCTCTCATTAGCTGAGAATAGGCACCTATGATCTCCGTTGCCAGGTCACCATGTCGTTTTCTCATCTCAGCCTGGAAGTTCTTTATCATGGAGGCTTCGTTCGTAGGCATGATGCCCTTGCGTATCCTGGCTACCATACGACGCCCACTACATCGCATAGCCTCCTGTTCTATAGCTATCTGTACTATTTTGTGTCTGAAGGAGGCATCTTCCCAGACGGGCTTCCCGTAGCGGTGTGTTTCCTTAGCTAACTCAACAAGGGAGAAGATACCTAGCAACCCAGTTCCTAGTGCTGTGGATACGCCTGCCGCACCACCTGCCCAGAAGCCACCACCACCGGGACCGCCACCGCCACTCCTCTCTGACATGAGTGCGGTGAGGACGACACCCCAGCCTTGGTTGACCTCACCTATACGATTCTTATCGGGAACGCGCATATTGTCAAAGTATTCTTCACCAAATTCGGAACTGCCTGTCATCTGCTTCAGGGGCCCCCTGGTATACCCTGGGCTATTGCAGTCCACGATGAAGCAAGTAAGATTGCGATGCCGGGGGGCAGCAAGGTCTGTTTTCGCTGCCAGGACACCAAAATCGGCGAATTCCCACATGCTTGTCCATATCTTTTGTCCATTCATCACCCATTCGTCACCATCTTTAACAGCGGTGGTTTGGACATTGGCGATATCTGAGCCAGCGTTTGGCTCGGAGAATAGCTCGCACCAGCTTTCTTCACCACTCAATATCTTAGGTATGAAGCGCTCTTTCTGCCATTCCTGACCGTGTGCCAATATGTCCGGTGCTGCCATCAGTTGCCCGAGAGACAATGGTCCGCCAGGGGTTCCGTAGCGTGCCAGTTCCTCTCGGATTATGGCTATTTCTTGAGGTGGACGCTCAATACCACCATACTGTTTTGGGTAACCGAAACCGGTATACCCCGCATCGTATAACTTTTTCTGCCACCATTTGCCTTGCTCATGGGCTTCACGACTAAAGGCATCAGGTGCTTGGTATTCGGGCGTCCCCCATCCTTTGGGAAGATTTGCTTTCAGCCAGGCGCGAACCTCCTTTCTTAATGCATCTAGTTTTGCCGGATCGGTGCTCATAGGGTTCCTCCTTACATTCGTATTGCCTTGCGGATCGCTCTGTGTATATAGTCTATTAGACCGGTGAGCAGATCAAGACTCTTGTAATATTAAGCACAATTCCGATTTTTTGTCAACCAAACGACAGCTTTACTGCACGTTCTATGGAAAAAGTTATCAGAAGATCTATGGTGATAATGATAAAAGGAATCTCTGCAATGAAAGTATGAGAGGCATTGATTTCCGCAATCGCTAGTTCTAATGCCAATTCTTTGGTTACGAAGGTCACTCTTTTATATCTCGTGTACAAAAGAATTTAACAAATGTCCAAGTTCTAATAAGTTCATTAGGAAATTGAATGCAATAGCGAGACACCGTCTGGGATAGTGAGAAGGAAATCAAAGACTTCCTCAAACTCACTTCGTATGCGAATTTCCTTTATCTACGTAAAGTAAGGTAAACTAAATAAAAGAGTGGGGTAAGGTCCTATCCATGTCAGAAGAAATAGGTATTTTCGTTGAGGAGGAATTCCATGGACTGGTTGATGAAGGTTGGGCCGGGAGGATAGCTCAAATCGTCCTCCAAGCTGAAGGAGTGGCTCCTCCTTATGAGGTGAGCCTGGTTTTCACCGATTCTGAGGCAGTGAGACNGCTTAATCGAGATTACCGGGGGGTGGATGAACCTACTGATGTGCTGGCCTTCTCCATGCTGAGCCAGAAAGAAACCGATTTTTCCTTCACGCTCCCTCCTGATGGGGTCACCAGGCTAGGAGAGATAATCATCTCCTATCCCCAAGCAGCAGAACAAGCCAGAGAACAAGGGATTTCACCTGGAAGAGAGCTGGCATTGCTGATTACCCACGGTATACTTCACCTTCTGGGCTATGACCATGAAGAACCCGGGGAAGAAAGCAAAATGAGAGGAAGGGAAAGAGAACTCTTGGAGAGATGTTTGTCCGGCCAGTGATATAATATAACTACAGAATAGGGTTGAAGATGCCAATCAGTCCACTTGTTCGGTGACTGGTATTCCATCGTTAATTAGTGCAGGCACAAGCGGGATTTAAACCGGGGGTCTTTGAAGTACAAAACAAGCACAAAGGAGGTGAAAGATGGCTAAATTTGTAATGCTGACAACCCTCACTGATGAGGGAAGAAAGACTATCATGGAAAATCCTGGAAGGATCAAAGAGGTCAACAAAGAAGTGGAAGCAATGGGAGCGAAGGTTCTAGCGCAGTATGCTGTGCTAGGTCCATACGACTTCGTAAACATTATAGAAGCTTCTAGTAATGAAGCAATATCCAAAGTGGCGGTAACTCTGGGGGCAAGGGGTACGCTTCAAACTTTGACCTTGGCTGCTATGGATGTTGACACTTTCGTTAATAGTCTTAAAAAGTAGAGGCAACCCTCGGCTGCCCGCTTGTGCCATCGAATTTCAAGGCTAATTGGGATTCCATATTGAAGCGCTATTGACAAAATGCGGAACTGCTCAGTCCTGCGGATTTAGGGTTTACAGATAATTGAGAACTATGGTTTGTGTGATGGTGGGCAGGGATGATGAAGTAATCGAGAGCTTTGGCCTTGCTTCTAGCTCACGAATTCTCATTTTATCCAGGAATTTGTCCACAAGACTGAGATTGCCTGTGAACGCCTCTGTCTTGTAGTGCATGGGGATAACAACGGGGGGCTCTAATTGCCTGACTATTTCAACAGCTGTGTCGATAGCTATAGTAGACACCTCGCCGACGGGCAAGAATAATATATCGACATCTCCTAATTCCTCGACCAAACGTGGGTCCAGAGGATGCCCCAGGTCACCCAGGTGACATAAAGTTATTCCATCCATCTCGATAACGTAAATGGTATTTTTTCCTCTCAATTCCCCCTTCTTGTCATCGTGGAAAGAGGCGACTCCGGTGATAAAAGTCCCCCCTATTTCATATTCCCCGGGGCTTCTTATTTGTTTGGG
>JGI2171J19970_10000814_pt1 | contig 17166 bp, 10 predicted proteins | sample DeeMarSWOR324_28_FD_19970 | JGI IMG/M metagenome (IMG submission 19970) | reverse complement strand
AATAAGTGTCTTTTTTTCTCTTTTAGATTTGGTAAATCTTATTGAAAGATAAGAAAACACCTATTTTTTAAGAAAATTTGAATTATGGGACAACCTCTAAGAAAATTATTCAGTAGTAACCATGCCAATGCACACATAAGCCACCTATCAGAGAATGGTCAGCACCTGTTCACCCTAGAGATAGTTTCTAGAACTGGTGAATGTCAATGGCAGGAAAAACATCTCCCTTGTCTGTACATTCATATTGAAGCTTTAACCCTCTTCAATCCAATGTGCATAAACCCCAAAATCTATAAACTCCTTCGCATCTGTGGTGGCATGTGGCACACCAGAGAAGCTGCAGAAGCTTTCCAAGAATTGAACACCAGTACAGACGGGTTAACCAAAGCTGAAGCTCAAGAAAGGCTGCTAAAACTCGGCTACAATGAGTTGAAAAAAAGAAAGGGGAGAGGAGTTCTCTCCATATTTGCAGACCAATTTAAGGGCCTTCTAATAATGGTCTTGATTGCTGCTACTGTTATTTCATTCGTACTGGGAGAGACCACTGATGGTTACATCATTTTGATTATCATTGTCATCAATGCATTCATGGGGTTAGCTCAGGAGTACAAGGCAGAAAAGGCTATAGAACGATTACAAGAGCTGGCATCCCCGGTGGCCACTGTTTTGCGAGATAAAAAAATTATGGATATCCCTGCAAAGGAAGTAGTGTGTGGAGATGTTATCATTCTGGAGTCGGGAGACTTTGTACCTGCAGATGGGCGGTTGTTTGATATATCGTACTTAAAAGTGGATGAAGCTCCCTTAACAGGGGAAAGTGTGCCCTCCACCAAGGTGATAGAAGTATTGCCAGATGTTATGCTGGCAGATCGGGAGAATATGGTGTACATGGGTACTACAGTCACAGATGGGAGAGGGAAGGCTGTCGTCACATCCACGGGAATGAATACTGAAATGGGCAAGATAGCAGAGATTATCCAGTCCATGGAAAGGGAAAAGACACCTCTACAAGAGAAGCTGGAAGACTTTTCCAAGGTATTAACGGGGGAATTGCTGGATTTTGTGTGTTAATATTTGTTCTAGGCACAGTCCGGGGAGAACCCACCTTTGAGATGTTTTTGACTGCAGTTTCTCTGGCTGTGGCTGCTATTCCTGAAGGGCTGCCTGCTATCGTGACCATTGTGTTGGCACTGGGTGTCCAGAGAATGATCAAGAGCAATGCGTTAATGCGCAGACTAAAGGCTGTGGAAACCCTCGGGAGTGCTACCATTATTTGTTCAGATAAGACAGGGACTATAACACGGAATGAGATGATGGTTTCCAGAATTTTTGTCAACCAAACCATGTATACCGTAACGGGGAGAGGATATTCTCCCACAGGTTCTTTCTATGTAGGCAACAGAAAAAAAGAGGTTTCATCTGATGAATCGTTGCTGCTGGTTCTAAAAATTGGTGCCTTATGTAACGATGCACAAGTGCACAAAGAAGTGGCAGTAGGTGATCCAACAGAGGCATGCTTGATTGTGTCAGCAGCAAAAGCTGGACTGCAAAAGGAAGAACTGGAAGAGAGATTCGAAAGGGTGATAGAGATTCCTTTCAGTTCAGAGAGAAAGAGAATGACCACTATCAACAAGAAAAATGGGAAGTTCGCCGTCTATACTAAAGGGGCTCCTGATGTTGTTTTAGATCTGTGCACTCACGTTCTGGAAGGGGGTAAAAACTCTTTGTTGACTGAAGAGAAAAAACAGGAAATTCTTTCTGTGTACAATAATATGGCTTCCAAGGCTTTGAGAGCTCTGGCCATGGCATACAAAGAAATTGAAGAGATTCCAGAAAAAGATGAGGACATAGAGAGCGATTTGATCTTTGTAGGTATCCAGGGCATGAGAGATGATCCCCGCCCTGAAGTGAAGGATGCAATCACTTCATGTCATGAGGCAGGTATCAAATCCATGATGATTACAGGTGATTTCAAAGCGACTGCTGTGGCTATAGCTGAAGAGGTTGGTATTACTGGTAAGGCTTTTACAGGAGAAGAACTGGATTCAATGTCAGATGACGAGCTAACCCGGGTCGTTGAGGACATGGGGGTGGTGGCCAGGGTATCTCCTGAGCACAAGACACGGATTGTCACTGCCTTAAGGAGTAAGGGTCACATCGTGGCTATGACAGGAGATGGGGTCAATGATGCACCCTCGTTGAAGAAGGCAGACATTGGTATTGCCATGGGGGTTACAGGGACAGATGTGGCAAAAGAGGCTGCAGACATGGTGTTGACTGATGATAATTTTGCGAGTATTGTGAAAGCAGTAGAAGAAGGAAGGCACATATACGATAACATTAAGAAGTTCATCTATTTCTTGCTGTGCTGTAACGTTGGTGAGATATTTGTGTTATTATTTGCTCTTCTCCTGGGATTTTCTCGGCCGTTGATACCTATCCAGATTTTGTGGATCAATTTGGTCACAGATGGATTTCCTGCTTTAGCTTTGGGTGTGGACCCCGAAGAGGAGGGGATCATGAAGAGGAGTCCGAGAGATCCTAAAGAGAGTATCTTTGCTGAAGGGAGGGGGAGAAGTGTTGTGGAATTTGGGCTGGTAATGAGTGTGCTGGTATTGATAGGGTTCCATTTCTTTGGAGGGAGTACAGAGCATGCTAGGACGCTCGCATTCTCTACATTAGTGTTTGTGCAGTTAGCTCATACGTTCAATTCCAGATCTGAGCACAAATCAATTTTTGACATTGGGTTCTTTTCCAACAAGTATTTGGTGGGAGCAGTATTGCTTTCTGTGGGGTTACAGCTATCTGTGGTGTATACACCAGTATTACAACCCTTATTCGGGACTGTTCCTCTAAACATTTTTGATTGGGGGTTAATTTTGGCACTGTCTTCTCTCATAATTGGAGGTGGTGAACTGAAAAAGAGAGTAAAAAGTTAACCAGTACATATTTGAATGTATTTACAACCCAAGGTCAAGTACTATACTCTTCAGTTCAGTTTACATGGTTATGTGAATCAAAGACAATGACATGTTACACGTGTAACAGGATGAACACTAGCCATTGGACAAGCTCCATAACCAACCCCCTCCAGACAAAAGGTTTTTAACTTGTGATTCCCTAACTATAGTGTCCGGGTCAAACAGGTTGCGATCTTCCATATTTTTGGAGGAAATCTATATTCTAGATAGTCATGTAACCTGGACCATACGGACTCTCTTTTCTACTGAGTTTTTGACTCTTCTGGTTCTTCTCATTCTCTTTGAGCCAACAGTTTCATCTCTCAAAATAATGTTTTCAGCCCCGGAGCCAACAGTTTCATCTCTGAGTAAACTTTCTTGAAAAATTCTTCCTGTACCTTCCATTCCTTAGCCTTTTCATACAGGTGGGTTGTACAAGCATCTAACGCAGCTGTCAGTGAGGGTATTTTCATCATAGTGGCAGCATGTCCAAAAATTGTAGCATAAAATGTACTAATCTTTTTGAGGTTTTCTTGAATGGGCAAAACGCTGCGAATCAACGTGGAATAGACACATGGATCAAAAACGTTGGCAGTCATAATCTGGTTTACTTTGTCCCGTGCACCTCTCCCGATGGGTACACTCTCTAGTTCATGGAGTACCTTGGTAACGTGGTCAGTGTAATACTTTAAGAGCCACTCTGAAGTGTATGCCATTTCTACAGTATTGAGAAAGTGGGTTCGAAAGCATCTTCTCCCTTTGAGGATTCGTGCATGTCCGAGACTCCTTATTCCTTCATCTATAGAGAGGATAGCAGTTCTAGGAGTTATGAATATGAAATCTGTTTCAGTTTTACTTCCAACACAATTGTCTTCTCCAGTGATTCTTCTTAGGGTTCTCTTCTGTGATGGAGAGCGATTCTGAAGTATTTTCGAGAAATCTTCTGCAACATCTTCAGAGAGAGAGCTTGGTCCTTTCCCTTGGAAGTTGAACAAGAGGAAGTAACCGGGGATGTCTCTGTTATGTTTTCTCTCAGAGATGTGGTTCATGGTCATGTTGATAAAGCTGTTGAAAAATTCAAAGAGGTTCCGTTCTTTCTTGTAAAATGAGATTCGAATAGATCTGGGATCACTGGTCAATTTTAAGAGCTTTTCAGTATCCAATTCTTTCGAGTTCATATACAGGTACAGATGAGCTGTTCCAATTCCTGGAGGGAACAGCCTGATTTGTGCATTCACTTTGGAATCAGTAATATCCATTCCTGTAATTTTTTTGAGGTATTCTTTGTCAATTTTCAACTTTGACTGGTCTGGAATCACCTGAAAGGGATAATACGGAAGTTCTCGTCTGTGAGTAAGGCGTGGTCCCAATTCTTCATATCTAAAGGGTCTCCAGAAGTTATCTTTTGGAATGTTCAAGTTCTTTATTGGCTTTAGTATTCCTATGGGGGTTTCAGTTCTTTCCATAGAATTTATCTGTTTGTTCATGGCATCGGGGTTAGAAAAAAATCTGTAATCATCTTTTTTCGAGAGAATTCCTCCCCCCTTGAGTTCTCCTGAACAAAAAACTGGTTCTGGGAATTCAAACCGCTTAATGAAGGCGAGATGAACAGATTCAAATTTGTCTGATAACATTATCGCACCTCTTGAATATTGTATTGCTTGTTTAAAAGGTTTTCGAACCGACTCGTTGAATAGATTTGTGTATTCATACGTTATTTCTTATATTTCCTTTCCATATATAGTCCCAGGGACAACGTGAGTTTACTATACTGCTTTAAACGTTATAAAATCTGCTTTTGCAGGATACTGTATAAATTAAGACAAATATTATGTAAATCAAAGGCACTAAATCAAGATGTTACACGTGTAACAATGATGGAAACTCTCTGCATAGTACACTGATGGATAGAAACTTTTATATAGAAGAATTCCTTAAAAGTATTATGGCAATAAAAAATTTGTGTTGGGGGATTGTACTCCTTTTGTTCTGTGGATTACTACAGCAGGGACAACTCTCTTGCACATTAAATCCGGGAGGTCAAGTAGTTCATTTTGATATTAATCCTGAAACCATAATTATTGAAAATTTAATTGGAGAAGAAAATTTAAAGGAAATTATTTTTGGAACAAAAGATGAAAAACTTGCTGTATTAAATTCCATTTCCTTGGGAGTCTATTTCTTAATACCCACCGAAGGTAATGTTAACCATATTGGAGTGGCTGATATTAATAACGATGGCCAAAATGAACTTATTTTTACAACAGAAGATAATTTTCTTTGTACTTATGACTGTAATGGCTGTGTTCTTTACAAGAAAAATCTTGAAGAGGAATCCCCCAATGATATTCTGGATTTTACACTTCTCGATGTAAACAAGGATGGGGCCGCCGACATCATAGTAGGAACATCTTCTGGAATAAAAGCCATCGATGGAACATCTGTTTGCATAGAAACTGCAGATACAACTGAACAAAGTATATGGTCTCTAACTAATAGATCATTGTCTGGTATGTGGCCGCTGCCTGAGGAATCTTCTCTGCATTTGACCACTGCAGATATTGACGGGTTTGAGGAAAGTGAAATTATAGGGTATACGGAAAATACTGTGTTTGCCCTCAGCTATAGCGGGGGGATTCTCTGGAAAAAGGATTTTAACAAGATTACAGCCCTATCCATATATAATGATCCTGCATTTTATCCCAAGAAGTGCATTATGGGAGCCTTGGCTGATGGAACCCTTTTCAAGATAGATTACAACGGTAATTGGATATCCTGGAGTAATGAAGAAGTGAGCAAGGACATTGGCATGACTGCATTAAAGATTGTACCTTCAAAAAGTGATGCAGCATCAGATAAGCACACTTTTTTCTTCATAATTTCAGATGAGAAAGAAGCAAGAGCCTTTACGTTTTCTGGAGACGAAATTAATTTCGAATTTAGTTCAAACATTTTGGATATAGAATGTGCCAACCTTGATAATGAGAAAGCTCCTGAATATTCCCCAGAAGAGTATGAAGCATTTGTTCTCCCAGGTGGTGAACCAGATGATGAAGATATCCCCGAATGTCTCAAAGAAAATCATGAACAGTGCCCCAAGAAAGACTTTGAGGAAATTGTTGTTTCCACGTCAGATGGTAACTTCAGAGTATTCATCTCCTGTAGGAATGAATTGAGAGAATTCCCATTAGATTACCAAAATGAAGGAGAAACTCCTGGAAATGTGGTATTCTCAAAACTTTATGAAAGAAACAAAGAATTTGTCCTTTTCCACGTTTTAAAGGAAGAAGAAACCTGGTCAATTCGGAAAGATAGAATTTTTGGGGATGTTGAAATGTTTTTTTCATTCTACAAGCAGGCTACTGAAAAATTCCCCACCCAAACCAATGGAAATGGCGAAGGTGAAGATTACAAAGAGGCAGTTGTTCTCTACAATATACTCCTCTATGGCTTTTATCTGAAACTAGCAAAATATTACGGACTCAATGTAGAAATCTATGAAAAAATAGAAATATGCGGCCTTGGTATGATAGATGCCAGGAAGGAGCTATTAGAAGGAATAAATGATAAGTACAAGGATGGATTAGAAAAAGAAAATATGAAAGAATTTTTTGGAGCTATAATAGACTTTTACGAAGCTTACAAAGAATTTAATACTTTAGAAATATCCAATGAAATCATAAGAGATTATTTTCATGAAGAACCAGAATGGCCAGGACTAACAAGAGAAGATCTTAAAGACAAAATGTATCCGCTCCTCTTTTTCGTTTTAGATGAGACAGATCGAGAATACAATGATGAGGCCTACGAAGAAGCTCACAAAGGCTTTTTAGAGATTTATCCTGTATACAGTGATTTTTCACCAGGGATGACACCCTACATTGAAGAAAATGAATCTTTCAGAAAATATGAAGGTCTCTTAGACGATTATCCAGATTGCGAGTCCATTGTGAAAGCCATGGATTCATGTGTGGAAGAACTCAAGAAAAAGGCAGAAGAACATTTCAAGAGTAGAGAATTCAAGGAAGCTAGAAGCACATACGAAGCAATTAAGAGAATGTTAGAAGATAGAGAAGGAAAAGAAATCCCATTCACTGTAGAGTATACTGAAAAAGAGATTAATGAAGAAATCGATAAGTGCGATGAGGAAATCAGAAAGAATTATATCATTTATCTGTGCGTGGGATTAGTTATAGCGTTTCTTTCTCTTTTAGTCTTCAGATACAGAAAAGAAATCAATAGAAAATTCTTCCAGAAAGAAAGGTGGACAACTGAAGAACTTTACGACAGATTAGATGAATCAGAAAAACTGTTGAATACTGGCTATCCTGAACCTGCAGCTAATTTGGCTGGCAAAGTATTGGAGAAAGCTTTGAAAATGTATATCCGTAAAAACCCTCAATTGTATCACCAATGGAATCCAGACAAAAGTCCCAGAAAAGACAAAAGAGCCTCACTAGGACAGTTAATACCGTGGTTATCCAAGTATGACCCTGCAGTAGATGAAATCCAGAGGTCAAAACTGAATACCTGGAGGATGATTCGAAATAGATCTTCCCATGACTCTGAAGAGGAATTACACAACCATGATATTGACGATATGATAGAGGGAATTAGAGATTTTGTCGCACGATATCTTGAGCCGAAATACCAAGGAGGCTAACATCGGCTTAAAATACATGACTTCCAACATCATCTATTCTGTGATCACAGATACTATCAATTGTCAATATACTGACCGCGTATAACTCATAACACAGATCAGAGCGTTGTTGTGGGTACGGCAACCATCTGATGTCATAAATTATCTTTTTGTCGCTAATTCATATTCATAAAAGAAAAACTCACTAAAATGTTACACGTGTAACAAAGTGAACCCTAACGAGTCGTGACTCATTTGAGCCCCAAACCTTTTTAAAGCAGTGTTCGAACCACAACTATGCCACAGAAAGTAATCATCATGGGTGCTGCCGGAAGAGACTTTCACGATTTCAACATGTATTTCAGAGACAATCCTGACTACAAGGTGGTGGCCTTTACTGCTACCCAGATTCCTGATATTGAAGGAAGACAGTATCCTCCAGAATTGGCGGGAAAGCTGTACCCTGAAGGTGTACCTATATTACCAGAAAGTGAGTTGATTGATCTCATCAAAAAGCATGACATCGACAACGTTTTCCTTTCATACAGTGACCTTCCCTACGAGTATGTAATGCACAAAGCTTCAGAAGTCCTGGCTGCAGGAGCTGACTTCAGTTTGTTGGGACCAAAGCACATCCAGTTAAAAGCTAAGGTACCAGTTATTTCCATCTGTGCAGTGAGGACAGGATGCGGCAAGAGCCAGACCACACGGAGGGTGGCAGACATTTTAAGAAAAGCAGGAAAAACAGTGGTAGCAGTGAGACATCCCATGCCCTACGGTGATTTGAGAAAACAGATCAGCCAAAGATATGCCACGTACGAGGACATGGATAAGTACGAGTGCACTATAGAAGAACGAGAAGAATACGAACCTCACATTGATAGAGGAGTCATCTTATATGCTGGCGTGGACTACGAGAAGATCTTAAGGGAAGCAGAAAAAGAGGCAGACATTATCTTGTGGGATGGTGGGAACAACGATTTCAGCTTCTACAAGTCAGATTTGCACATTGTCGTTGCTGACCCTCACCGGAGTGGGCACGAACGATGCTACCACCCGGGAGAGGCCAACTTGAGAATGGCAGACGTGGTCGTAATCAACAAAGTGGACACTGCGTACCCTGAAGATGTGTTTAATTTGCGGGAGAGTATCAGAGAATTAGCACCGAATGCCGTAATCATTGAGGCCGCCTCGCCCCAGTTTATCAATGCAGACATTACTGGGAAAGATGTCCTCGTGGTAGAAGATGGTCCCACACTAACCCACGGTGGGATGCCCTACGGTGCAGGTACTATGGCAGCAGAAAGAATGGGAGCCAGCCTCGTGGACCCTTACCCTTATGCGGTAGGTTCTATCAAAGAGACCTTTGACAAGTTCGAACATCTAGGACCAGTACTACCAGCTATGGGATACGGCAAAACCCAGATAAAAGAATTAGAAGATACTATTAACGCAGTGGAGTGCGATGCAGTCGTTGTGGGAACGCCCATTGATTTGACCAAGATTATAAAGGTGAACAAACCAGCATACAGAGTGAAATACGAACTCCAGGAGATTGGAAAACCCACGTTAGAAGATGTTCTCAAAAAATTTCTCTAATTTTTCTTTTTTTGTCTACATGAATGATGGAATATCGATATTATCTCAGTTAATTGTGGAAAGTGTTCTTAATACATTCGAACTGAACCACTGGTATAGATTTCAGAGTACCCCAGAATGTTACACGTGTAACAATGCCGTGTACGGACAGCTTTCTATCAGAAAATCTATAAAGAGGACCCCCATTGCTGTATGTGTCATTTACTTATTTGCTGATCATGGAGCTTTCACAGGATGCACAAATTGAAGTAGGTAAGCTGGGCACCATTCCCTTCAAGAGGGGTACATACATTTATGTGGGTTCTGCACCTTCAGAAAAGCGGCTGGAGAGACATTTGAGAAAGGATAAAAAAATGCGATGGCACATTGATTATTTTTTGGAGAAGGCTGAAATCAAAAGGATCTACATTGTTGAAGGAAAAGAGTGTGAAACAGCCCAAAAGGTTGGGTTACCGTGTATTAAGGGGTTCGGCTGCAGTGATTGTAGATGTCTTTCCCATTTGTTTTACGGGGAATTACCCGATACCTTTGGCGGGAAGCAGTATTACTGACGGTACTTCTCTTTCAACTTTTTGATGTCTTCTAAATGACTGAAGTATCTTCCTTCAGTTTTCAGTATCCAGTTCTCTAAATGCTCTGCCCGGCCCTCTTCGGTGAATCGGTGATGATCAGGAGGATCGTAGATGACAGTTCCATCTTTTACAGACAATGTGAGGCCGCATACAGGACATTTCATCTGGGATAAAGAAATGAAGGTAGCTCTACACACAGGACATGCATCTGTGGTAATAGATTCGGGATTCGCACTTACTAGTCGTTCTCCTATTTTTCTGGCCATTTCAAGGTTTTTTTGATCTAGCAAAACTTCTCCGGGGCCTGCTCCATAAAAGATGTGGCTGTCCACTAGTTCGTAACCGAAACTTAACACAGACATGTTTAAAACAGGCAGCAATAAGGATTCCCATTCAGGCAGAGCTGCAACCCCGATGGTGGATGCTTTCTTCCCTTTGAATCTGTCTTGTGCCATAAAGAGACGGTCTATCACTAGCTTGATAATGCCTGGAGGGGATAAAACGTAGGTGGGAGCACCAAGGAGTAATCGGTCATTTTTGTCCATGAGTTCGAGTAATGAGGACATGTCGTCTTCGATTCTGCATTCTTCACCTCTGAAGACACAAGCCATACACCCTTTACAGGGCTTGATATCGAAATCAGTTAAGCGGATAAATTCAGTTTCACATCCTTGTTCGGAACAGGCTTGCAGTGTTTCTCGTATTAGAATTTCTGTATTTCCGAGCTTCCGGTATGATGCACAAATACCTAAGACTTTCATGGGGACTGCTCTTTTTGGTTCCTTTTATAGATAGCTCTCCAAGTTGCTCTACAGATTGGGTTATGAGACAATCAGTTAGATTCAGATGGAGTAGTCTTTGGGTGGTTCCTTTGTCATGTTACACGTGTAACAGGAGAAATGTTATAAATTTGCATAATTTAATAAAAATGGATAATTTGACAACGCCCATTATCAGAAAACCTTTTAAGGTTCAAAATGAACAGCTAAATGATAAAATGACAAGCGAAGTAATACCAGGTACGTATGAAAATGGAGTAATAAGACCTTCCAAGAAACTAAATATTGATGGGAAAAGGGAAGTCTTGATAGTTTTCAAAGAAAAAAGGAATAAATCAGTAGTAGATTCTATCGTTAAGAGAATAAAACCTGTCGAAAAAAAAGTGATCGATGAAGCTATAGAACTTACCGAGTTAGGTGAAGGATTTGAATAAGCTGTCAAATATTCCTGAGAATTCTCTCGTTTTTGTTGATTCCAATATTTTCCTTTATTTTATCCTGGGAGACCCTCTACATCATGAGAGCTGTAAGAATTTTTTGGGAAGAACAGAAAATGGAGAATTAATAGGGGTGATTAACTCTACCGTAATTTCGGAAACTTATTTCACCTACATGAGAATTCAAATTAAAGAAACCTTTGATATTGCTCTGAGAGAGGTACTAACCTTGCTAAAAGAAAATCCAGATGCTATTAAGACAATAGATATGGAACCTGTGGACATGGTATTCAACATACCACACATTTATGTGGTAAACATACGGCGAGAGACTCTTGATTCATTTGGTGATTCAATAACAAAATATGGGCTGCTCCCTAATGATACTCTCCATGTTTTGACATGTTATGGTAATGAAATTAAGAATATTGCTACAAATGACTTAGATTTTGAGAGAGTAGGGTTCTTGAGGATATGGAGACCATAATCTGTCAAGAGAAGTTGCTGAGACCAGTAAGCTTCAACGTGCAACCTTTTTCAGAACAATGAGATATTACTGCGTCACAGCATTTGCTTTTGATATGATCGATAACAGACATAGAAATCTCCATCTATGTCTCACTAGTAACATCTTTTCTGAGTTTCAGTGTTTCCTCATAGAGAGCCTCAATGATTCTCATGTGTTCCTTTTGTGAAATTCCATCTTCTTCTGTTATTTCAATTTCACTTATTTTGTATCCATCACTTTGTTTGTCATGGTTGAATACGTATGCAGCCACTTCATCGGGGTTCAAGAAGTCTTCTTCAGTATATCCATATTTTGATACTCGTTTTTCTGGAGAAACCTGACTAAGTAAAATGAAACTACTCAATTGTTCTATTAGGTAATCACTGTGGGTGGTAATTATTATGTTAACGCCCTTTCGTATTAATTTGACTAAAAACTTTGCTAAAATCCGTTGGTTTTCTGGGTGTAAGTGAGCTTCAGGTTCTTCAATTACTAAGACACTTCTTGGTTTAGCTACATATTTGAGATAGAGAAATAATGGTGCCAATTCAGAGACTGTCGAAGATGTTCTGTGCAATGGGATCTCGGTTTCCTGAAAACGGTAGTGAATTTCTGGCAGACGATAGTCTGATTTTTTTATGACAATTTTTCCTTTGATTAATTCTCTTTCACATTCTTGAGCAAGTTCATAAAAAGGGCCTTCCCATTCAGTTAATGTGAGAATCTGAGAGATGAAATCAGCTATCACCCCGGAGAATTTTGGAATTTCCGGTTTTTCCATACCTACAAAAGGAGCTTTCTTTACTACTGCGGCAGCAAGGGCTTTATAACTCTGAAGTATGCCTGCTCTGGATGCAGGAAGATAGTAGCATGGTATTACGAAGTTTTCGAGAATATTGATCACGCATGACGCTTTAATTATGTCTTTTAGTTCGGAAAATATGATTTTTTTGTTTTCTTCCTTCAATTTGCTATCTATTTCAATCAGAGTTTCATTTTCTTTACCTTCTATTTCAAATCTATTAGTAGGCATTTCAGCTATTCTAATTCTTATTTTGTTATATGGTTGAGAATACTTTTTGATTTTCAGCTTATTTCTGTCGTATTCCAGATGAATACTATGGGAATTATAGCTAATTTTTAGTGAAAAGGATTTTTTTCCAACCCTGATCAGCTCTTTTAGGGGACAAGCATATGAACGAAAAATTACGTTGCTGAGCCCCTTCTCATACATCTCTTTAGAAATTTTTTTGATGAGGTTCTCTGTGGGAATTTCCAGTTCTTCTCCCTTTTTCATAGTATCTATGCGCTGTTTCAGTTCAGATAATTCTTCATCGAGAGAAGGGATATCAAAATATTCAGAAAAAAAGAACCTAAAATATTCTGGAGTGGAATGTTCTCCCCTAGTGATAAGAGCATGAGGTGCATGTAATTCAAAGAGGGAATGAATGAGCATGGCAGCATATGATTTCCCTGAATTATTAGGGCCGACAAAGAGCGTCAGAGGTCTCATAGTTATCTTCCCACCAGCTATAGGGCCAAGATCTTTCATTTCTATGGTCAGGCTTGTCTTTTGTCTTTTTTCTGTCTCATCTTTTTCGTATGCTCTTTGGGTAACAACCATTTTATCACTCCTCTGGATTACTGCTTATAGTTCTTTCTGTTATTGTTCCTTATTTTGTATGACGATTCTCTGTTTTAAGTCTTTTGCTTTACTTACAATCTGCTCATTATTATGGAGCATGTTCTGGGAATTGTTAGTTATCTGAACTCCTTTCGGATAAAAATATGGTGGAAATTGTTATTTTTTGATATATTTGCGACTCTCACCGTTCATGCTACTACACTGCAATCACAGCTTCTTGCGGCTCCTTGTACTCTGCAATTCTCTCTAATTCCACTGATACAATTTTGGATAATCCATCCACCATGGACACTCCATACAAAATATCTGCTGAAGCCATCATCGCATCTCTCAATGTGATCACAATAAACTGCGTGTCCTCAGAAGCTCTCTTAATCATCTCTGCCACTCTGGCCACATTCTCATCATCCAGGTGTGCATCAATCTCATCAAAAACGTAGAACGGAGCAGGCTTATACCTTTGAACTGCAAACACAAAGGCTAGAGCAGTTAACGCTTTCTCACCCCCTGACATGGCTTCCACTCGTTTCAACTCCTTTCCCTGGGGGGATGCTTCAATGTCCAGCCCGCCTGCAAGAGGGTCTTCCTCGTCCTCCAAAATTAAAGAACCTGAACCTCCAGGAGATAACTCAGCAAAAATGAGAGAGAAGTTCTCTGCCACCATGTAGAACGTCTCTAAAAAGACTGTCTTCTTTTGGGACTCCACTTCTGCAATAAAGTCTAGAATGGATTGTCTCTCTTCGTACAATTTATCAACTCTTGTCTTCAGTGTAATAAACCGTAATTGGACTTCCTCGAACTCTTCCACTGCCCGCATGTTAATGGGTTCTAACAATTCTTTTTCCTTTTCCATTTGTTTGATCTTGAATTTTAACTCCTTCGAATCCTCGTACTCACCTTCTACAGGGTATTGAGTACTCAAATCCCGTAATTCATCCACTTGACCTTCCAATTGTGTTTTCTGATTTTCCAGTAGATTCAACGCAGATTCACATTGATACACCCTTTTCTGTAAGGAGTCTTTCTCCTGTCTCAATCGGGAAATATCTTCTCGTATTTCGTTCCTGTCACTTCTCAGCTCCCTGATTTTCTCATCAAAACCCTCTTCTTCTGTAATTTTCTCCTGGAGGGTTCCATCCGCCTCTGCCTTTTCTTTCACTTTTAGTGCAATCTTTTCTTCAACTTCTGCAATACGGGGGAGAACCTCTTTTACAGTGCTCTCACTTTCTTGGATGTCCTCTTTTAAGTACTCCAGTCTGGATTCAGTCTGGACCTTCTCTTGGTCCACCTCATTCAGATGCGTTCTCAAAGACTCTAAATCAGCTTCAATTTGTGCTAATTCATCCTTTTTTAACGGTGCAGAAATTTCTTCTTTCTCTTTTTCCAAGCCCTCTATTTCACTCTGGAGATCTGTTCTCTTTTGCACGCTCCTGGATAGTTCCTCATTCTTACTTTGTAGCTCCTCTGACATTCTTGACAGTTTTTCTTCACCTTCTTTGATCTCCGATATTGCTCCTGTCACCGCTTGTGTAATCCGTTCGTGCTCTCTCTCCAGGGAGGGGAGCCTTTCCTCTAGTTTAATCTTCTCGTCATACAATCCCTGCAGTTCTGGTTCAACCACAGATAACCGTTCACTTAAAACCTCTCTTCTCTTCTTTAACGATTGTAACTCCTCCTGCACCTTTTTGAACTGCTTCTGATCTTCTGAAATCAAAAAAGCACTGGAAAATTTCCTCTTGAAGTAGAAACCTCCGGTAACTGCTCCTCCCCGCTCATACACGTCGCCCTCTAACGTTACTAACCGTCTCCCTTTCATGTCTACATCTAAATTTTCTACCACCAATGTATCAGAAAGGACATATTCAAAGGCTGCCCTGAATTGTGGATCAAAATTCACCAGGTTGATCGCATAATCAATGACACCCTCCCTGGTAATACCAGGTAAAGACGTTCTCTGCAACCTGTCCAGCGGCAAAAACGTGGCTCTCCCCGCTTTACATTCCTTCAAGAATTGTACACATTTTTTGGCTGTCTCAGTGGTGTCTACCACAACATTGTGAAGTCTTGAACCTGCTGCCACCTCTAAAGCAGTCTGATACTGTGCTTTTGTTTCTCCCAATTGAGATATTGTACCAAATATGCCAGTAATGCGATCTTTCGCTTTCAATATGGTGTTCACTGCCTTGTAAGGAGAAGCCCTCTGATCCTCCCTGAACGCTTGCAGTTTGGAGTGTAATCGGATGGATTCAGCCCTCTTCTGCAGAAAATCAGTATCTATTTGAGAAATTTCAGTTTTTAAGGCTTTTCTTTCTTTTTCCAACGATGTATACTCATCTTTAATGTACTCTATCCTTTCTTCAGTCTCTGTAAGCAATTCTTCCACTTCTAAGCATTCTTTTTGTAATACTTCCTGTTGGGAGTACAGCAATTCAAGGTGAGTATCAACCTCTTGCTGTGTTTCCTGCAAGTTCTCAAGAGCATTCTCTAAGATATCGATGTGGGCTTCTAACGAGAAGAATTCATCTTTTTTCTCATCCAGTTTTTGAGACACTCTTTCCAGGTTTTCCAGCCCTGCTTCCGATAATACAGACAACTGATTCTGATATTTCTGTTTTAACTCTGAAATTTTTGTAGATAAATCTGTCTTTTCCTTTTCCAGTTCTTCTATCCTTTCTGTTACTTTCTGAATCTCTTGCTTGTTTTCCTGTACACTCTCTTCTTCTCTACGCTTTTGTTCTTCCATCCGGGTTTTCTGCTCTTCCAGATAGGTCAACCCCTGCTCCACCGTTCTTAACTCTCCTCTTAAGCGCTCAATCTCCCTGGTAATTGAGACGTGCTTTTCTTCTCCTAGTTTTTCAATTTCAGAGTCTATTAAATCAAAAGATTCCTCTTTTTCTGCAATTTTTTGAACAGTTTCCAAGATTTTTTGATTGGTATTCTCGATTTCAGTTTTATTCTTTTGAATGTTCTCTGTGGTCTTCTTTAAGCTGGTTTCTGCATTTTTTAATTCGCCCTTGTATAGCCAGCCCTTGTAGTTGAAGATTTCATCCTTCAAAAACTGGTATCGTAGTGCATCATTCTTTTCTGTTTCCAGCCGGTTCATCTGCTTTTCCACTTCATTTAACACCAATTCCACCCGGGCAATGTTATCTTCTGCTTTTGCTAGTTCTCTGTCACCTCTCTCTCGTCTCTCGTTGTATTCTGCAATGCCTGATATTTCTTCAATGACACCTCTTCGCTCCCATGAGGACATTTTGATGAACCGGGTAATGTCCCCCTGCATGATAATGTTGTGTCCCTCAGGGAAGATACCCACTTGGGATAGAACATCCAACACGTAGGTGCGGGTCTCCCGTTTCCTATTCACGCGGTACACGCTCTTTCCNGAGGTGTCAACGCTCCTGGAGATGATCACNTCCTTCCGTTCGAANGGCAGTTCGCCATCTGAATTATCCAGATACAAAGAAACTTCAGCATATTTGGCAGGATTCATCTTTTTGGACCCGGTAAATATCAAATCTGANAGAACGACAGCTCTCAGCGATTTGGTGGATAACCTCCCCAAAACAAAAGAGACTGCATCGATAATNTTGGATTTTCCTGACCCATTAGGACCCACTATGGCAGTAAAGTTCTCTGATAGTTTNACAGAGATGATNCTGTTCCCGTAGGACTTGAATCCTTTGGTTGCGACCTTTTTGATGTAGACCATATTTTTCTCCCTTTGATGGAAATTCATCCTTTCCATAAAAAGGTTTCGATTGAAAGGGTTGTCCCTTGTTGATGTCATTTGTTACACGTGTAACATTGAGTTCTCATACCTCAAATTACAACGTGGTTGAGACTGAGATTGACGTATACACGGCTTTGGGACAAAAATCAGTCTAAGTGATTCAGGGATGTAAACAGGTGGGGGCCGAGGCACCTGAGATAGCTGAATCTTTTGATGTTGTAGTCGCATGCACGCGCTATTGACTCTGTTATTCGTCTTGACCGTATTCTTCTGGTCAGTTTTTTCTCAAAC